>ERZ1026862.2232-NODE-2232-length-10278-cov-3.940037_pt1 | contig 10278 bp, 5 predicted proteins | sample MGYA00380161_ERZ1026862 | MGnify/ENA primary metagenome ERZ1026862 (study PRJEB33269, sample SAMEA4719797) | human gut metagenome | biome: human-associated habitat; feature: organic feature; material: feces | place: Cameroon | collected 2013-10 ... | reverse complement strand
AGATCTATCCTCGAAAATCTTCTCTTAATCTGAAGCAACTTATTTTTTTCATGTTACTTAATACTTTGTCTCGGTTCATCCAGAAGGTTGCCACAGCAAACCTTGGCCACCCGCGGCCATAAGCGGGAGGGGCCCAGCCGTCAGGCTGGGAGGGACGGAGCGCGAAGCGCGGAGGATTTGTCGTGGCAACCTTCTGGATGGGATTTCCAAACGGGTAAAAATCCGTGGAGGATAAGTGATTGACCATTAGGAATATGCTTGGATGTCCTCTTGCATGAAGCGGGAATGAGGATATGGAAGCAAAAGAATGAAAAACAAATAGTTGGCCTCCGCGAGGCCGTGAATGGATTTATGAGCAGTTTTATTAATTTCTTGAAGCGCAACAAACTTTACAGCGCTGTCAACCTTCTGGGACTCAGCCTCTCGATGGCGTTTGTCCTGCTTCTGGCCGTGTACGTCACCAGTCAGCTGAGTACTGACTCGTTCCAAAAGAACGCCGACAGGATCTACGTCATCGCACAGAAAGAGACCGTTACGAGCGCTTACTGGATGTCCCGTCACATGAAGGCGAACTTCCCGGAGATCGAGAGGTCTGCGTCATATTCCACTAACGGATTGCAGGAGTACAAGATCGACGGCAACATCGTGAATGCCAGGACATCCTATGCCGACTCATCGTTCTTCGACATGTTCAGTTTCCCTCTTGTGGAAGGTGACCTCCGTGAGTGGAAAGCCTCGATAGGCGGGGTCTTGATCAGCGAGTCTTTCGCCAAGGCTCAGTTCGGGGACAAGGATCCGGTGGGACGTGAGATCCGGTTCGATGGTGCTGATTCGACGGTGAGCACCTTGACCGTATCCGGAGTGTTCAAGGACATCGAGAACTCCATCATCAGGCCGTGCGACATATTCCTACGCGGAGAGATCATGACCATCACCAATCGGGCGAATGACGAGCGGATGTCCAACGCCGGATCCTCCATCTGCTTTGTGATGGCTTATCCGAACGCTGACCTTCCGGCAAGACACGATGATGTTCTTAAATGGTGCCGGGAGAATTTCTGGACATATTCATCAGACTATGGCGGGGATGAGAATGACGTGAGAATCATTCCCTTGCGGGATGTCTATTTTCTTTCGGAAGGCTACGAGGACTACAACGATAGTCTGGTTATGGGCAACAAGACTACCGTGATGCTGCTCGGAGGAATGTGCTTCCTGCTGCTCCTGTTCGCCATCCTTAACTATGTGAACATGACCACGGCGCTGTCCGGATTCCGTGCCAAGGAGATGGCCACCAGGAGGCTTATCGGCGCGACGAAAGGCGGGATATTCCTGAAGATGATTGTCGAGAGCACCATCATCTGCGCTGCCGCCATGGTCGTCGCCATCCTGCTTGGCGAGGCTCTTTCCCCGGTGGTTTCCAAGGCACTGAACTATGACATCTCGATCTTCAAGGCGGTCTCTCCGGCAAGCGTTCTTGTCTGCGTCCTGTTCACGGTTCTGGTCGGAGTCATCGCCGGTTTGGTTCCGGCTCTCATCATCCAGAAGGCCGAGCCGATCGAGATTGTCCGCGGTACGCTCAGACTCAAGACAAAGACCCTTTACAGCAAGGTCATCATTGTGATTCAGAATGTCATCACAGTCGTGATGCTCGTGACCGCTTTCACGATGCACCTTCAGATCCGCTCCATGATCAACGCTCCGATGGGCTATAACACGGAGGATCAGATCACCATCAGCAATGAATATGGTCGCGCGGGCGAATTGGCTCCGCTCATCAACAAACTTAAGGCGGAAAGCTGCGTTGAGGCTGTCGGTCTCGGCGATGGCTACCCGATGTTCGGCACCAACAACTGGACTATGTCCACCGAAAGCGGAAAAGAGGCGTCGTTCCAGATGGTGAAGGGCGACAGCGCCTACTTCAACATCCTCGGCATCAGGAAGAAACAGGACAACCACAGCCCGAACAGTTATTGGCTGAATGAATATGCATACGGAATCCTCGAAATAGATGAGACAGCCACGGAGTTCACAACCAAGTCCAACAGCACGATGCAGATCGGCGGAATCTACTACGACTTCAAGATCAAGCCGTTGCTGGAGGAGCAGCATCCTGCGTTGATCTACCAGTATGATGAATATCCTGCCAATAGGTGGCCGTGGACTATTCTTGTGAAGACCACGTCGGATCACAAAGAATCTTTCGCAAGGGTCAAGGCAGTCATTGACGAATTGTACCCGGACAAGATATTCGATGCCAGCTATGTGGAGGATGACATCAAGATGGTGTTCGCTTCCGAGAATAGGGTGCTGGAGATTATGGTTCTGTTCACAATCCTTTCACTGTTTGTTTCGGCTCTCGGCCTTGTGGCGATGAGTTCGTACTATATGCAGCAGGAGCGGAGGACAGTCTCCTTGAAGAAGGTCTATGGTGCTGACTACGACACGGTTCTGTGGGGGCTGGTGGCCGAGTTTATGAAGATGATTGGTGTGGCGTTCATCATCGCCGTCCCTGTGGCTTGGTACCTGATGCACACCTGGCTGAACGGCTACTCCTACCGTATCGGTCTCCATTGGTGGTTTTTCCCGGTGGCAGGTCTGTTCACCGCCGTCATTGCCGCCCTTGCCGTCCTCTGGCAGGCTGTCCGCGCCGCCCGCACCAACCCGGCGATCGAGCTGAAGAAGGAATAGCATGCTATATCTCCAATCCAGATGGTTGTCGCGACGAACCCTCCGCGCTTCGCGCTCCGTTCCTTCCAGCCTGACGGCTTGGCCCCTCCCGCTTATGGTCGCGGGTGGCCAAGGTTCGCTGCGGCAACCTTCCGGATTGAGTAGTAATATTCAGTGGAGCCTGAACGATTGAAGATTAGGAATATAATGATGTGTCCTCACCGCTGGAATCGGGAGGAGTATATGCAAGCAAAATATTGAACGATAAAAGATTAGCCTTCATGTGGAGGAATGGGTATGAGAAGAAAAAGTGATTTGATCATCAAGGTTCTGTCCTTGGGAGTGGGAATGGCGATCGCCATCATCCTGATCGCGAAAGTGTGCTTTGAACTGTCCTACGACAGCTCCTATAAGGATGTTGACAGAATCTATAAGATCCGCACCGGAGCCGTTATGCAAGGTGAGGATAAGGATTTCGGTCAGGTCAGCGGAGCCATAGCACCGGGATTCAAGGCCGAGGTGCCGGGAGTGCTGGAGGCCACAAGGTTCACCAGCATATTCAACAGCGAGAATTTCATCATCGATGACGATGGAAGCAAGGTGGCGGCCGAGCACCTTTTAGCGGATTCCTGCTTTTTCAGGATATTCAATCGCCAGTTCCTCGCCGGTGAGCCGGAAAAGGCGTTGAGGTCGTGGAGCGGCGATGTGGCCATCTCAAAGACTTTCGCCGAGAAACTTGGTGGAGTCGGAGCGGCTGTCGGCAAGCAGATCGCCAACGAGGACAATCCGAATCTGAAGCTGACTGTCTGCGGAGTCTATGAGGACTTCCCTAAGAACGGATCGATCCACGCCGATGTCATCCTTTCCATCGAGGCGATGAGCAAGTGGAGCCTCTCCAACTGGGTCGGCAACGACAGGTACGTCGCTTTCGTCAAATTGGCCGAAGGGGTTGATCCGGCGTCGCTTAAGGATGCCATCCACGAGATGCAGAAGGCTCACCAGCCTTTGGAGGAAATGGAGAAGAGCGGACTCACTCTCTGGTACTTCCTTTCGCCTTTGGCCACCGAGCACAGCTCGAAGCCGGAGGTCAGGAACCTTGTGTTCATACTTGCCATCATCGCCGCTCTGCTGCTGCTTGTGTCCATTATGAACTACGTCCTTGTGGCGATCTCGGATGTCATCCGCAGGGCGCGCGAGGTCGGAGTCCGCAAATGCTACGGAGCCCAGCCTTGGGACATCAACAAGATCCTGCTCAAGGAGACCGCCTGGAATTTGGGTGTCTCCCTCGCCGTGGCAGCCCTGCTGATCTTTGCGTTCAGGGGTGCGGTTGAATCCCTGTTGGGAGTCCCTGTGAAGGATCTTGTCACTCCGCTTTCCGTCTGGATCATTGTCGGGATTGTGATCTTGGTGTTCCTTGTCTCCGCCGTCATTCCGGCGAGGATGTTCACCAAAATCCCTATTTCCAGCGCCTTCCGAGGCTACAAGGAGAGCAAGCGCCGCTGGAAGATCTCACTGCTTGCCTTCCAGTTCGCCATCAACGCCGTGCTGGTGTCGCTGGTGCTGATCGTCAGCTTCCAGTACCGCAAGGTGCTGAACGCCGATCCGGGCTACAACTACAGCAATCTTGTCTATGAGACATTCCCGTCCTACGACCAGACGAAGATGACAGCCATCGCCGGTGCTCTTCGCCAGCTGCCTGAGGTCGAGGCTGCTGAACTGACCTACGTGACACCTTTGGCGTCAGCTTCCGGCAATAATATTACCCTTCCTGGTGACGACAGGGAACTCTTCAATGTCGCTGATGAATATGGCGCCACGGAAGGTTTCTTCAATATGATGGGCTTCCGGCTCGTCGAGGGATCCGCTCCAAAAGGACCGAATGATGTCGCTGTCAGCAAGTCCTTTGTGACCAAGATGGCGGCTTTCGCCAACTGGTCTGACGGAGCCGTTGGAAAGATTGTCGGCATCACCGAGCACGGGCAGGTCACGATCTGCGGAGTCTATGAGGACTATGTCATCGGAAGCGTCTCTGATCCGGACAACCGTCCGAGCGTGCGTTTCTGCTGGAACAAGGACTTCCTCACCGATGAGGAAAAGGCTGACTTTGACTGGTCAAGGCTGATGCAGACACTTGTCGTGAAGCTCACGGATGTCACTCCGGAGACGATGCGTAAGGTGGAGAAGACAATCCGGGAGGTCGCTCCTGACAGCGACGCCGAGGTGAAGTCTTACGCCGAGACGTTCAGGAGCCTATACGATCCGACGAGGCAGATGAAGAGAACCTACACCCTTGGAGCGTTGTTCGCCCTGCTGATAGCGGTGATCGGCCTGATCTCCTACGTCCGTGACGAGAACTATCGCCGAAGCGCCGAGATCGCCGTCCGCAAGGTCAACGGAGCGCAATCCTCGGAGATCGTGTCGATGCTCGTGATGGACATCCTGAAGGTGGCTGTCTTCGCGGTGATCATCGGTGACGCGGGGGCTTGGCTTGTGGCGCATTACTGGCTGGAGCAGTTCGCCCTGAAGATCACCCTGTCACCTCTGTTCTTCATCGCCGCCGACATCATCGTCCTGGCCATAATCGTCAGCGTCATCGTGATCGGCTCCCTGAGGATCGCTCACACCAACCCTGTCGAGTCCCTCAAGAACGAGTAGGGTAGTCCTGCTATCCCGGTCGCTGAGCGTGCCATCGTTGAACCCGTGGTTCGACAGCTCACCAACCATCGAAATGCGATTGCAGTGTCGTGGCAGATAACTATCTGTCAACTAATATAATAAGCAAGTACGTGGTGCATAAACCGGCACCACGTACTTGCTTTATTGTTTGATAATGAGCTACTTAGTTGCCACTCGCTCGGAATCAATGAGTGGCGATTAACCTGTTGATTGACAGTGAATAAGCGTTGTACCTTTGGTGGAAAACTACTGAAGGTAAATTATTATATTCTTGATAATGAATATGTTCCATCCCATGGTCCGCTTTGCGGCGGCCTTCCGGACGCTAAGGAGTTTTACTTGAATATCAGCGTGAAAACAGTCGCTTCGGAGTCCGAGCGGGTGAGGCGGAGGGTGCCGCCGTGCATCCTCATGATCTGACGGGAAAGGCTCAGTCCGATTCCGCTGCCCTCAGGCTTGGTCGTGAAGAACGGAATGAATATCTCCTCCTGGCTTGCCGCGCTGATAGGCGGCCCGTCATTGCTCACATTGATGATGACGTTGTCCCTCTTGTCAATCTCGGCAGAGATTTCGATGTGCCGCGCCCCGGCCTGAGCGGCGTTCTTGACAAGGTTGATGAGAATCTGTGAGATCTGGCTCTCGTCGGCGTACAAAAGCACGTCCTCGGTCTTTTCCACAAATCCAGCGGTAGCCCCGGCGGCGGTCAACACCGGCTGGCTCAGATCGATGACCTTGGCCGCGAGGTCGCGAGCGAAAAACGCCTTCCTGACCGGCACGGCCACGTGGGTCAGATCCCTGTACGAATTGACAAACTTTATAAGACCACGGGACGAACTGGCGATGGTCTCCAGACCTGCCTTGAGATCCGGCCCGTCTGATGGCGGAGTGATCGTCCCGGCATATTCGGAAAGAGCCTCGGAAAGGGAGGCGATCGGTGTGACGGTGTTCATTATCTCGTGTGTGAGAACCCTGATGAGCCTCGTCCAGGACACTGACTCGTTCTCCTCGATGGCCTCAGAGATGTCGTTTACCGCGATGATTTTCACGTCCTTACGCCCGATGTGCGCCGATGTGGCGGACAGGGAAATGTTCGTCTGCGAGCTTTCCGAATAGATGGACGCTTTCTGGTCCAGCCCCTCCTCGACTTTCTCAAAGGCTCCTCTTAATGAAGGGCTTACGATGTCAAGTTGCCGTAAGGTGCTTAAAGACGACACTCCCAGAAGAATCAACGCCTGCTTGTTGGTGTAAAGCACGGAATCCGTCCCGGACTCCAGCACGACGATGCCGGTCTTGGCCTTGTCCAACATCTGTCCGTAATATTCCTCCTGCTCCCGGATGTCGGCCGTCTCTTTCTGGAATATGGTACGGATTCGGTTCAGGGTCCGGTTGATCTTCCGGCTGCCCAAGCCCCCCTCGTCGAACCTGAAATTGGTCTCCTTATCTTCCAGGGCATCAAGCATATAGGTCACTTTCTTGAGGATGCGATGCCGTGTAAGAAGCACCGCAAGCAAAGCCACCAGCACCAGAACGCCGGCCGGAATCGCTATCTGAGGCCACGGAAGCATATTCATAAACTTCGACTAAATCCCGTATTTCTTGAGTTTGCTGTAGAGGGTCGGGCGGCTGACATTCAACGCCTTGGCAACCAGCGACATATTCCCGGAATATTTCTCCACCGCGGCGCGGATGGCCTTCTCCTCCACTTCCTCCAGCGTCGCCACAGAAGTCTCGCTTCCCTCGACCAGAGCCTCTGACGGCAGCTGCAACTCGTTCTCTGTCAGATTACTGCCTTCCGCCAGAATGACCGCCTTCTCGATGCAGTTCTGGAGCTCACGAATATTCCCGCTCCAGTGGCAGTCCTTCAAAGCGGCCTTCGCCTCCGGATCGATACCCTCTACCTCGCGGTGGTACTTCTCGTCGAACCTTTTTATGAATATCTCCGCGAGCGGAACGATGTCTTCCGGGCGCTCCCTCAGGGCCGGCAGATGGATGCTCATCGTGTTGATCCTGTAGAAGAGATCCTCCCTGAACGAGCCTTCCTGCACCTTCTGGCGCAGATCCATGTTCGTGGCGCAGACAAGGCGGATGTTCACATTGCGTGGCTTGGTGTCGCCGACCCGGGTGATCGTCCTGTTCTGGAGAACCCTCAGAAGCTTCGCCTGAAGGTGTAAAGGAATATTCCCGATCTCATCCAGGAAAAGGGTTCCGCCCTCGGCCAGCTCGACCTTTCCGGCCTTGTCGGCATAGGCGTCCGTGAACGCTCCCTTGACGTGTCCGAAGAGCTCGCTCTCGAAAAGGGTCTCCGGAATCGCTCCGGCATCCACGCTGACCATAGGGCCGTTCCGCCGCTCGGAATGATTGTGTATCTCTCTGGCCAGAAGATCTTTACCCGTTCCGTTCTCGCCGGTGATCAGTACCGTGGCATCGGTAGGGCCGATCTTCTCGATTGTCTTCTTGATTTCGGCCATGGCCTGTGAAGTGCCCCAGTACATCCCGGTCGGGCCGGTGGCATATTCATTAGACTGCCGGCTGTCCTTCCGGTTCTCCGTCACCGCCCTTTCCAGCGTGGCGAGCAGTTTCTCGTTCTCCCAAGGCTTCACGATGAAGTCGAACGCCCCTCTTTTCATCCCCTCCACGGCCAGGGATATGTCCGCGTAGGCCGTGAACAGCACGACTTTCTGGTTCGGGTTGTTGTTGCGTAACTCGTTGAGCCAGAAAAGTCCCTCGTTTCCCGTGTTGATGTCCGTGTTGAAATTCATGTCCAGCAGGATCACATCCGGCTGGAAGGCATTCACCGTGCTGATAAGCTGTGCCGGTGACGGCAGGATCTCCACCGCCTCGAACCGCATAGGCAACAGAATCTTCAACGCGGACCGGATTCCCGCATTGTCATCAACCACAAGCACTTTCCCGACTTTCTTCATCTTGGTCACGTTTTTCTTTCAGTGAATCTATTCCGAGGCGGACTCGGTGACGGAGATGTTCTCGACACCGGCGGCTTTCAGGGCGGCGACAAGGGCATCCACCTGCGACTTGTCCTCGAACGGGCCGGCGGTGAACACCACGGCTCCGGCCTCGACGCTCTTGATGAGATCCTTGTCCGAATGCTCGTGGATCGCTGCGATGGCCTCCTCGGACAGAGACTGTCCGTTCTCCGGGTAGATCCTGACCATCATCAAGGTCCTGACCTTCGACTCAAGAACCCTGGCCTTCGACACGCCGATGATCTGGCCATTCTGGAACGCGTCGATCTGCGCGTCGCGGAACCCTCTCTTCTTCACCTTGTTAAGGTTGGAAAGAGCATCTTTGTAGGACTTGAAAAGCCCGACGGAATAGGCGTGCTTCCCGGTTGTCGTGGTCCTCTCGAACACAGGACTCAGGCCGTTGAGGTCGGAGACAGAGGCTTTTCTGCTGAGGGTAAATATTCTTATCTGATAGACAATGCCTTCCGGCAGGGTGTTGTTCTCGGCGAAACGTCCTTCCGGGAGGATCATGAACGAATAGTCGAACGAAGGTTTCGGCTTGAGGATCTCCAGATGAAGATCCGGGCCGTAACTGTTTTTGGAGAATGTGTAGCCGGAGGCTGTCCCGACAATATCCTTGTCGGCCTCGGCCTGGAGCCGCCGCGTGTCGATCACGATTCCGTTGGCCAGAAAATCCATCTCGATGTTCTGGAGCTCCTTTACCGCGGCGTTTAAGGAACTGTTCAAGGTCGGAAGCATCAATTCCTTGTCGGATATCTCGGCCGTGAGTCTGGCTTTTTCTTCCGCTGAGGCCGCCGCAAGTTCCGAGCGCATCTTGTCCAGATTCTTTCCGTACCTTGCCACCGAGTCACGCAAGGCTCTAACCTCACGCATCTTTTCCATGTAGCGCTTTGTGCCTTCATCGTGTTGCCCATCGTCCGGAACCGCCGCGTCATTGTCGATCCTGGAAGGATCCTTGGCCGGATTCAGGGCTGCCAGAGTCCTCAGCTCGCCTACATCGGTGACGGCTTTCCGGACAGGCATGCTGTCATATTCAAGTACATAGATTGTCACACTGTCGCGGCCGCACTCGCGGTTCGACGCGAAGATGGAATATTTCCCGTCCTCCGTGTTGACGAAAAGGAAGTCGTCGTAAGGTGATGAATATGGAAAGCCCATATTCACCGGCATGTCCCAATCGTTGGTCTCGCTGTTCCAGTTTGAGACATAGAGATCGTAGCCTCCCATGCCGTACAGACCTTTGGAGGCGAAGTAAAGTGATTGTCCGTCAGGGGACAGCATCGGGTAGATCTCGTCCGAGGAACTGGTCATCTGCTCGTTGATCAGCGCCGGTGCGGACCATAGGGAATCCGTCAGATGTGTGCAGTAAATATTCCTGATGCCCTCCTCGTCTTTGGCTGAGTAGTAGATGTCCTTTGCGTCGTCAGGGATGTAGATGGCGCGAGAGAGGTCGTCTCCGCCCAAAGAGTCGAGCTGGTTCGGGGTCTTCCTCCAGCTGAAATCCTTCAGCGGGTAGAACAAGAAGAAGTCCCTGAGCGGGAATGTCCGCTTCGCGACGACAGTCGGCTGGCTGCAGAACCCCATCATGTTCAGTCCATTGCGTGCCATCAACAATTGTTCCTCCGCCTTTGCCGAAGCGGTTGAGTCCAGAATCTCGATGGCGCCTTCGCTGTACTTGACCGCCTCCTCGAAGCTGTAGGCCAGCCGGCACGAGTCAGCCTTGATCATGAGTCTGGTCGGGGAGACTTGCGCGTGAGCCTCTCCGTTGAATGTGATCTGCGCGAGCAGAGTTAGAATGCCGATGAATATTTTGTTTCTCATTCTGAAAAATCTCGGTGATTGCGTCTGCAAAAATAAGAAATACTTGGCAGATAATTTCTTTCTAAGAAAAAAATGCTAAATTTGTACCCTTATTTTTATGCGCAAAAATTAAAAACAATAATAAAAG
>ERZ1026862.2229-NODE-2229-length-10281-cov-8.215822_pt1 | contig 10281 bp, 8 predicted proteins | sample MGYA00380161_ERZ1026862 | MGnify/ENA primary metagenome ERZ1026862 (study PRJEB33269, sample SAMEA4719797) | human gut metagenome | biome: human-associated habitat; feature: organic feature; material: feces | place: Cameroon | collected 2013-10 ... | reverse complement strand
AACACAACCCGCTACGGGGGAGACTTACCCGAAATCTGATTTATTCAACAAAGCCAGGGTAAGGTTGCTGTAAACAGACGGTCTGTGATTTGCCCCTTTAATTGATTGATAAACGCTCAACGCTACGCTGTGTGAAAAAAGCCGCGAAACCTGCAGCGCAACAAGCGGACATTTTTAACATTGCCAGTCGGGCTGCATGTCTGGGCAGGCGACAAGAATCATGAAGAAAGAGATTGAGAGCGGCGGACAACAGTTACCAGCACAGGCGTAAACGCGGAGCAGGATACCTGACGCGGCATATTGTCTGCCCATTTCATTTGCAGAATTTCCTTGTACCAGGCCGCTATATTCCATACCTGGAGCATATCGACAGATAGCTTGACACTACAAAATGGTCTTTTGAAATAAAATATTATATTTCAATGCGTTAGGTTGTTTTTTTCGAAGGCTACAATTGACTGGGTGTTATCCGAGCGAGTATCTGGAATATATTGATAAGGAATCAGTGGCACTGTGCAATGCTGGCATAAATATTTTGCCTTGCTTATGTAATGTTTTGATTTAAAAGAAAAAATAATAAGGGATAAATCACTGGATATTTCCGATTAGGTAAAAAAGCTTCGTAATCAGTCAGTTTTGTTGTGCCATTTATGTTTTATTTATAAAGTTTATTGAGCTATTGTAATAGCTCATGTCATGTAAGTCGTTTTTTCATCCAATGATAAGGAGTCATTATGAAGAAAACTATCGGTGTTTTGGCTGCATTGATGCTGGCGGGCGCGTCTGTGAGCGTTTCAGCGGCCCCGGCTAATCCTTCTGCAGTGAGTGAGGGTACCACCACTGCGATCGGTGTCGGTGTGAGTGTGGCGGTTGCAGCAGGGATCGCGGTTGCCATGGGTACCAATGGTAACAACTCCAACACCAACACCACGACCACAACAGCAACAACCCGTTAAGTCAAAAATATAATTTATAACCACACGTAAGTGTGGTTATTTTTCACTATTCTCTGTGCAGGGTATTTCTCGTGCGCTATCTAACGTTGCTGCTTTGTCTACTGTGTCTACAGGCTTGTACCCCATCCCAACGAAACGTTGGCGAGACGTTCAAACAAGCGCTACTAGGTCAGGATGATATCACCATACCTGATGCAAAAATCGCCAGCCTGCCCGCGCCATATGGTAGCATTTATCTCCGTTTGCCTCAGGTGCCTCGTCTGTATGTGGCCGGGTATCATCAGGATGGCCTGGACTATTGGGTGACCAGCGATCAGGTGGTTTTTGTCACTCAAAACGGGCGTCTGGTGAAGTCGCTAGGCTATCGCGACAACCTGTTATCAACCTCAAATCTGCAGCAGGATCCATTACTGCGGGGGAAAGATCTGCAGGATGGCGCGAGCTGGACTCGAGTCGTCCGCTGGACGGAACAGGGCAACCCGCTTTCTTCGGTCCTGATCTCCCGGTTCAGCCAGCAGGGAAATGAAACCCTCATTCTGGCCGGGAAAAGGGTTGATTGCCAGGTGTGGCAGGAAGAGGTTTCACTGCAGGCGACAGGAGCCAGTTGGCAGAATACCTTCTGGATCGATGCTTCTTCGGGACAGGTACGTCAGAGCCGGCAGAGGCTTGGCGCCGTGCTACCTGTTGAAATCACCCTTCTGAAAGCGACGATGCCATAATGAAAATAAAAACACGCCTGATTGGGCTTTGCGGCACCTTGATCTTTTTCTCGGCGAGCGTGATGGCTGAGGGAAAGGTGGTGATTTACGCACCTGGGGGAGGGCATAGCCAGATCATAAACCAGGTAAAAGATTTACGTCAGTTGGTGAACGATCCGGCGTTTGGCCAATACCAACCGGCAATGGTGATTGCGACTCCCGCAGCAACGTTGCAGGCCAGCCTCGATTTTCAGCAGACCCTGACTCGTCTACGTGGTTGGGCAAGCCGCGAAGAGTGGGAGCGCGCCGCGGCGATTAACCAGGTGATTGCTCAGCTTAAGGATATTAAAGTCACTGGCAGACAATTTACCTCTCTTGATCCGGCATTAGTAAACAATAATGATCAATCTAATCGTACCCTGAGCGGTGAGTACAGTCTGTATCAGGCTACTGAATCGAGTTCTGTCACTTTATTGGGTCCCATCAGCGGTGCTGGAAAGCTGGTATGGCAACCGGGACGCCAGGTGAGCGATTACCTGGAGGGCCATGATTATTTGTCCGGTGCCGAGCTCAGTCAGGTGACGATTATTGATCCCGACGGCGGTGTGCGTATCGCGCCAGTGGATTACTGGAACCGGCGCCATATCGAGCCGCAGCCTGGGAGCATTATTTTGGTGGCGTTTTCTTCAAGAGCCCTGCCTGCTAACGATGAAGACCTGAATCAGAAAATCATCTCCATTCTGACGCATCGGATGCCTAATTAATGAAAAGAGACTTCCTGCTTAGCTTACTTACCGTTTCCGTTGCGTTTGCCTGCCACGCTGAGGAAACAGAAACTTATCCGCTACCTTTGGGGCCTTCGCAATCGGATTTTGGTGGCGCGGGTCTGATGCAGACCCCTACCGCGCGTATTCCGAAGGAAGGGGAAATTAGCGCCAACTATCGTAATAATGACCAGTATCGTTTTTACTCCTTGTCCATTGCGATGTTCCCGTGGCTGGAAACGACGTTGCGCTATACCGATGTGCGGGATCGACTGTACAGCAACGATCCGAGCTTTAGCGGTAGTCAAAGTTATAAAGATAAATCATTTGATATTAAGCTGCGTTTATGGGAAGAGGGCCATTACCTGCCGCAGGTGGCCTATGGCATGCGGGATATTGGCGGAACCGGCTTATTTGATAGCGAATATTTTGTCGCGAATAAATCGGTGGGACCTTTGGATTTCTCGCTAGGGGTCGGTTGGGGATATATTGGCAACAGCGGTAATATTACCAACCCATTCTGTTCATACAGCGATAAATACTGTAAACGTTCGACCAGCCATTCTGCCGGTTCTTTTAACTTTGGCGACACATTTAAAGGGCCCGCGGGGGTCTTTGGCGGCGTTTCGTGGCAGACCCCCTGGCAACCGCTGCGACTGAAAGTCGAGTACGATGGTAATAATTATCGTGATGATTTTGCCGGACAGTTAGCACAGAGCAGTAAATGGAACTGGGGGATGGTTTATCGGGTCGCTGACTGGATAGATATGAACGCCAGCTATGAACGCGGTAATACCTTTATGTTTGGTTTCACCCTGCGGATGAATGCCAATGACCTGCGTCCATCCTTGCAGGATCCTAAACCTGCTTACCAACCTCAAGAGCAAGCCCCGCATGTGGTGCAATACAGCGTCGCGGCTAATCAACTGAATGCGCTGGAAGATACAGCCGGATTTAACGTACCGCGGCTGGAGATCGCTGGCGATAAACTGAAAGCCAGCGGAGAGCAGGATAAGTACCTGAACACACAGGATGGGGTGGATCGTGCCAATTTGATCATGGTTAATGATCTGCCGTCTAACGTGAAAACCCTCGAGGTCACGCAGTCCCGCTTCGGTATGCCGCTGGTCACGACGCGGACGGATGTTGCCAGCTTGCGTCAGCAGCAGGAAGGTTATCCCCTCGGTCACGAGCAACCGCTACGCCAGCAGCGAGTGGAGGCTGATACCACGCAAGGTCAGGGATTCTACAAGGACAAGAAGCGTCTGGATTATAGCTTAGGTCCTGTTTTACGCCAGTCAGTGGGCGGGCCGGAAAGCTTCTACATGTACCAGATTGGCATGGTAGGGGATACCAGCTACTGGCTGACCAATAACTGGATGGTTGAAGGTAGCGTCTTCGCCAACGTCTCTAACAACTACAATAAATTTAATTACGACGGCGCACCTACTGATTCTACCTTACCGCGCGTTCGTACTCATATTCGTGATTATGTAGAGAATGATGTTTATGTCCAGTCGCTGCAAACGAACTACGTCCGCGCGTTGGGCCATAATTTCTATGGCCAGTTGTACGGTGGCTATCTGGAAATGATGTATGGCGGCGTGGGGGCTGAAGTGCTTTACCGTCCGCTGGACGCTGACTGGGCCATTGGCATTGACGGCAACTACGTCAAACAGCGCGACTGGGACAATATGATGCGCTTCACGAATTATAAAGTCGCCACCGGCCATTTAACCGGATACTGGCGGCCATGGTTTGCGGACGATATTCTGTTAAAACTGAGCCTGGGCCAGTATCTGGCGAAGGATAAAGGCGCGACCCTGGATATCTCTAAGCGCTTTGATAGCGGGGTAGTGATTGGCGCATATGCCACACAGACCAACGTTTCAAAAGAAGAGTATGGCGAAGGTTCGTTTACCAAAGGATTCTACATCTCTATCCCACTGGACCTGATGAGCACCCAGCCGACCCGCAGTCGGCCAACGATCAGCTGGACGCCTTTAACGCGTGACGGTGGCCAGATGTTGGGACGGCAGTACCAACTGTACGACATGACCTCGGACAGGGAGAAGCCGATTGCTCCTTAATACTAATATACCCGTTTGTAAAACGACTTTTTAGGCGTTAAAAGTAGGTGTATGCGATCATTGTCAGTAGACAGAGTGGATGGAATGCTGAGAAGTTCATTCAGATGTGAGTGTTTTGGGGCATTATGACGCACCTTGTGCGGGTTAATGAATCTTTGTCTTTGCCCGGGCACCCCGGGCAAAGTTTTAAATTAGATTAATTGATGGTAGATGTATCATGGAAAGACGTTTCTTGAAAATAAGTGGGCTGGCGTTAGCATTGGGCCTGTTAAGCGGTTGTACGATTGTTCCAGGCCAGGGGCTAGGCACATGGAATAAAGATGTCATTAAGCCGACAGACAGTGATTATGATATTAATCAGTTGGTTAACGTTTACCCAATGACACCGAGCCTGATTGAACAACTGCGGCCGAATACGGTGATGGCGCGACCTAACCCACAACTGGATAGTCTGCTGAAGAGTTACGAGTATCGGATTGGGGTGGGTGACGTATTGATGGTGACGGTATGGGACCATCCGGAACTGACCACCCCGGCAGGTCAGTATCGCAGCGCCAGCGATACCGGTAACTGGGTAAACGCCGATGGTACGATCTTCTATCCGTATATTGGTAAAGTACAAGTCGCAGGGAAAACGTTAAGCCAGGTGCGCCAAGATATTGCCAGCCGACTGACAACCTATATTGAAAGCCCGCAGGTTGACGTTAGTATTGCGGCCTTTCGCTCACAAAAAGCTTATGTTACCGGTGAAGTGGCGAAATCAGGTCAGCAGGCAATTACTAATATACCTTTGACGGTAATGGATGCTATCAATGCTGCTGGTGGTCTTGCACCAGATGCTGACTGGCGAAATGTGGTATTAACGCATAATGGCAAAGATACCAAAATCTCCCTGTATGCCCTGATGCAAAAAGGCGATCTGACCGAGAACCATATGCTTTATCCCGGCGATATTCTGTTTGTTCCACGTAATGACGACCTGAAAGTCTTCGTTATGGGGGAAGTAGGCAAACAGAGCACCATGAAGATGGATCGAAGTGGCATGACCCTTGCCGAGGCGCTGGGGAATGCTGAAGGTATGTCACAAGCATTTAGTGACGCTACAGGTGTGTTTGTTATTCGCCAGATGAAAGGTGATAAACAAGGTAAGATCGCTAATGTTTATCAGCTTAACGCACAGGATGCCTCAGCGATGGTTCTGGGGACGGAGTTCCAGTTGCAGCCCTATGATATTGTCTATGTCACAACCGCACCTTTGGTTCGTTGGAACCGTGTAATTTCGCAGCTTGTCCCGACTATTACTGGTGTTCATGATATGACAGAAACCGTGAAATTTATCAAGGATATGAAATAATGTTTGACTCTATTCTTGTTGTTTGTACGGGAAATATTTGTCGTTCTCCGATTGGAGAGCGATTTTTACGGCAAGCATTGCCCAATAAAAAAATTGATTCAGCAGGTACTGGTGCTTTGGTAGATCATAGTGCTGATGAAAGTGCAATAAAGATTGCGGAAAAACACGGTCTTTCATTAGCAGGGCATAAGGGACGACAATTTACCTCTAAGCTTGGTCGACAGTATGATCTGATTTTGGTAATGGAAAAATCGCATCTTGAACAAATTGGACGAATTTCTCCTGAAGTTAGAGGGAAAACGATGCTATTTGGTCAATGGTTAAACCAAAAGGAAATCCCCGATCCTTATCGAAAAAGCGATGAAGCATTTGCTTCGGTATATCAGTTGATTGAGCAGGCCGGTTTACGCTGGGTCGAGAAGTTGGGCGCATAATTATCAGGAATCATGGCATGTCATCAGTTAAAAATATATCTTCCGAGAAAGATTCGGATGAAATTGATTTAGGGCGTCTGGTCGGGGAACTTATCGATCACCGGAAGCTTATTGTTGCCGTTACCGCATTATTTACATTGGTTGCGCTGCTGTATGCGCTCTTTGCTACTCCTGTCTATCAGGCTGATGCGTTATTGCAGGTAGAGCAGAAACAGGGGAATGCAATCCTCAATAGTCTGAGCCAGATGCTGCCTGATAGTCAGCCACAGTCGGCACCGGAAATTGCACTATTGCAGTCACGGATGATACTGGGGAAAACGGTAGATGATCTGAATCTGCAGGCCCGCGTCGAGCAGGATTATTTCCCCCTGTTCGGCAAGGGCTGGGCACGCTTAACCGGTAAGCCGGCGGGTAACCTGACGGTCAGCAGACTTTATTTACCTTCGGATAGAAACCTGGATATTCCCGAGTTGAAGCTGACGGTAAAAGATAACACCCACTACAGCGTTACTTTTAACGATAAGCTGATGACGGGTGAGGTTGGCGTTTTACTGGATAGCAACGGTATTGCTCTTAAGGTTGATAATATTGAGGCAGAGCCCGGTTCTGAATTTATCATCTCCTATGTGAGTAAGCTAAAGGCTATTACCGATTTGCAGGAGATGTTTTCTGTTGCCGATCAGGGTAAAGATACCGGAATGTTAAATCTGTCATTAACTGGCTCGGATCCTTTGTTACTGGAGAAAATACTCAATAGCATTAGTAATAATTATCTGGCGCAAAATGTGGCCCGTCAGGCGGCACAGGATGCCAAAAGCTTGGAGTTTCTTAACGTACAATTACCTAAAGTACGCAATGATTTAGATATTGCAGAAGATAAGTTGAATCAGTATCGGCGGCAAAAGGACTCGGTGGATCTCTCATTAGAGGCAAAATCAGTTCTTGAGCAGATCGTAAATGTCGATAACCAGCTAAATGAACTGACATTTCGCGAATCAGAAATTTCCCAACTTTATACTAAAGAACACCCGACCTATAAGGCGCTGATGGAAAAGCGTAAGACTTTACAGGATGAGAAAGCTAAGCTTAATCAACGCGTGTCGGCAATGCCGAAAACGCAGCAGGATATATTGCAATTAAGCCGGGATGTTGATTCCGGGCAGGCGGTGTATATGCAACTTCTGAATCGTCAGCAAGAGCTGAATATTGCCAAATCCAGCGCCATTGGCAATGTGCGTATTATAGATAATGCTGTCGCTCAGCCTAAACCGGTAAAGCCGAAAAAAATAATAACTCTATTAGTTGGAATTATTTTAGGCGGCATAGTGTCTATCGGTCTGGTGTTATTGCGGGTATTCCTACGCCGGGGAATTGAGAGCCCTGAACAACTGGAAGACATTGGTATTAACGTCTATGCCAGTATACCGATATCGGAAACGTTTGCGAAAAAGGCAGTACAAGCGCCAAAATTGCGGAAAAAGGCAGAGAGTGGATACCAAAGCTTTTTGGCCGTTGAAAATCCGGCGGATCTGGCGATTGAAGCGATTCGCAGTCTGCGTACCAGCCTGCATTTTGCGATGATGGAGGCGCGGAATAATGTTCTGATGATATCAGGAGCAAGCCCTAATGCGGGGAAAACTTTCGTTAGTTCCAACCTGTCGGCGATAGTAGCTCAGACGGGACAGAAGGCTCTGTTTATTGATATGGATATGCGCAAAGGGTATACCCATAAGCTATTTAAATTAAACAATGACAATGGACTTTCTGATATCTTATCTGGCAAAATTGAGAATAGCCAAGCAATCAAATCTGTTCCTCTAGCCGGGTTTGATTATATATCCCGTGGTGCAGTACCACCTAACCCGGCTGAGTTATTAATGCATCGACGCTTAGGGGAGCTTATCTCTTGGGCAAGTCAGAATTATGATATTGTTATATTGGATACCCCTCCTATATTAGCTGTAACTGATGCTGCTATCATCGGTCATTATGTTGGGACCACGCTGCTGGTGGCCCGTTTTGAACAAAATACGGTAAAAGAGCTTGAAGTGAGTTTTAAACGTTTGGAGCAAAGCGGAGTTATGGCTAAAGGGTGTATCCTGAATGGGGTAGTGAAAAAGGCCAGTAGCTATTATGGCTATGGCTATAGTCACTATGGATATTCCTATACCGACGATAAGTAAAATAAAACAAACCGGATTATTAGTAATCCGGTTTTTTCCCATTTCTTTAGTAATTTTGACTCCTACCATTAATTATTGTATATAGAATAATATAACATGTATCGAGAGGGAAATATGACACTCCTCGGCAGGACTTTTTTAGTCAGCACGGTGCTTGCGTTATCTGACTTTATTAGTTTTACGGCCTCTATCTATCTGGCTATGGGATTATTATCCGTTACCCTTAGCCATAATGATCCTGGTACTCACTTTAATCAAGCCGAGGGTTGGATTGCCCTGCATTGGCTATTAGCCTTCTGCTGCGTGGGGTGGTATGCAGTGCGGCTACGCCACTATTTTTATCGCAAAACATTCTGGTTTGAATTAAAAGAAATACTCCGGACGTTGGTGATCTTCGCGATTATTGAAATTGCCGTTATTGCCTTTACCACCTGGTCATTCTCACGTTATCTGTGGGTATTTACCTGGTTATTTGTTCTGATTCTGGTGCCGGTATCCCGGATGGTGACCAAGCGTATTCTGGATTCACTGGGCTACTGGCAGCGTGATACCTGGATTATCGGTAGCGGAGAAAATGCACGCGAAGCCTATAAGGCCATCAGCAGTGAGCGAAACCTGGGGTTAAATATTGTGGGTTTTATTGCCAGCGAGGGTGGGGTCTCTGCTGGAGGAAATATTGAAGATATCGGCGTATTAGCCAATGATATCCAGTGGTTATTAACCAAAGATAAAAAAAACCAGTTTATCGTTGCGGTAGAGTCGCATCAAAGTGAAATGCGCAATACCTGGCTGCGGAACTTTATGATCAAAGGCTTTCGCTATGTCTCCGTGATCCCGACCTTGCGCGGGATGCCGCTGGACAGCACGGATATGTCGTTTATTTTTAGCCATGAAGTGATGATCTTTCGCGTGCAGCAGAATCTGGCAACGTGGTCATCACGTATTCTGAAGCGTTTATTTGATATTGCAGGCTCTGTTGCAATCATTATTGTTTTATCTCCGGCTTTACTCTATATCAGCAGAAAAGTTAAGCAAGACGGTGGACCGGCAATATATGGCCATGAACGGATAGGTAAAGGTGGTAAGCCGTTTAAATGCCTTAAGTTTCGCTCTATGGTCATTAACTCAAAAGAAGTTCTTGAGAATCTGTTAGCCAATGATTCCGAGGCACGGCAAGAGTGGGATGTGACGTTTAAATTAAAAAACGATCCCCGGATTACTAAAATTGGCGGGTTCCTGCGTAGAACCAGCCTCGATGAGCTACCGCAGCTATTTAATGTATTAAAAGGTGAGATGAGCCTGGTAGGCCCCCGACCGATTATTACCGCAGAGCTGGAAAGATATAATGATGAGGTTGACTATTATCTGTTAAGCAAGCCCGGTATGACGGGATTATGGCAGGTAAGCGGTAGGAGTGATGTCGATTACGAAACTCGAGTATATCTCGATGCATGGTATGTAAAAAACTGGTCTATGTGGAATGATATCGCAATTCTTTTTAAAACTATCGGCGTAGTATTAAAGAAAGATGGTGCTTATTAACCTACATTAACTAGTCTTGAAACTGAAGAAAATGAGGTAAATATGCTTTTTATATCACCATTTTTTGGTGTGCTTTTTGGCTATTTTATATTTATTATTTCCTTTCTTATACCTTCATCATTGTTTCATAACTTAGTTGGAGAGAACAACTACGGCTTTTTAAGCATAGAAAGTTTATTCTTTGTTACGTTTTGCGTGCTATCATTTGTAATTGGTTTACACAGCTATAATATGATACCAAGAAAAAAAACAGTATATAT
>ERZ1026862.2228-NODE-2228-length-10283-cov-3.220082_pt1 | contig 10283 bp, 9 predicted proteins | sample MGYA00380161_ERZ1026862 | MGnify/ENA primary metagenome ERZ1026862 (study PRJEB33269, sample SAMEA4719797) | human gut metagenome | biome: human-associated habitat; feature: organic feature; material: feces | place: Cameroon | collected 2013-10 ... | reverse complement strand
ATGTATGAGGACGCTGAGGTAACTACCCTCGCGCCTGTCGGCGTTCAGTCCTCCGTAAACGGCGCATACCGCTTCACCAGCGAGGGCACCACTTACTACGCCATGACCACCTCCACCTTCGGATACGGCGGTCCTGTAAACATCATGTATGTCGTTGACGAGAACGGCACCATCGCCAAGTTCAAGGTACTGTCCCACAACGAAACGGAGTACTACGGCGATGTCGTATCCCAGAGCGCTTACACCGGCGGCTACCCCGGTCAGGTACTCGGCAGCATCAGCGATGATGTCCTCGTACTGTCCGGCTGCACCATCACAACAAACGCTGTAAAGACCGCCGCCGCAGACGTGACCGCAGCATTCGACGCAGTAAAGGAGGCTCAGTGATATGGAGAAACAGAGCAAGCTTTCCATTATGTTAAAGGGCTTCATCAAGGAAAACCCTGTATTCGTGTTGGTTCTCGGAACCTGCCCGACCCTCGCCGTCACCGACTCGGTATCCCGTGCGCTCAGCATGGGTATTGCGGCGGCAATAGTTCTCATCTGCTCCAACATGGCGATCTCCGCGCTCCGCAAGGTTATTCCCGACAAGGTGCGCATTCCTGCCTACATCGTCATAATCGCGGGCTTCGTTACGATTATCCAGATGCTGATGAACGCCTACCTCCCCGACCTGTTCACGGCGCTCGGCACTTATCTCGCGCTCATCGTGGTAAACTGTATAATCCTCGGCAGAGCCGAAATGTTCGCAAGCAAGCACACCGTTATTGAGTCCGCTCTCGACGGAATCGGCATGGGCGGCGGATTCACCCTCGCGCTGTTCTGCATGGGTACCGTCCGTGAAGTACTCGGCTCCGGCAGCTTCCTCGGATTCAAGATCCCGTTCATGCAGGACTATTGCATTCCGTTCTTCACCCAGGCGGCAGGCGGATTCTTCGTGTTCGGCGTACTCATCGCCGTTGTCAACAAGATCACCAAGGGAAAGGCTATCAGCAAGAAGGAATTCGGCTGCGCAAACTGCCCCTCCCGTGCTGCGTGCGTTGAGAATCCCGAAAACACCGGATCAGCAAAGGAGGCGAAGTAATACATGGATACCATCAAGGCACTTCTCGTAATCCTCATGTCCAGCGTACTTGTCAACAACTACGTTCTTAACAAGTTCCTGGGTATCTGCCCGTTCCTCGGAGTTTCCAAGAAGCTCGACCAGGCTGCCGGCATGGGTACCGCCGTTACTTTCGTTATGCTGGTGGCTACCGCCGTTACATGGCCTATCCAGACCTTCGTGCTGGATAAGCTCGGGCTGGGCTACCTCCAGACCATCGTGTTCATTCTTGTTATCGCAACGCTGGTCCAGTTCGTTGAGATAATCCTCAAGAAGTACATTCCGGCGCTCCACAAGTCGCTGGGCGTTTACCTTCCGCTCATCACCACAAACTGCGCTGTCCTCGGCGTTACCATCAACAATATCAAGGACGGCTACGGCTTCCTCGAGTCCATGGTAAGTTCCCTGGGCTGCGGCCTTGGCTTCCTGCTGGCTATGGTCCTGTTCGCAGGAGTACGCTCCAGACTTGACAGCGCTAATATTCCCGAGAGCTTCAAGGGGCTTCCTGTGACCCTCGCCGCTGCGTCTATCGTTTCCATGAGCTTCATGGGATTCGCTGGCGTGGTTGACAAGCTGTTTGCGTAAGGAGGCTGCAAAATGAACGATTCTTTATTATCAGCGATCCTTGTTGCGGTCGGAGTCCTGGTCGCTATCGGACTTATCTGCGCGCTAATTCTGGTCATCGCCGCAAAGTTCTTCGCGGTGAAGGTAGATGAGAAGGAGCAGAATATCCGCGCCTGCCTGCCGGGCGCAAACTGCGGCGCCTGCGGATTCACCGGCTGTGATGGCTACGCCAAGGCACTTGCGGAGGGTTCCGCGGCTGCCAACCTGTGCGTACCCGGCGGAGCTTCCACAGCGAAGCAGCTCGGCGAAGTCCTCGGCGTTTCCGTCGAGGCGGCTGAGAGAATGGTGGCATTCGTGCACTGCTCCGGCACCTGCGAGAATACCACCCGTAAGTACGACTACAAGGGAATCCCCACCTGCGCCGGAGCAAAGCTCTTCTACGGTGGCGACGGAGCATGCTCCTCCGGCTGCCTTGGATTCGGCGACTGCGCGAAGGTTTGCCCCAGCAACGCGATCTACAACAATAACGGCGTTGCCTGCGTAGACCCCGAGAAATGCACCGGCTGCGGAATGTGCACAAAGGCATGTCCGAACTTCGTTATCCGCCTTGTTCCCACAACCTCCTCTGCGGTGGTTGCGTGCAGCAACAAGGACAAGGGCGCGGCAGCCGTCAAGGAGTGCAAGGTTTCCTGCATAGGCTGCAAGAAGTGCGAGAATATCTGCCCTGCCGACGCAATAAAGGTGGAGGACAACTTCGCGCACATAGACTACACCAAGTGCGTGCGCTGCAACGTGTGCACCGAAACCTGCCCCAGACACGCGATAAAGAGCGTGGAATTCAGTCAGGCTCAGTAATAGACATTATGGGGAGTGCAGGCGCATTCCCCATAATGGTATGATTCAGGAGAAATGTCAGGCATGAAGCCAATTGATAAAAAACACAGAAACGATATTATTCTCATAGCGGCGCTTCTCGTGGTCGCCGGTGCAGCTTTCGGATTGATCCAGCTGAACAAGAAGAGCGGCGGCTACGCAGTGGTGGTCCAGGACGGAAAGGAAACGGCAGTATATCCCCTGAACGAGGACACAAGCGTCACAATAACCTCTCCCACCGGATTCAACACCCTGGTGATAAAGGACGGGAAAGCCGACGTGACCGACGCGGACTGCCCTGACAAGCTCTGCGTGAACCAGCACAGCATAAGCTACGACGGAGAAACGATAGTGTGCCTTCCGAACAAGCTGGTGGTCAAGATAGTATCCGACGCCGAAGCGGACGTGGACATCATCGCATAGGAGGACTTATGAAGATCAGACCGAAATCCATAGCACTGCTTGGGATCTGCGCCGCGATCGCCATGGTGCTTTCCTATGTCGAGAGCCTTATCCCGGTGTCCTTCGCCGTCCCGGGGATCAAGCTGGGACTCGCAAACATCGCGGTGATATTCGCGCTGTACAAGCTGGGCGCGAAGGAAGCCATCGCGGTTTCCCTGGTAAGGATAGCCTGGATGGCAATACTTTTCGGGAACGTAATGACCCTGGCGTACAGCGTTGCCGGCGCAATACTCAGCCTTACCGCAATGATACTGCTAAAGCGCTCGGAGCATTTCTCCACGGTCGGCGTGAGCGTTGTCGGAGGAATCCTCCACAACGTCGGGCAGATACTCGTTGCAATGCTCATCATGGAAACAGCGCAGATAATATACTACCTCCCGGTACTCTGCGTCAGCGGCGTTGCCGCCGGCGTGGCAATAGGAGTGGTTTCCGCGATACTGGTGAAGCGCGTGCCCGTGCCGAAGGACTGACATCAACTCCAACAACAAATCCCCTGAAATGCAATTTCAGGGGATTCTTTTTTATCTTCCGCTTTCCTTTATTTCGCCGGAGCGGTAAGCTCTGAGCAATTCGCGCAGGTCGTTTATCTGCTCCAGCAGCTCCGCACCCTTGTCCGTGTCGGAAATATTCGCGCGGCGGTCGAGCCTTTCCACCAGGTGTATCTCCGGGGTGTGCTCGCTTTCGCCGGCGATGAACGGTCTGTGCTCCGCCAGATTCAGGCTGTGGGAATCGTATATCAGCGTGTATCCGGCAATTCCGGTCGCCTTCTGGTACGCCTTGGAGATACCTCCGTCGATGACGAACAGCCTGCCGCCTGCCTTGACCGGCTTCTCGCCGTTCTTTATCTTCACGGGGACATGCCCGTTGATTATGTGCCCTCTCTCCGGGTCAAGCCCGAACATCTCCAGTATCCTGCCGCAGACTTCCGCCTGCTCTGAATAGTGGTAGTAGGCGTTGTAGTTCTCCTTCTGAAGCTCCTTGTCCGCCAGAAAATACCGCTCGAAGAACGCCATCTTGTCCTTACCGTACAGCGGAGAGCGCGCGCCGCTCCAGAGATACCACATGTAATCGGCGGCGTAGTCCTTCTCGGCGCCCGGCTGCATGAAATACGCTCGGTTGGCTATTTCGTCCAGCTTGTCGAGCAGAGCCTTGCCGGAGTAATCCACGCCAGCGATGGTCACGCTCTGGAGCCGCCCCTCCTCGTCAAGCGGAATACACCCGTGGAACAGCAGATTCCCGTTCATCGCCTTGTACATCGAGCCCTTTGAATACAGGAAGCGTATGTGGGAATTCAGCCGCTCGCTGTGCATGAATGAGTTCTCCAGCACGGACATCAGCTCGTTTTCCGCGTCCGTGAGCGCAAGAGGGTCGTCATGGCTTACCGTCGGGAAATTACTGTCGAGCAGTGGGTATTCCCTGCCGTCTATCGTCACCGTTCCGCGGTCGAAATCCACCATGCGGAATATGTCGCGCTTATCCATGCCCCATTCCGGGTGGCGCTCGATGAGCTGCCCCTCCAGCTTGAGCTGAATCACAGTTATCGCCTTGTGCATTTTCGCGACAAGCTTCGTATCCACCGGGTCGTAGATATTGTCGTCCAGGGTCTGCGGCATAAACAGCGCGCACTCGTCGTCCTTGTAGTTCTCCCCGGCGAACACCGCCAGCGCCCTTAAATTCAGCCCGTAGCCGTCCTCCAGCACATCGAAGTTGTTGTACCGCATGGAAATACGGATCACGTTCGCTATCAGCGCGCGGTTTCCGGAGGCTGCACCCATCCAGGAGATGTCGTGGTTTCCCCACTGGATATCGACATCGTGCATTTTCATCAGCTCGTCCAGGATTATGTCGGCTCTCGGTCCCCGGTCGTAAATATCGCCTATTATATGAAGCTTGTCGATGGCAAGCGACTGTATCAGCTCGCAGAGGGATTTTATGAACCGGTCCGCTATCCCCGTATCAAGTATGGTGGAGATGATCTCGTCGTAGTAGTACTCCTTCACCACATCGTCAGTTACGTTCAGCAGCTCGTCGAGAATATACACCATGTCCCGGGGAATACGCTTGCGCACCCGGGAGCGCGTGTATTTCGCCGACACAGCCTCGCAGACCAGTATCAGCCTGTAAATAGTCAGCCTGCGCCACTCGTCGGTAAGTCCGCCGCTGATACGCAGATTCTTCAGCTGCTTGTCGGGATAGTAGATGAGATATGCCAACGCTTCGCGCTCCGCCCCGGAAACCGATTTCCCGAGGGTTATGTCTATCTTGTTCTTTATCATTCCGGAAGCGCTCTTCAGCATGTGCAGGAATGCTTCGTACTCGCCGTGGATATCGCTGAAAAAGTACTCCGTCCCCTTAGGAAGGCTGCGTATCGCAGACAGATTCACGATCTCGCTCACCGCGCTGTCTATCGTCGGGAACTCCTTGGCAAGGAGCGTCAGGTATTTCTTGTCCATACTACTTACCCCCAGAAGATATTGATCATGCGTTTGCCGATATGCACGGAATTCACCAGAGGTGAACGTATGTGCAAGGCATTTTATTATATCACATATTATATCACAAAAGGGCTCATATTTCAACCACCCTGCCGGTCTGCTCCGGTCATTTATCAGGAAAACAACGACTCACCCCTGGAGGTCATCAGATAGCACAGCATGTTATAATGCCCCAGGAACGTGTCCTTGACCTTTCTGCTCACCGGATAGGCGTGGAACATTCCAATGCCGACTTCCAGCTCGACCTCTGCTCCGGCGTCCTCCATTCGGGAAACCAGTTCGTCGCACATCGCGTACAGCACCTCGGAATCCGCGAAGCAGACATACGCATGCTCCAGCCCGTCATATATCCCGAGCTGCGGATAGAGCATGTAGTCCGGCTGCTCCTTTCCGTTGGTTATCAGGTCGCGGTAAGTGTCGAGCGTGCCGACGGACTGAATTATGTCGCTCTTCTCAAGCTGCTCCGCACGCGCTCTCTCCTCCGGGGTGCGAATGCACATCTCCGGGGAGGCGACATACAGCAGTTCCGGCATGGGGACTCCCTCCGCCATCACATTTATGTGGGACACGAGCGCCAGCGCGAGATTCCCCCCGGAGGAACAGCCGGCGACCGCCACATTCCCCGTGCCGTATTCCACGGAAATGTGCTTATAGGCTTCGTATACCATATTAACCGCGTCGCTGATCGAACAGTTAATGCAGGGGGGATAATACGGGATCACCACATCTCTGCCGGTTTTCAGCGCAAGCTCCTCGAACAGCCTGTAATCCTTCGGATAGGGGAACTGCAGCATTCTGCCGTCCGGAATATACAGCAGCGCCTTTGTCGTGCTCTTCTGCGTGAGCATTGTCGTAACGCCCCACTGCTCGACCCGGCACTCGTATTCCAGCTTCCGCGACCACGCCCTGTCCGGGAAGTATATCGTCCGCTCCTTTTCCCGGTATTTTTCCCTCAGCACGTCCGCAGGTACGCTGAACTTCTTATTGTGACGGAATGCCTTGCAGGCTTTCCGCAGCATGCGGTATTTCAGTGTATACTTCAGCATTTGTGTTCCTCCATTTATCCGCCACGGCAGCGGCCAAAAATACACGAAGACCCCTGCACCATGGAAAAGCAGGGGTCTTATCCGAACTGTCTGTCTTCAGGAATTGCTCATCTGAACAGCCACGTTGCTGCACCGGGACACGAATTCGCGTGCGGCCTCTTCGGCGCTGCCTATTTCACCCTTGCCAAAGCTGTTGGAAATGTTCGTGAAATGCGATGTGATATAGGTCATTATGGTCCCGTCGTTGGTATAGCTCTGCTCGGTCTTGTGCGAGCCCTCGAACCATGCATAGCGGCTGTCGCTGCTGCCTTCCACCGCGGAGGGAACTCCCTTGATTTCCGCCATCGTGTTCATCTGGTCCTCTGTCGCAAGGAAACGAATGAACTCCACTGCGTAGTCGTATGCGTCGCTGTCCTTGTTGACCGAGAATCCGTACCAGGGCTCATAATAATCAAACGTGCCGTTTTCGCCTACAGGCACGCTCATAAACTCATACTCAAACGGATCTGCGGAAAACGACTCGGACTTGGACTCGCGCTTCTTCATGCCGCTGACGCTCTCGGAATCGCATATCCAGAACGGAACGTCGCCCTCAAAGAAGCTGAGTATCGCGCCATCGTAGTTGTCGTCGGGGTATGTGCTGTTGACCTCATGCGAGGTATAGCCGTTGTCTACCAGCTCGCCTATCTTGCCGAAAATTTCCGTGAACTTCTCCACAGCGTACTCATCGCCGTTGTTGAGCGCCTCAAGCAGCCTGGAGTCGTTACCTATCTCGGAGAGCGCCATGTTGATCACCAGGCAGGAATAAACGTGGGTTTCTGCGCCCTGAATCGGCGTGTAGCCCTTCTCCTTCAGCGCGGAGAGCACGGAAAGGAACTCGCTGTAATTCGTGGGAACGGACAGCCCTTCCTTTTCGAGCAGGGTCTTGTTTACAGCCATGCCGTTGAGGTTCTCCGACATGGGAATACGCACCAGCTTACCGTCAACCTTGCAGCTGTCGAGGATCCCCTCCTTGAAAGCGGACAGGTCGATGTCCTCCGCCAAAAGATCCGCGCAGTAGTCCAGAACATCGCCATCGCCCTTTTCGCCGCGGACATTGGAATCCGCCGTCATGAAGATATCCGTGTGCGGATTGTTCTGCAAATACTCACGGAGCTGCGTAGAGCCGCTCTGCTCGTAAGATATCGTAACATTGGGGTAGAGCTCGTTGAAGTTGTTTACCACCTGGTCCAGCGCTTCAAAGTTCCCGAAAAAACCTGCGATTTCCAGCGTAACGCTCTTTTCGGTGTCCAGCCTGGGCGAAAATCCCTCCGATTTCTTCGGATTTCCGCTGCACGCGGTCATGGAAATCGCCATTGTCCCGGCAACGGCAAGCGCCGCAGCCCTGATGATGTTCTTCTTCATGGTTGTTCCTTTCTGTCACGTCTTACTTTCCTGAGAAAAGCCAGTATCTTATTTATATCTATCGGCTTGGAAACATGACCGTCCATACCGCATCGCAAGTATCATGATATCCTTCAGGTATTCACTTCCGCTGCTTCTTATAACGCGAGTGGCTTCCCTGCCGTTCATGACGGGCATCTGAATATCCATCAGCACCATGTCATACGCGCCGTCAGCGGATTCGGACAGCATGTCAACGCACATCATTCCGTTCTCCGCCCGGTCGCACTTCACGCCGTATTCTTCCAGCATGGTCTGTGCGATCTCCCAGTTAAGGTCGTTATCCTCAGCAACAAGGACGCACATTCCCGAGAAATCATCTCCCGGGGAATTGTCCGCGCTGTCATTGTAGGGCGTATCCTCCGCGCCGTCGCTGTCGGCAATCGGGAGCACAATGCGGACCGTGAACTTCGTGCCCTGGTCGGGAGCACTCTCGCACTCGATGGTTCCGTGCATGAGCTCCACCATCTGCTTCACGATGGCAAGCCCGAGTCCGGAGCCCTGAATCTTATTTATGCGTGTATTCGTGGCGCGCTCAAAGGACTCGTACATATTCTTCTGGAATTCCTCTGTCATTCCAATGCCGTTGTCGGAAGCCACGAAAACCAGGCATACAACGCCGTCGTCCCCGACGGATTCCTCCCGGACGGTCATCTCAATGCTGCCGCCGGCCGGGGTGTATTTCACGGAATTGGTGAGTATATTCAGATAGATCTGGTTCAGCCGGAGCTCGTCCGCAAACAGGTATTTATGCGGAAGTCCGCTGTAGTCGCCGCTGAAATGCAGGTTCTTCTGCTCCATCTGCGGCCGCAGAATGCCGACGATGGAGTCAAACAGCCCCTCGACGGAGAATCTCGCGTTGTTGAGCACCATTCTGCCGCTCTCCACCTTGGAGATGTCGAGAATATCGTTTATCAGCGTCAGCAGGTGATTTCCTGCGGAGGACACCTTGTCAAGGCAGTTCATGACATATTCCGGGTCGTCTATGTTCTTCTTCGCGATGTCCGTCATGCCAATCACTGCATTCATAGGAGTGCGGATATCGTGCGACATGGAGGAGAGGAACTGGGTTTTCGCCTGGTTAGCACGCTCCGCCATGACCGCTGCTTCCTTCAGCCGCGCGTTAATGCGGAGAATGTGAGTGCCGTCTATAATGAAGAGCAGCAGGAGCGTGCCGGAAATTATGATCACGACTTCCCAGTTGAGATCCGTTTTGAGTATCTCGTCCGACCGGATACAGCCGACCAGGTCAAGCCCGGAATCCGCGCCGAAGGACGAATAGTACCACAGACAGTCGTCGCCGTGTGAATTCTTGTACGTCACAAGACCGCTCTCGGTATTCTCCAGCTGCTCCTTAAAATCGTTTATCCCGTTGTAATCGTCGGCGAAATTATACGCGCGTATGAAATCCAGGAAGGACTCCGACTTCATCGACGCGGACGGGATAACATAGGAACCGGTGTTGGTCACGATTCCGACCTCCGCGTTGGAATACTCCATCGGGAATATCCATATCTTCTTCATCTGCTCCAGCGGAATCACGCGCAGCAGCAGGTAATCCTTCGTTCTGCCGCTGCCGTCATTGAGCGTGACCTTTGTGCCGACGCTGATAACCGACAGCTGCATTTCGCTGACCTTGTACTTTCCGAGGACCGTGAATGAGTCGCAGTCGTCGGCGAACATCAGCTGCATGTTTCTTACAAACAGCCGGTTTATCTCAATGTCCTCCGTATTCATGTAGTGGTACACGCTGACGGAATCGTCGCCGTTCTTTGAATATGTCGAGCGCGCCTCGTAGGTGTCCATATCGACGATATGCGCATAGCGCTCGCTGTTCGTATTCGTTGCGCGGATATAATCCAGGGCTTCGTCCATGGTCATGTTCTGACCAGAGATGTACTTCGCCCAGTCGGAGGCGTATCCCTTCTCGGTGTCAAGGTAATTCGCGGAAACGCTCTTCATGGATTCCACCGCGGACACGAAGGCGTCTATCTTAACGTTTTCCTGCTCGCGCCGGAAATACACAGTGTACATTATCGTGGAAACTATCGCCACTGCAAAAAGGAGAACATTGGTCAGCACGAGTATTGCCGTTTTCATCTCCCCGGAACGCTTTTCACTGGTATCGTTTCCGTTTGAATGCTGCATGCCCTCATCTCCTTTTCGACGCAAATCACAACTTTTATTATAACATAGATCAGTCCAAAATGCAACAAAAAAACATCTAAAAACGGAACCTCCAGCCATATTAAACTAGTAAATATATACTCTGTCTCTTATACACATCTCCGAGCCCAC
>ERZ1026862.2225-NODE-2225-length-10296-cov-27.590665_pt1 | contig 10296 bp, 9 predicted proteins | sample MGYA00380161_ERZ1026862 | MGnify/ENA primary metagenome ERZ1026862 (study PRJEB33269, sample SAMEA4719797) | human gut metagenome | biome: human-associated habitat; feature: organic feature; material: feces | place: Cameroon | collected 2013-10 ... | reverse complement strand
CAACTTCTTGATTTTCAATCAAAGTCCAATTTAGAGCGAGTTAGATTGTTTAACAATATCCCCCGTAAATGTTAAATCCGCTTAACAGAACTCTGCAGGGCGTTTCTTGCTTAACAATGATATTGCCGACAAGGACTCCTTCATGGACTTCTTGAACGAAATTATATAAAGTAGAAAGGAGGTTATTATGAGAACTGCTAATGAAATAGTTTCCAAGCTAAAGGAGCATCAGTCTTTTTTGCATAGTTTTTAAGCAGCAAGACATACGTCTTAACTCCTTAACTTCCTTAACTCCTTTAACTTCCTGATATGCGAAAGCTCAGGTATTTATAAGGTAAAGACGCAGAAATCCTTGTTTTGTAACGCAATTATAAAAAAAATAAGTAAAACTTTTGGCAGTCTTGGCATAAAATAGTAATTTTGCAACAATATGAGTAGTATTTTAGACCAAGATATCATGTACCTGCCAGGCGTAGGTCCCAAGAAGAAAGAGATACTGAGCAAGGAGCTCGGCATCAACTCTTACGGTGACCTGCTGGAATACTATCCATATAAATATGTAGACCGCTCCAAGGTCTATCATATCAGCGAACTCACCTCTGAGATGCCTTACGTACAGATAAAAGGAAGGATTCTGAGCTACGAAGAAATAGATACCGGCAAGCGGAACAAGATGCTGGTGGCTCATTTCTCCGACGGCTTCGGCGTGGTAGACCTCACCTGGTTCCGTGGTGCACAATACATCATGAAAACCTATAAGGTGGGCACGGAATACCTCGTCTTCGGAAAGCCTACCGTCTTCAACGGCAGATTCCAGTTTACTCATCCCGACATGGACGATGCCACCCATCTTCAGATATCAGAGATGGGCATGCAGCCCTACTATTCGCTTACCGAAAACCTCAGGAAGCGCGGCTACAGCTCACGTTCCATCGAGAAGATGAGCAAACAGCTGGTCACCATCCTTCCTCCTCTTCCCGAAACACTGCCAAGCCATATCGTAGAGCGCCTGCATCTGGTTTCGCGAGATGCTGCCATCCGCATGATTCACTATCCGCATTCCCATCAGGAGATGCAGAAGGCTCAGGTGCGCCTCAAATTCGAGGAACTCTTCTATGTGCAGCTTAATATATTAAGGTATGCCAGCGACCAGCGACGCAAATACCGGGGCTATGTCTTCAACCGCATCGCCGACATCTTCAACGGCTTCTATGCCGACCATCTGCCCTTCGAACTGACGGGAGCACAGAAACGGGTGATGCACGAAATCAGGGCCGACATGTGCAGCGGCAGACAGATGAACCGCCTCCTGCAGGGCGATGTAGGCTCGGGCAAGACGCTCGTAGCACTCATGACCATGCTCATCGCCCTGGACAACGGTTATCAGGCATGCATGATGGCACCTACCGAAATCCTTGCCGAGCAGCATCTCCAGACCATCCGCTCTTTCCTGAAGGGCATGGACATCCGGGTAGAACTGCTGACGGGCATCGTGAAAGGAAAGAAAAGAGAAAAGATTCTTGCCGACCTCGCCACCGGCGATATCCAGATTCTGGTCGGCACCCATGCCGTACTGGAAGACCCCGTGGTGTTCCAGCGTCTGGGCATTGCCGTCATCGACGAGCAGCACCGCTTTGGTGTAGCACAGAGAGCGAAACTGTGGAGCAAGAGCGAGAATCCACCGCATATCCTCGTGATGACTGCCACCCCTATCCCGCGCACCCTCGCCATGACTATCTATGGCGACCTGGACGTGAGCGTCATCGACGAACTGCCACCGGGCAGAAAGCCGATACAGACCCTGCATAAGTTTGATACCCAGCTCACCAGCCTCTACCAGAGCATCCGCCATCAGATTAATCTCGGCAGACAGGTATATATCGTCTTCCCGCTCATCAAGGAGAGCGAGAAGAGCGACCTGAAGAACCTGGAAGAAGGCTACGAGACGCTGAAACAGGCGTTTCCGGAATTCAAGCTGAGCAAGATTCATGGCAAGATGAAATCAGCCGAGAAGGAAGAGGAGATGGAGCTTTTCGTGAAGGGCGAGACGCAGATTCTCGTTGCCACCACCGTGATAGAGGTGGGCGTGAACGTGCCGAATGCCTCGGTGATGGTGATACTGGATGCCCAGCGCTTCGGTCTCTCCCAGCTGCATCAGCTGCGAGGCCGTGTGGGAAGAGGCTGCGACCAGAGTTACTGCATCCTCGTCACCAACTTCAAGCTTTCTGAGGAGACACGCAAGCGCATCGATATCATGTGTGATACCAACGACGGTTTCCGCATCGCCGAAGCCGATTTGAAGCTCCGTGGTCCCGGCGACCTGGAAGGTACGCAGCAGAGCGGCATGGCTTTCGACCTGAAGATAGCGAATATTGCCAGAGACGGTCAGCTGGTACAACTGGCACGCACAGAAGCACAGAAAATCATCGACAACGATCCCGAATGCAATGCTCCTCATAACGCTCTGCTCTGGAACCGCCTCAAGGAATTGAAGAAAACCCATATCAACTGGGCAGCCATCAGCTAAAGCAGCAAGCAAGAGCAGTTCCTGCTATCAGAAAGCAAGGCTAAAAGGTGGCTTCGCTATCAAGCAGCCTCACCCCCGTTCCAGGCGATTCCATCGCCTGTCCCAAAAGTAAAAAGTATAATTATGGATAGAAGAAGAAAGCCGGCTATCAGGGAGCCGCGACCAGAAATATCCCTGGAAGAAATGAGAGCCATTCTCGAAAACATTACGGAAATAGAAAGCGCAACAGGCATCAGATATGTCAAACTGCATGTAACGGCAAAGATGATTATCGGTATCAGAGAGTCATCGGGTAAGGAATTTACCATCAATCTCAACGACCTCTACCGCGCTTATCAGGAATGCCTCAGATTCACCAGTCCGGAGGTAAAAAAGTATATTTTCATGGGGCATTCTCCTGCCGTGGCTCTGTTGAGAATGCTACAAAAGCATGAAACGTTCTAAAAGTCAACTCCTTGCATCTTATTTTCCTAATGTAAGTTAAAAATAAGGCTAGGGCGTTAAATATCGCCCTTTTGGCTTTAACAACTTTGGTTTTTTGAAGTTTTTTTGTTATATTTGCAACGTCTATATAACAAAACCGCTACATAAAGGCATTTGCCTTAGTGGTTTTTGCAGAATTTCTTGTATGATTCTGCGCTGTTGACACGAACCTAAAAAAGAAAATAGAAAAAGTAGTATGAGTTTTAAAAAGAGTATAAAGAAAATTTCGGTCGTTGCATTGTTGGCGCTAACAGCTTCTCCCGTTTGCGGACAAGATCTGTTGGCAAGACAGGCACCTGTAGACCACAGAATGAAATCGCTCGACACACTCGCTGTGTCGCATTATCGAATGATTGAAGACAGAGAGAACCCTGCAGCCGAGCTGTATGAGGATTTCTCTAACAAGTACGCTCACAGGGCTACAACCTTGCCTGAGCACTTCCGCATCGATCTCCGTCATTTCTGCATGCCAACTCCTAGTCGCGTTGTCACAAGTAACTTCGGTTACCGTGCTAGCTTTGGCCGCCAACATAAAGGTATGGACATCAAGGTTTATATTGGCGACTCAATCCGCTCAGCCTTTTCAGGCAGAGTTCGCATCGTAAGATATGAAGGTGGTGGTTACGGTAAGTACATCGTTATTCGTCACAACAACGGCTTGGAGACCATCTACGGCCACCTCTCAAAGCAGCTCGTTACTGAGGGCGAAGAAGTAAGAGCAGGAGATGTAATCGGCTTGGGTGGTAACACCGGTCGAAGCACAGGTTCTCACCTCCATTTCGAAACCCGTCTCTGTGGCGTGGCTTTGAACCCGGCACTCTTCTTCGATTTCCGCAACCAGGACGTCACTGGCGACTTCTACCATTTCAATCGCGATACCTACGAGAGCGAATATGCAGAGGCTAACGCTGCACGCGGCAAGATTGGAAACGGTGGATATACCAGGGAGCAGGTGAACGGTGGAGAGGTTGGAAGATATACCGCCAGTCCATCAGGAGAAAAGCTCTATCACAAGGTTAAGTATGGTGAAACGCTCACGAGCATCGCTGAGAAACGTGGTGTAAGCGTAGAGCAGATTTGCCGACTCAACGGTTACAAGAAGGATAAGAAGTTGTCACCGGGACAGATTATCCGCTACTCATAATTAGGAAACTACAAGACACGAAATACGATAAATAGCAAACCTAATTTAAAATTAACAAAAACCGATTCATATAAAATGCAAACAAAAAGGTCGCTACCGTCATGGCAGCGACCTTTATCTTTTCTATATTTTATCCACCTTATTATATAAGGCATTTACATCAGGTGGAAGAATCTCAGCACATCATTCAGGTTGGCTACAACGAGCAGGAGGAGGAGAATAGCGAAACCGACATACTCGGCACGCTCCATGAACTTATCGCCCGGCTTGCGGCCTGTAATGATCTCGTAAAGGAGGAAGAACACATGTCCACCATCCAAGGCTGGAATAGGAAGAATGTTCATGAACGCCAGAATAATGCTCAGGAAAGCGGTCATCATCCAGAAGGCGTGCCAATCCCACATAGAAGGGAACAAGCTGCCCAAGGCTCCGAAACCACCCAGACTCTTGGCACCTTCCTTGGTGAAGACATACTTCATATCGCCTACATAGCCCGACAATACATTCCAACCATACTTGATACCCGCAGGGAAACTCTGGAAGAAGCCGTAGCTGATATGGGTAACCTTGTAATCTCGCATCACAGGATGATTGTAGAAGCCGAACTTCACACCCTCATCGCTTGCCTGAAGCAATACGCTGTTCTTCAGGGTATCGCCAGACGCCTTGAGATAGGTTACCTGAGCTGTCAATGCCTTCACGCTGTCCTGATGAGAGGTAGCGGCGGTAAGTACATCGTTCACACGACCCATCTCCAACTGGTAATCGTTGAAAGACTCCATTTTCTTGCCGTTCACGGTCAGGATCTTATCCCCCTTCACCAATCCCAGTTTGCTGGCAGGCGAATCCTTCATCACACTGTCAATCTGCAATGGGATATACACCTCTACGAAGCGAGGACTCTCCTTGATCATGCTGAGCATGTCGAGGTCGCCAGGCAGATTGAGACTCATCGGCTTGCCGCCACGAATGATATCTACACGAGTGGCTGTAGAAAGATCGCGATACATGTCGCCATCAAAGGTCTTGAAAGCTCCGAATTCAGTACCCACGAGAATATCATGGTCCTGGAAACCCAATGCCTTTGCCTCGGTATTGAACTTCATTCCCTGAGTCATGTCCTTGGTAGCTACATAGTCTTCGCCCCAATGGAAAAGAATCATGGAATAGATGAAGAGAGCCAGTACGAAATTGACCAGCACACCGCCAATCATAATCAGCAGGCGCTGCCATGCCGGCTTGCTGCGGAATTCGAAAGGCTGCTCAGGCTGTTTCATCTGTTCAGTATCGAAACTCTCGTCTATCATACCCGAAATCTTACAATATCCTCCGAGAGGCAACCATCCCAAACCGTAAGTAGTATCCGAATTCTTTGGCTTGAACTCGAAGAGATGGAACCAAGGGTCGAAGAACAGATAGAACTTCTCCACTCTTACACCGAAGAGCTTGGAGAAGAAGAAGTGTCCGCCCTCATGGAGCAACACCAAGATGGAAAGCGACAGCATCAGCTGCAACGCTTTGATCAAAAATACTTCCATTTATTTACTTTGAACTTTGAACTTGGAACTTGGAACTTGATGATGAGTCCTATATCCTGCGTTCATTTTAATTATTAATTATTAATTCTACATTATTAATTATTACTTGAACATCAGCTCCGTTGCTATGCGGCGAGCCTCAGCATCCGTCTGCAGATAGACATCAAGATCAGGATTGCTGTCGAAGGTGGCCTTAGCCATCGTCTCCTCGATGATGTCTGCCATCTGGAGGAAGCCACATTCGCCCTTGCGGAAGCCGGCATTCACTATCTCATTGGCTGCATTCACGATGCATGACATGTTGCCACCCTTCCTGATGGCATCAAAGGCAAGCTGCAGGCACTTGAACTTCTGATAGTCAGGCTTGAAGAACTGCAAATCCTGCGTCTTAAAGAGGTCGAGACGCTCACCATCGAGATGCAGACGCTGAGGGAACGAGAAGGCATACTGGATAGGCAGACGCATATCAGGCACGCCCAACTGAGCCTTCACGGCTCCATCGACAAACTGAACAGCACTATGAACAACACTCTGAGGATGGATGAGAACCTCTATCTTGTCGGCAGGAACGCCAAAAAGCCATTTCGCCTCCGTCACCTCGAAACCCTTGTTCATGAGCGAAGCCGAATCGATGGTAATCTTGGCTCCCATATCCCAGGTAGGATGCTTGAGGGCATCGGCAGCAGTAACCTTCTCCAACTGCTCGTGGGTATAATTACGGAACGGACCGCCCGAACAGGTCAGGAGAATCTTCTCTACCTCGTTGTCGCACTCGCCCACCAGACTCTGGAAGATGGCGCTGTGTTCACTGTCTACCGGAAGGATAGGCACATGATATTCCTGGGCAAGTTTACAAATCAACTCACCTGCCACCACGAGGGTTTCCTTGTTGGCAAGACAAATTTTCTTACGAGCCTTAATGGCATGGATAGTCGGCTCCAAGCCAGAAAAACCAACCATGGAAGCCAGCACCATATCGATAGGCTCTGCCTGTACGATGTCGCAAAGCGCCTGGGCACCTGCATAAACCTTGATATCTGGCTCATCGCTCAGCATATCCTGCAATTCCTCGTAGTGGTTCTCATTGGCTATCACTACGGCAGCAGGGTGGAACTTATGTGCCTGCTCGGCAAGTTCCTTCACCCGGTTGTTGGCGGTAAGGCAATATACCTCGTAAAGGTCGCTGTGCTGTTCGATGACATCGAGCGCCTGCGTGCCGATACTGCCGGTAGAACCGAGAATACATATCTGTTGTTTCTTCATCATTATATCATTTATAAGTCAAGCAACCCTTCCGGGATTGCCATTCTGATTTCCTTCTTTTCAGCATTCACCTCTTCGATGAGGTCGTTGCTGGCAGGGATGAGAATGTCATCACCTTCAGGAGTCGTCACTTCGAAAAGGAGGTTGAGGGTGGAATCATCAACACGCTCCAGAGTACCTACCAACTTTCCGCTTACGGCATCTACCAGCTGAAAACCGATGATTTCTGCCCAGGTCATGTTCTCACCATCGCTATCCGAAAGGTGGCGTGGAAAGAATACCTCGCGACCGGTATAGTTGCGAGCCTGCTCCTGGGTATCGATATCCTCAAATTTCACGAGTACATTCTCATCATTCTTGAAACGATACTCCTCTAAATAGAAAGGTACGAGGATGCCGTCGATGTCGAGCACCAGATACTCGGCATCCACACGGTCGAAAACATCATCGGTAATGGCAAAGGTTATCTCGCCCTTCACCCCATGAGGCTTTCCCAACTTACCTATCTTATATACTTCGTCACGTCTTATCATATTACTTGGAACTTTGAATATTAGTCGCTGACACGGGTAATCTTGGCACCCAGCGCATTGAGGCGATGCTCGATATCCTCGTAACCACGGTCTATCTGAGCGATATTCTCGATACGGCTGGTACCGTTGGCACTCATGGCAGCAATCAGCAGGGCGATACCGGCACGGATATCCGGACTCGTCATCCTGCCAGCACGCAACTTGATTTTATGGTCATGACCTACCACCACGGCACGATGAGGATCGCAGAGGATAATCTGTGCACCCATATCTATCAGCTTATCTACGAAGAAGAGACGACTCTCGAACATCTTCTGATGGAAAAGCACACTGCCACGAGCCTGAGTAGCCACCACGAGGAGCACCGAAAGAAGGTCTGGTGTAAGTCCAGGCCATGGAGCATCGGCAAGCGTCATGATGGTACCGTCGATAAACGAATCAATCACATAATGCTTCTGCTCCGGAATGACAAGGTCATCGCCCTCTACCTTGATCTTCACACCGAGACGGCGGAAAGAATCAGGAATGATACCGAGATCCTTGACCGAAACGTCCTTGATGCGGACACCGGCACCACACATGGCAGCCATTCCGATAAACGAACCCACCTCGATCATATCGGGCAGGATGCGATGGCTGGCACCATGCAGCTTCTTGACGCCCACGATGGTAATCAGATTGCTGGCAATGCCACTGATCTGTGCTCCCATCGCATTGAGCAGATGGCAGAGCTGTTGGATATAAGGTTCGCAAGCCGCATTGTAAATGGTGGTGGTTCCCTCAGCCAGGACGGAAGCCATGATGATATTGGCTGTACCCGTCACGGAAGCCTCATCAAGCAACATATAGCAGCCCTTGAGCTTCTTTGCCTGAATCTGATACACATTGCGCTCCTCGTCATGGACGAAGGTTGCACCCAGATACTTGAAACCCAGGAAATGGGTATCGAGACGGCGACGACCAATCTTGTCGCCACCTGGCTTGGCAATGGTAGCCTTGCCGCATCTTCCGAGCAGCGGACCAAACATGAGCACACTGCCGCGGAGCGAAGAGCATTTCTTCACAAACTCCAGACTTTCGAGATAGTCCAGATTCAGTTCGTCACTCTGGAAGGTATAGTCGTGACGGTTATGCTGAGTAACCTTCACACCTATTTCCTTGAGCAACTTGATGAGGTTGTTCACATCCAATATGTCCGGCACATTATTAATGCGCACAGGCTCATCGGTAAGGATGGTGGTACAGATTACCTCCAGCGCCTCGTTCTTGGCGCCCTGGGGATAGATGGTACCCTGGAGCGGATGTCCGCCCTCTATAATGAAAGACTCCATAGAATTCTATTTAATAATGTGTTACTTATTTTCTCTTTTTACCGTTATTATTATTGTTATTATTGTAAGGCACATCACGGATAGGAGCAAACTTAAAGGTGCCCAGATCCAGCTGTATCTTACCATGAGTATAGCGGGCAAGGTCAGAAGCCACCTTCTCCTCATCAGCCGAGCCATGACTCCACTGCATCAGGTCGCGACGCATCTGATTGGCTGTCAATTCTACAAGCGCATCACGCTCTGCTCCCGGCTCCATCTGCTCGAGTTTTTCAAACACACCGAACATCATGGCTCCGTAATGGCGCACAGGAATGCGCTTCATCGGATAGTCCATTGGTTCTGGCTTCTTGGCAATCTGAGCAGCATGAGCTATATCGTAAGGATAGTCGATATCCAGCTGGAATCCGCTCATGATGGCAAGATGATCCCAGAACTTACGGTCTTTCTCTGCCTGCGTCATTCCCTCTGGGAACATACGTTTCATGATACTGATGATGGACTCAGCGCAACGCTGGCGCTCATTGCGGTCGGTGAGCGTCAGACAGTGATCCACCATCTTCTGGATTTCGCGGCCATATTCTGGCAGCACGAGTTTCTCCCGCTGTGTATTGTAATCTAATCCTTGTATATTCATATTCTTCTTCATCTAATTATTTTAATATAGTCAATGCGCTCATGGATGAGAGCCGCTTAAATTAATTTCTTCGGCATCTTGGCTACGAAGTCCTTGAGATAGAAAGGCACGAAATAGGCAACATCCTCAAACTTGCCTTCTGCAAATCGCTTCTCGGCAAGCGGAGCCATGTTCTTTGCCAATGGTTCAATGCCCTCTACGAGGTGAGCGTTAGGATGATTGATGGTCTCCATACACTTGGCAGCACCATTGCCGAAGAAATACACATGATGCTGATCAAGGTATTCCTTGTAAGTATCAGCATCCACAATATCAGCCTGGATAGGGCGAACCACCTTCAAGGCGCGGTCGAGCACTTCGGCATATACCTCCATGCGACGGGCGTCGAGCATAGGTACGATGAGGGCGTCTTCCTCCTCAGGATGTTCGCCAAGCAATACAGGCACAGCCATCAGTTCGAGTGTTGGAACAGCGATAAGTTTCACACCGCGACCATAACAGATGCCCTTCGCCATACTCACACCGATACGCAATCCGGTATAGGAACCCGGACCACAACTTACCGCCACAGCCTCCAGCGGAAGACCATGAGAATCGAGGAAATCAAGAGCCTCATCCACAAACACACCCAACTTAACAGCATGGTTAGGACCTGTGTGATCTTCCTGGTTGAAAATCACCTGTCCACTATCACTAATTGCCACTGAGCACACGTCCGTACTCGTCTCAATATTCAAAATACACGACATAATTAAAAAATATATTCTTAAATAAGTTGCAAATATACGCATTTTCTCGCTTTTTTTTGTACTTTTGCAGAAATTTAACGCGAAAGATTATATG
>ERZ1026862.2220-NODE-2220-length-10315-cov-10.114230_pt1 | contig 10315 bp, 11 predicted proteins | sample MGYA00380161_ERZ1026862 | MGnify/ENA primary metagenome ERZ1026862 (study PRJEB33269, sample SAMEA4719797) | human gut metagenome | biome: human-associated habitat; feature: organic feature; material: feces | place: Cameroon | collected 2013-10 ... | reverse complement strand
TACAATGCTGGCGCCGCAACAGACGATTGTGTGGGCCAGTGCAAATCTCCGCTGCGAGGGCGCTACCGCTAACCTTTGATATTTCAATTTTGAATACCCCATCCTATGCCAGTCTGCTTTTTTGTGAAAACCATTATAACTCCCGCCGTTCCCAATAAGAAGTCATCGATTCGCGGCCGCCGTTCGCGCTACCTTCGGCCGCGAGTAGCGCGAACGGCGGCCGCGGGTAGCATTACCTTCGGCCGCGAGTAGCATTACCAGCGGCCGCGAATCGATGACTTCTTATAGAAATCGTCGGAATGCTAAGGCTCACAATGTTCTTTCTGCGAACAATCCTTCTGTCTGCCTTTCAAATTCCTGAACTCAGTGGGAGAACATCCAAGGTGCGCTCTTACGAATTTTCCGAAGCATGAAAGATTGGGGAAATCAAGATAGTTGGCAATCTCTTTTATGCTCATGTCCGAGTGTGACAAGAGCCGGTTGATGTCTTCCGTCACGTATTCCATGATCCATTCATAAGCCGTTTTCCCACTGTTGCTTTTACAGATGTTTGACAGATATTTGTTGGTTATACACAGTTTCTTACTATAATGGTCCACCTCCCTTGGCTTGATTTCCGTTGAAGAAAGCAGGTCAATGAACTGCTTGAACAGCAAGCTGCCCCTTGACATGTGTATAGGGGCTCTCTGAGGACTGGCTTGCTCAATGATGCTCATCAGGCAAAATAGGAACGAGTTGACAAGGCTGTCCACGATTTGCTTTTTATATTTGGTGTCTTCTTTCAGTAATTGTTCTGAAAGCAAGGCGTGGTATTTTTCAAACGTACACATGTTTGCCTTGTCAACATGAATAATGGGTTTGTTCTTCAGATAGAAAGATAAATCCACGACGTCTCCGATATGCAGCATTTTGCGTGCTGTCTGTGCGGAAAGACACACCGCTTTAGCCGTGAAGTCAATGCTGAACAAACATTCGTTCATGATGGTGTTGGGTTGGCAGATGATGATGTCGTTGGAAGAGGCGGTGGCCTCAACCTTGTTTGTGCTCATTGCCACACGTCCGTTCTTCACTACTATGATTAGCAAGAAATCGACCTTCACAATCTTCAATTTGGAGAAGTTGTGCAAGTCGTTTATGATGACAACATCGTTGTCGGCATAGTCAACAGACCCGCTGTCTGCCAACTGCTTGATGTCCGTTGTTTCTATTCTGTCGAAATTTGCCATATAAGGAAGATTTGTTTATGGCAAAATTAGTAATAAAGCACCATATCAGGTGGAAGCAACGGTGGTTTTGGTGTTATAATATGGAATATGTTCCGCATGAGGACTTTAAGTATGCCTTTTAGGATAGTGAGGAGTGTGTCGCTGGTAGTAAATTTGTCGCATCAATTATAGACAGATATAACATGAAGAAAAAAGAATTGATGCTTGGACTGATGCTTCTTGCCTTTGTCAATGTTTACGCAGTTGACAGTTATTGGTCGCTCGACTCGCTGAGGGCTCGGGCCGTGGGCAACAATAAGTCACTTCTTATGGCAGGACAAAAGAAAATATCTGCCAGTTATGCCCGGAAATCTGCTGCAACCAGTTATTTGCCGAAGATTTCAGCCACGGGCGCTTATATGTACACGAGCCGTGAGCTCTCGCTGCTGAGTGATGATCAGAAACACACGCTTTCCAACATCGGTACCGGGCTTTCGGCAGCGGTTCCAGACCTTGCTCCGATGAGCCCACAACTCAATTCCATCGGGCAGGGGCTTGTCGATGCTTTGCACACGGACACACGCAACGCTGGAGTGGTGGCCGTCGTGCTGACGCAACCCCTCTATATGGGAGGCAAAATTCGGGCATACAACAAGATAACAGAATATGCAGAGCAGGCTTCAGGCACAATCTACGACAAGACCCTGCAAGACATCATCGTGAGTGTGGACGAGGCATACTGGAACCTTGTGGCCCTGCATAGCCGAAAAAAACTTGCTGAAGGCTATAAGGCACTGGTCGACAAATTGGAAAGAGATGTTGAACAACTCGTGAAGGAGGGCATGGCCACCAAGGCCGACCTGCTGAGCGTGAAAGTCAAAGTGAATGAAGCGGGCGTGGCGCTCATTCAAGTGGACAACGGCATCGAACTCTCGCGCATGAATCTTTGTCGTATATGCGGCCTCGACATGGATGAGCCTATCGAGATAGAGGACGGCAACGGAGACATGGGACAGGCGGAAGGGTTTGAAGATAATGAAAACCTCATGAACCACTCGGTAGCTGGATTGGCGCAACAGGCTGAAAGCAAACGCAAGGAACTGCAGGCCCTCTGGCTGCAGAATAACATTTATGATGAGAAAGTGAAACTGGCCCGTGCCGAATATTTGCCAAAGCTGGCTTTGATGGGAGGTTATCTTGCCAGCAATCCCTCGGTGTTCAACAGCTTCGAGCGCAAAATGAAAGGGATGTGGAATGTTGGCATCACGCTCAACGTGCCGTTGCTGACGTGGGGCGATCGTTCTTACAAGGTGAAGGCAGCAAAGGCAGAGGCTTGTATGCATCGGTATGAAACGGAAGAAGTGAGAGAAAAAATTGAGCTGCAGGTCAACCAATGCCATCAGAAATTGCAGGAAAGCGTGGAGCGCTATCAAACCACTCTGCGCAGTGTTGACGAGGCAGAGGAAAACTTGCGTTATGCCAACCACGGCATGGAGGAAGGCATCGTCACGTTGAGCAACGTCATGGAGGCGCAGACTGCATGGCTGAAAGCAAAGTCGGAATGGGTCAACGCGCAGGTGGATGTTCGCCTTGCCAATCTTTATCTGAGGCAGGCCATCGGTGCAGTTCGATATTGAAAGGCTTTCGGGGGCAGAACTTTTGGAATCCCCTCACTATTACTTACAATAGATTCAAAAAAGTGTTTAATCAGATAGTACGAAAAAATGAAAAAGAAAAGAATCTTTACCAACATACTGGCAATGGCCTTGGTGCTCATCGTTGTAATAGTTGTGGTCATCACCGTCGGATTGTTCCGCACTGGCCAAGAGGAAACGCTTGAAGGACAGGCAGAGACCACCGACTACCGTCTGTCGTCAAAAGTGCCAGCACGCGTGTTGGAAATAAGGGTGAAAGAAGGCGACCTCGTACACCGTGGCGACACACTCGTGGTGCTGGAAGCTCCCGATGTGGAGGCCAAACTTTCGCAGGCCAATGCCGCCTACAGTGCGGCCAAGGCCATGGAAGAAAAAGCCCATAACGGTGCCCGTCAAGAAGACATTCAGGCTGCCTACGAGATGTGGCAGAAGGCAAAAGCTGCGGTTGATGTGGCTGAAAAAACCTACAACCGTGTGCAGCGTCTTTTTGAGTCAGGCGTCATGGCTGAGCAGAAGCGCGACGAAGCGAAGGCACAGTATGATGCCGCTGTGGCAACAGAGAAAGCTGCCAAGGCAAAATACGACATGGCCGTCAATGGTGCAAGAAAAGAAGACAAGAGCATGGCTCAGGCACAAGCTGAACGTGCCAAGGGAGCTATTGCAGAAGTGAATTCTTATATCAAGGAGACTGTGCTGACGGCTGTGGCCGACGGACTGGTGACAGAGATATTCCCGGAGATAGGCGAATTGGTCGGCACCGGCGCTCCCATCATGAATGTGTCAGTGGTGAGTGATGTTTGGTTCACTTTTAATATAAGAGAAGACAAGCTGAAGGGATATTCCATCGGTTCGCAGGCTGAAGTGTATGTTCCTGCAATCGACAAGACCATCCCTGTTCGCATCACGCTGATGAAGGATGTCGGCTCTTTTGCTGTGTGGAAAGCGACAAAAGCCCTCGATGATCTCGACCTAAAAACCTTTGAAGTGCAGGCCCATCCCTTGCAACCCGTCAACGGCATCTTGTCGGGAATGTCGGCCGTGTTGAAAACCCCATCCTCTGCAAAGGGTGAAACCTCCAAGAAAAACTAACTAAAAACAGAGCTATGGAAATCATAAGCCGCATTTTCAGAAGGCTTGCCATGATTGGAAGAAGGGAATTGAGGATGTATTCGCATCGTCCGCTCTTTCTCTTCTGCATGATCATTGCACCGCTGTTTTGCCTTGTCTTCCTGACCTCCCTGATGGGTAAAGGCTTACCAACCAAATTGCCAGCGGCAATCGTGGACGAAGACAATACGCACATCACCCACACAATCACCAGAATACTCGGGTCGATGGAGGAGGTGAAGTTCGTGTATCATTTTTCCACATTCTCCGAGGCGAGAAAAGCTATGCAGAGAGGCGAGATATACGGATTTTTCTATCTGCCGAAGAAAACCACCGAGAAGGCTTTGGCCAGCCGCCAGCCGCGCATATCGTTCTATACCAACGAATGCTATTATGTGCCGGGAAACCTGCTGATGCGCGACATGCGCTACGCTTCCGAATTGACCGGGCTTGCCTTGACACGGGAAAAACTCTATGCACACGGACTGACAGAACGCCAAGCAATGGGGGTGATTCAGCCCATAAAGATTGAGACGCATCCGCTCAACAACCCCTATCTCGATTATTCGGTGTATCTCAACAATATGCTCATTCCGGGCATATTTATCCTGCTGGTGATGCTATCGGCGGCATACACCATTGGAATAGAGTGGAAACGCAACACCCAGCTCGTGCTCTATCGCATATCTGGCAGATCTCCGCTTACCGCCATCGTGGGAAAACTTATGCCGCAAACCTTGGTGTTCTGGCTGATAGCCGTATTGTATGCGGTGTGCTTTTACCGCTATTTGCAGTTTCCGTGCAACAGTGGCATACTGCCTATGATGTTGGTCGGCATGCTTACAGTGTTGGCCGCACAGGGGCTCGCCGTGTTCATTTTCGGAGTGTGTGGGCAAATGCGGTTGTCGATGTGTCTCTGTTCGCTTTGGGGCATATTGTCGTTCTCGCTTGCTGGCTTCACTTTTCCCGTCACGGCGATGGATGGCATTCTGCAAAAACTGAGCGTTGCCTTTCCCTTGCGCCATTACTATCTGCTGTATGTCAACCAGGCTCTTAACGGGGACAGCATCATATATGCCTGGCAGAGTTTGCTCGCAATGGTGGTATTCGCATCGTTGCCGCTGCTCACATTTCGGCACTACCACAGTCTGTTTCTCAATCATAAATATGTACCATGATGAAAAGAACGTTCATTAACATAATCCAAATATGGATGACGGAGACGAGGGAAATCATGCACGATAAGGGTATTCTGATTTTTATCATATTCGTACCGTTGTGCTACCCGTTGCTCTATTCGTTTGTCTATACCAACGAGGTGGTGCGTGACGTTCCGTTTGCCGTGATAGACGATTGCAACAGCACGAAAAGCCGTGAGTTTATACGTAAGATGGATGCCACGCCTGATGCCCAGTTGGTGGCACACTGCAACGATGTCTCCGAGGCGCGGCAACTGCTGAAGGAAAGCAAGGTTTACGGCATCTTGCGCATTCCAAAGACCTTCAGTCGTGATATTTGGCGCGGCGAACAAACCACAGTCGGACTCTATTGCAGCATGAGTTCACTGCTTTACTATAAGGCGTTGCTCCTTGCCGCCAACAACGTGTCGCTCGACATGAACCGTGACATCAAGGTGGAGAAATATTTGCATCCTTCCACCCGCGAGGACGAAGAAATATCGCGCATGCCGATAGAGTACGACTATATCAGCCTGTATAATCCGCAAAGTGGTTTCGCGGCATTTCTCATTCCCCCCGTGCTGATGCTGATTATTCAGCAGACGCTTTTTCTGGGCATTGGCATGTCGATGGGCAACCAACGTGAAAAGTGTCTGGCACACATGCTTCCCAAACGTAAATGGTACAGACGGCCCTTCGATATAGTGACAGGTAAGGCCATATTCTATTTTGTCATCTATCTGATAATGGCCATTTACATGTACACGGCTGTCACCCGTTGGTTCGGACTGCCAAATTTGGGCGATTATTGGGTGTTTCTGCAGTTTGTGATACCATACATTTTGGCATGTATCTTCATGGCGATGGTGCTGTCGGTGTTGGTTTATAGAAGAGAAGACTGCATTATGCTGTTCGTGTTCCTCTCCGTGCCGCTGTTATTTATGTCCGGCATTTCATGGCCAGGGTCGGAAATTCCCCAGTTCTGGAAGTGCGTGTCGTGGTTGTTTCCTTCCACCTTCGGTATGAACGGCTACCTGCGCATCATGGGAACTGGTGCTTCGATAGCCGATGTACGCAATGAATATATCGGACTGTGGTGTCAGGTGTTGGTGTATGCAACGCTGGCCTGCCTGATGTATCGTCTGCGGCTGAAGACCATAATAAAGAGATTGTCGTCTGCAGATACACGTAAAAATATAAGTGATGGTGAAGGGATGAATTGAGAATATTGCCGAGGCAGGGCAAATCGGGCGCGGAGCATCAAATCTGTCTGAATGCTCTGCTGAGGTTTATATGAAAAGTTGCCGACGGATTGTTTCTGTATTTTCCGCGTATGCTCAATTTCTCTAAGGTCATTGCTTAGTAATGGTGAAAGAATAAGTTGACCAATTTTGACCTGTATTTTTGTTGGTTTTGGAATTTGGAAGAGGGAGCATAGCGGGCTATGTGATCGATGACAAATTCTAAAAATGCCCAAAAGGCAGAGCATAATAATAAAACATCCTGCTTGCCATTACTTGCTCAGTATAAATAACTTAAAACTTGAAATCATGAAACACGAGATTGGAAAAAACGCCGGTATTATCTGGCAGACAATAGCGGCAAGAAACGGAAGAATCACTTTCGAAGAATTGTTGAAGGAAACGGGGCTAACGGAGTCGCAAGTCTTGCTCTCAATCGGATGGTTGGAGCGTGAAGATAAAGTATCAATCCACGGTGAAAATGGAACGATTGAGGCGGTGACATTATATCAAGAAAGGTACTTCTGAATGACAATTTACGTAGTGGTGAATCACTACTAAATAAGTAGCAGGTGGTCAGTATTATTATGTTTGAATGGAATATTCCAAGCACACAAATAATGCTGACCACCTATTTGATTATGGCATTCCCCGTTTTTTGTGCCTTCTGGCGGAATGTGCCTCGTTGCCTTCTAAGGGCCAAGAGTCTCCCAAGCCCCGCCGTTTCTCATTCCGCAGAAATCAGGAAAATCAATACCGCCGCCCAGTGGCTGATGGAGCCGAGGAGCACAAAGATGTGCCAGATGCCGTGGAAATACGGCCGTTTGTCGTGGGCGAAGAAATAAGTGCCGCCCGTGTAAAACAAGCCCTCAAGGAGAATGCATAGCAGTGCCGGCGTGGAGAGTGACAGAAAAACCGGTTTGGCCACAAACACCACGCTCCAGCCCATGACGAGGTAGAGCAACAGCGAAAGGCGCGGGAAGCGGTCGATGGCCGTCGCCTTGTAGATGGTGCCAGCAACGACAACGCCCCAAAGCAGTCCGAACACGGTCCATCCCAGAGCGCCCCCCACCACGCCGATGCAGATGGGCGTGTAGGACGCCGCAATCATCACGTAGATGCTGATATGGTCGAAAATGCGCCACAGGCGTTTCCGCGAGCCCGGCATCCACCAGTGGTAGAGCGTGCTGCAGGCATACATCACGAGCATGCCGCAGGTGAAAAATGTCGTTCCCATCGCGTTCTGCCAGCTGCTGCGGTAGCCAAGATTCAGGATGACCCAGGCCGCAGCCAGTGTGAACACCACGCCCGAAAGGTGCGTCAGGGTGTTGAAAATTTCTTCGTTGGTTCTTCTTCTGATAGCCATAGTTTTTGTGTTTCACCTGCAAACTTACGGAAAAACCCGCATCCCTCCTCCCTCCCTCCCCCTAAAAAAGCAAAACAAGGCTTGGTGCTTTAAACACATTGGTGTAAATTTGCCATAGCAATCAAAACATTTAAACAGACAATCACATGAAAAAAGCAATTGCAACCACACAGGCTCCCGCAGCCATCGGACCTTATAGCCAAGCCATCGAGGCCGGAAACACCGTTTATGTATCAGGACAGCTCCCCATCAATCCTGCCACTGGCGAATTTGCCGAGGGCGGTATGGCTGAACTCACCCGCCAGTCGCTGACCAACATCAAGAATATCTTGGCCGAGGTGGGACTGACGATGGAAAACGTGGTCAAGACCAGCGTATTCCTCGCTGATATGGCCGACTTCGCAGAGATGAACGCTGCCTATGCTGAATTTTTCACCGGCGTGGCGCCTGCACGTTCTGCCGTCGCTGTCAAGACGTTGCCGAAGAATGCCCGCGTTGAAATCGAGTGCATCGCTGTTAAGTAACTAAATAATTGCCAGCACAACAGTAATCCTTTAGAAAAGGCAGGGAGCGGGGCTTGAAACGAAAACGCCGCGCCCTGCCAGTTTTCATTTATGGAAAGAATCTGTGTTTTCCTTTCGTCGAAGGCCAATTTGCCTGAGAACTATGTGCAGGCCGCCATCGACGTGGCCACCTGGATTGGCAAGAGCGGCCGCACCTTGGTTTATGGCGGTTCGAGAGCCGGACTGATGGAAACGCTCGCCACCACCGTGCGCGAAAATGGTGGGCGCGTCATCGGTGTGGTGCCGCAGGCAGTGGTCAACCGTGACCTCGTGAGCGACGCCTCCACCACCGTTTTCTACACCGCCGACCTGCAAGACCGCAAGTCGACCTTCATGCGCGAGAGCGAAGCCTTCGTGGCTTTGCCCGGCGGCATCGGAACGCTCGATGAGGTCTTCACCGTCTTGGCCGCCAAGACCCTCGAGAAATACAAGCGCCGCGTGGTGCTCTACAACGCTGGCGGATGTTGGGACGAACTAATCAAAATGATTGACACGCTCTCTCTCAACGGACTCATCACGGAGCACCGCGAAGACCTCCTGAGCGTGGCCAACAATATAGATGAACTGGAGCGTCTGCTCTCGGAATAAAATTGTGAAAACCTACTTGTTATGACAGAACCTTTAAGAATCATCATCAGCGGTGGCGGTACGGGAGGTCATATCTTCCCAGCCGTGTCCATCGCCAATGCCATACGCGAAATCTCCCCGTCGGCTGAAATCCTGTTTGTGGGAGCTGAAGGCCGTATGGAGATGCAGCGTGTTCCCGCTGCGGGCTATGAAATCAAGGGCCTTCCTGTGGCAGGCTTCGACCGCAAGCACCTCTGGCGCAACGTGTCGGTTCTGATTAAACTCATGAAGAGCCGCCGCCTCGCGCGGAAAATCGTGAGCGAATTTCGGCCGCAGGTGGCGGTTGGGGTGGGGGGGTACGCCAGTGGCCCAACGCTCGACGTGGCACAGAAAATGGGCATCCCCACGCTCCTGCAGGAGCAAAACTCCTATGCGGGCGTGACCAACAAACTCCTGGCCAAGAAGGCGAAGCGCATCTGCGTAGCCTATGAAGGCATGGAGCGCTTCTTCCCAGCTGAGGCAATCATGATGACGGGAAATCCCGTGCGCCAAAATCTCCTGCATGCCCACCACACGCGTGAGGAGGCAATTGCCGCTATGGGGCTCGACCCCGCCAAACGCACCGTTTTGCTCATCGGTGGTTCGTTGGGAGCACGCACGCTCAACGACAGTGTGCTGGAAAACCTCTCCCTCATCCGCCAGCAGAAACACATCCAGTTTGTTTGGCAAACTGGAAAATACTACAGCAATAGCATCGCCGAACGCCTTGCGGCGCAACGCTGTCCCGAGAATCTCAAGGTGATGGACTTCATCAGCAACATGGACGTGGCCTATGCCGCTGCCGACCTCGTCATTTCCCGCGCCGGCGCTGGCAGTATCTCCGAATTTTGCTTGCTGGGCAAACCAGTCATCTTGGTGCCTTCGCCCAATGTCGCTGAAGACCACCAGACGAAAAACGCTATGGCACTGGTGCAGAAGGATGCCGCGCTCTTCGTGGCAGACGCTGAGGCCCCGCGCACATTGATGCCGCTCGCCGTTAACACCGTCAACGATGCCGCCAAACTGGCTTCTCTGTCGGAAAACGTCAAGAAACTGGCCATGCCAAATGCGGCAGAGGTCATTGCGCGAGAGGTGATCAAGCTGGCAGAGGGCAAGTGAGATTAATCAAGGCGTAAAGGTGGGGGCTAAATTCAGAAAAATTTCTGCGCGGTTTTGAGGCAAACAACAAGTGGCAAAGCATGCGCACATGATAAACGAACAAAGCGCGAAAAGGAGCGCCCTGAAAGGGCAGCCAGTCCCCAGCCCAGGGCAACGCCCTGGGTATCAGCGTATAAACGCCCACGCCCTGTAAGGGCAAAAGTATGGGCGAACGGTTGGCTTCTACTTTTGCCCTTACAGGGCGTAGGGAATGGGGACATGGTACCCAGGGCGTT
>ERZ1026862.2212-NODE-2212-length-10352-cov-5.025347_pt1 | contig 10352 bp, 5 predicted proteins | sample MGYA00380161_ERZ1026862 | MGnify/ENA primary metagenome ERZ1026862 (study PRJEB33269, sample SAMEA4719797) | human gut metagenome | biome: human-associated habitat; feature: organic feature; material: feces | place: Cameroon | collected 2013-10 ... | reverse complement strand
CCTTAAGTAAGATTCTTCAAATGACTGCAAAGATTTTTGACACCAGGATCAGCGAAATTACTCCGTTGCTTCCTCCGGTAGCTCTTATTGAAAAATACCCATGTTCCGATAAGGCTGCTCAGACCGTACTGCAGGGCCGTGAGGCTATTCATAACATCATGAATGGCAAAGACGATCGTCTTGTAGTAATTACAGGCCCATGTTCAATTCACGATGTAAAGTCAGCTATGGAATATGCCAACAGGCTGGCGGTGCTTCGCGAGAAGTATAAGGACTCCCTTGAAATTATCATGCGTGTCTACTTCGAAAAGCCTCGTACTACTGTAGGCTGGAAGGGACTCATCAACGATCCTTACATGAATGGTTCCTACGATATCAATGCAGGTCTTAAGATTGGTCGTAAGCTCCTCCTTGACATCAATGAACTCGGCGTGCCAACTGCCACCGAATATCTCGATGTATTAACTCCACAGTACCTCGACGAATTTATCGCTTGGGTTGCTATTGGGGCGCGTACTACAGAATCTCAGGTGCACCGCGAACTTGCTTCTGGTACTTCTGCTCCTGTAGGCTTTAAGAATGGTACTGATGGGACTGTGAAGATTGCAGTAGATGCAATTGTTTCTGCTCATTCACATCATACCTTCCTTTCTGTAACTAAGTTTGGTCATAGCGCTATCGTTAAGACTCTTGGTAACGAAGATTGTCATATTATTCTTCGTGGTGGTAGCAAGGGGACTAACTATGCTGCTCCTCAAGTACACGAAGCTGCAGAAGTGCTTAAGAAGGCTGGTTTACATCCTTCAGTTATGATTGACTTCAGCCATGCTAACAGTAGCAAGCAATTCAAGAAGCAGATGGAAGTTGGTGCTGATGTAGCAGGCCAAATTTCTTCTGGTTCAAATGAAATATTTGGTGTAATGATCGAAAGCCATCTTGTTGAAGGCCGTCAGGACCTCGTAAATGGTAGAGCTTGTGAACTTCTCTATGGTCAGAGTATCACCGATGCTTGTATCGGTTGGGAAGACACTGAAAAGTTACTCGGTCAGCTTTCTGATGCGGTAATCGCTCGTCGTAACAAGTAATTCATGCTGTCATAGCTTGTAAATGGCCGGGCCTTGTTTTTAGGTCCGGCTACTAATAGGGGAAAGAAATGACTCATTATTCTCTCGACAAGGATAAAATTAAGATTTTACTTCTTGAAGGTGTTGATCCTAGCGCGGTAGAGACCCTTAAAAAGGCCGGCTACACCAATGTAGAATATCAGAAGAAGGCTCTTGATCATGACGAATTAATTGAAAAGATCAAAGATGTTCACTTCCTTGGGATTCGTTCTAGAACTTACCTTACTGAAGATGTATTTGAAGCGGCCCACAAGCTTTGTGCTGTAGGCTGCTTTTGTATTGGGACTAACCAGGTAGATCTCGACGCTGCTCGTGCTCGTGGTATTCCTGTATTCAACGCTCCATATTCAAATACCCGTTCTGTAGCAGAACTCGTTACTGGTGAATACCTCCAGTTATTCCGTACCGTTCCAACTAAGAATGCTCTCTTACATAGAGGTGGTTGGGATAAGAATGCTAAGGGCTGTTACGAAGCTCGTGGTAAGACTATCGGGATCATTGGTTACGGTCACATCGGGACTCAGGTAGGTATTATTGCTGAAGCACTCGGTCTTAACGTAATTTTCTACGACGTAGAAAAGAAGTTAGTACTTGGTAACGCTAAGCAGGTTGACACTATCGATGAACTTTTTGCTCGTGCGGATGTTGTTACTATGCACGTACCTGAAAACGATAGTACTAAGCACATGATCAATGCTGATGCTTTCGCTAAGATGAAGGATGGCGTGATCTTCTTAAATGCTAGCCGTGGGACTGTAGTTGACGTTGATGCTTTAGCACAAGCACTTGAAAGTGGTAAGGTTGGTGGGGCTGCTACTGACGTTTATCCAACTGAACCTGCTAAAAATGGCGATCCATTCGTATCTCCATTACAGAAGTTCGACAATGTTATTTTGACTCCACACATCGGTGCCTCTACCGTTGAAGCACAGCGTAACATTGGGATTGAAGTTGCTGATAAACTTGCTACCTATTCTGACAACGGTTCTACTTTAACTGCTGTAAACTTCCCAGAAGTTTCACTTCCAGTTCAAGGCAACGTTAGTCGTTTGTTACACGTACACAAGAATGTTCCTGGCATCATCAACCAGATTAACAAGATTTTTGCGGATAAGAATGTAAACATTGCAGCGCAGTACTTACAGACTTCTCCAACTATCGGTTACGTGGTTATGGATGTTCATACTGATAATCCAGAAGAATTATTGCATGAACTTAAGGCCATTGACGGTACATTAAAGGCTAGAATTTTACTTTAAGCTTTTGGCTGGCTTGGGGCTGAACTTAGAAGTTGTTTGGCTGAGCTACGCTACGCTTAAATTTAAATTGCTACTAAAACTCCATTTATAGATTGCTATAAGTGGAGTTTTTTTTTGTTGGGGCTGAAGGGATTGAACTGAGGAGGTTGAATTTAAATGGGGGGATATTTGTGTTTACACGTATGCTTCTAAGGTTGATATTTGACCTCATATGGTGATATTCGGTTCTACGTTTTTGCATATATTTGGGGGATAAAAAGTTGGGTATGAAGCTTGATTATTATCACGTTTTGTGAATAGGTTAAAACTAATACAATTATTTTCCCTAGTTTTTTTGATAGCTATAGTTAATTCCTATATAAATGTAGAATGTAGGATTCTATAACTTTTTTAAAATTCAATATTTGGCAGAATATGCTTACGCGGGGAAAACATGTTAAGAATTAAAAAAATAGCATGGCATATATATTTAGCTATGGGAATTGTAGCAGGGATGGCAAGTTATGGCATAAGCCAGGCTGCAGAAGGTGATGGTGCTGCTGACGCGGAATCTAGTGCACAAAATCCGATTACTAAACCTCTAGGGGTGTCAAAAGATGACGTTCCGCCTAATGTTATGTTTGTTATGGGGCGTGACCATAATCTATTTACGGCTGCTTACTCTGATTATACGCCACTTACAGAAAATAACTCAGCCGATTATTTCTATACAATTTACCACCCTGAATTCATTTATGAAGGCATGTTCGCAAGTGATATGTGTTATGAATACAAGGATTTGTTAACTTCTGATTTGCCAAATCCTGTAGATGACTACAATAAAGCGTGGGTTCCGACCAGCATGGCTATGTCAAAGAAAGCTTCTTCAAAGGATGGAACAGTTTCGGCCGATGTTTACTATTGTGGTGATAAAAAATGGTTAGGTAACTTCATGAACTACGTTACCGCATCGCGCCTTGATGTCATCAAAACAGCACTTTATGGGGGCACTAGATTATTAAAATCAGATAATACACAGTATGACTATACATGGGATGATAATAGCATTTCACCTGTTCTTACACATACAGATGTTTTGATTGATGCTCATGCTTGGGCCAAAGTGTTTTCACCAAAGATGTATGAAAACTACAAAAAAGTCCCTAAAATTGATATTGATGAAATTTCGGGATTAAAAGCTTTGTCATCGGCTGATGGTACTAGCCCTGCTTATTTCTTAGGGGTGTTCCCAAAAGATTATAAACCATCTGGCTCTCCTCGTTTTCGGGTGGTTAAAGTAGAAAAAGCTAATATCCCAGGGGATCAAGGTAAATACGCTGTGGCCCAAGAGTGCGATGCCGGAACTGGCAATTGTGCTGTTTGGACGTGGATAAGCCAAGAAAGTGGAAGCAATAAAAACTTTAGAACAAAAGAAGATAATGTAAACAAATGGGCAACAAAAGTAGACGATGATTATTTGTTAAATGTGGTGGCGTGTAATCCAGCTTTAACCTCAAAAATCAATAATAACTGTAAAGAGTATGTGTCTAAAGAAAACCAAACTTACCATCAACCAGAAGGTATTGTGCAGTTATATGGCGTGGGAGAGCAAGCCCGCTTATATTTTGGTTTGTTAACTGGTGGTTGGGATTCAAATAGAACAGGGGCAATGTTGCGAGACAACATTAGTAACAAAAAGAATGAATACGATGAAAATACTGGTAAAATTATATACAAGACTTGTGATGGAAAACGCTGCGGTTTAGCAGGGTCTCTTGATCAATTCAAAATTATTAAAAACAATAACTACTATCTTGAGGATTGTAACCGAAATATTGACGTTCTTAAAGCTATGAATGGCACTGAAAAAAAGTGTGGTGATTGGGGGAACCCTATTGCTGAACTTTTGTATGAAAGCGTAAATTATTTTCAAGATAAAAATGTTGACCGAGATGGTAACACTTCGGGTCGTGAAGATAATATGAAGCTTGGTTGCGTAGCTAATACAACAACTAAAGACCTTATTGGTACGCGCCAAAACCCATATAGCAATTCTAATTATTGCGCCAAGGCTGTTAGCTTCATAATTTCTGACGAAGCGCCTTCTTTTGATGCCTTTGGTCAAGGTCCAAAAAGTTCCATTAAAGAGGACCAAGGGAAGATTACAGCTGAGCTTCAAAAAAGATTTAAAGTTTCTGGTAAGTATCTAGTTGGTTTAAGCACGACTACCACCTCTAATGAGGAGCTACACTATAAAGGTATGCCGACAATTAAAACTATTAATGATTTATCTGATGTAGTTGGGATTGCGCCTACCCAAGCTTTTAGTTACGGTAGCTACAATGTAGCAGGTGTGGCATCGCTTGCTTTAGGTAAAGATGCTGATACTCTCCCTTTATCAAATTCGGCGCGTCAAGGTAAAGAGAATTTTAATATGCAAACTTTTGTGCTGGCGATGAAGCCAAATATGCCAGAAGTTAAAATTCCCGTTAAAAATGGGGTTGTGCGTTTAATTCCATTAGCTAAGTCGCCAGCTGAAGCAGGTGCTATTGAAAATAAAGATCCGAGTAATGATGATGCCTCTAAAACTACAGCATATCAATTACAGTCTACTAACCAAGTTGCAGGTTTTTACATTCAATACTCAACTGACACAGAAGGTCTTTTTCACGTAAGTTTTGAAGATTTTCAGTATGGGTCTGACTTTGATATGGACTGGGTTGTTGGTTATAAATATAAAGTAATTGATGGAACAGACGGTAACCAATATGTTCAAATAACAATGCTCCATGAAGATGGGGATGTCTATACTCCTCAACACGGTGGTTACGTGATAAGCGGGGTTGATTATAGCGGGACTTATTTAGATTTAGCTAAATCATCATCTTATTACCTATTTGATGAACAGGGTAATTTCTATTCTCTTGATAACTATATAAGTGATGCTGGTTTTTATGTATGTAAGTCTGAATCTTCAGGAAAAAATTTCTTGGATTGTTTGGTTGATCCAAGCAAAGACTTACCTACAAGTATGGATTTTAATGGCGGAAGCATTGTTTCACAGTATGAAGCTATCATGAACAAAAAAGCTGATGTAAATACAGGAGAAATTTGTTCCGACGCTTCCGATAATTGTCGCCCAATTTATTATATGCCACGTTACATGTTTAGCCGTTATGCTGATTATTACCTAAATAATGGCAAATCTAATAATTTCTTTAAGTTTGATATTAACGATATTGACATGAGATTAGTGGGGGACCGCGCGCGCGTTTTAAAGCAAACATCTCAAGCAGGTGGCTGGAATGATGACGAAAACCACGCTAACTTTAATGAAGCGTCAGACGGCAATGCCGTGGGTATAACATACTCAAGTCGTATTTTTAAAGTAAGTAAGAGTGATAGTGGTGACGTTTGGTTAAAGAGTCCTTTATGGTATGCCGCAAAAGCTGGCTATACCTTTGACCAACGTGATGGTAACGACAATGCTGACCCGGTTAACTTTTCATATGTAACTAACCCGGCAGAATTCCGTAAAAATATCAGAAAGCTCATCAATCTCTTGTTATCTAGTTATCATTCGGCTTCTTCATTTGTACTTCAAACTACAGCCTCCACTAGTGGAACTGCAGTTTATGCTACATCTTATAACCCAATGAATTGGTTTGGTACGATTTATAAGTCTCCAGTTGATGGGGCTACAGGAAGTTATAACTTTGCAATTTTAAACGATCTTAAAGGTTGTTGGGAAAGCGGGTGTGAAGCCTATGAACAGAATGGATGGTGGAATGCAGCGTATGAATTTTCTAAGATGACGCCGGAAGACCGTTTAATTGTAACTTATGACAATGAGCTTAAACGAGTTTATGTGAGTCAAAATGATGCTAACGATGAATCTACAACCTTGGCAGATTTGGGGCTTGATATTTTTGGCACGGATGGAATTGAGCATCCAACAGACACTCGTTTAAAATACATTATACGTTGGTTAGGAGGCGAAGCAAAACATGAAGGCTCAATTGAAGAATATGAACAAGCTGTAGCTACAGACGATTTTAACGTTTTACGTGAACGCAAAGAAGGCGAAAGACACTTTGTATTAGGTGATATCGTTAATTCTGACGTGGCGGTGGTTCAAGCTGGCAACCAATTCTTACTTGCAGTAGGAGCAAATGATGGGATGCTACATATCTTAGATGAAGCTACTGGTAAACCACTAGTATCATTCATTCCAACTGAAGTGCGAACTGAAATCTTGCGTACAGCTGAAGTTTTGTATGAAACTAACCATAAGTTCTTTGTTGATGCTACCCCAAAAACTTTTAGTAAAACTATTGATGGTACAGTACACACTTATCTTTATGGCACTTTAGGCCTTAATTTTAAGGGTGGTTATTTACTTGATTTAACTAAAATTTTTGGTACTCAAAACTCTAATGCTGAAGAAAGATTTAAGGCTATCAAATCTGACCTTTATGGATGGGAATTAAAATCTTCGGATTCTAATTTGGTAGGTCAATCTCGTGAAGCTCCAATTTATTATTCAGTTAATAATAAAGACTACTTCATTTACTCAAGTGGCTATAATGCTACTAAACCAGGGGTGCTTGTAGTTCAAGGGTTTAACGATGATGGCAAGGAGCCAAAACTTAATGTAAAAGCAGAAATTCTTTTAGGTGATAAGGCTAATCGTGCGATTTCACCGATTGAAATCTATGCTCGCCAATCCTCTAAGGGCTTGGAACCAATCTCTATGTTTGTGGGAGATACCTTAGGTAGACTCTATCAAATCAAGCTTAATGGGGCTGTCAGTGGCAGACCTGATTGTTGGGGTTATGCAAATAAAGAATGTTCGGGAGTTATAAATTCCGGTGAACAGGCTATAGATTATCAACCTCAAGTTGCCTTTGAAGCCAAAGATAAAGATAATAACCCACAAATGATCACTGCTCGTCCGGCTGTGGCTTCGTTAACATCAGGTGGATATGCAGTACTCTTTGGGACTGGTTCTTATTGGACTCCGTTTGATGATACGCCAGATTCGCTTAAGCAAGTACAGACTATGTATTGTTTAAATCGCGACAATGGTTCTTCAACTGGAACTAATATCATGAATAGAGACATGTTGATGCCAATTGTGCGCGTGAAAGATAGTAATACCTGCGAACGAAACGAGTTTAATGGCTATGCTGAGGGGAAATGTACAGGTAATTGGGTGGCATCAACCACTCCTGCTGATAATCAAAGCCTTAAAAATGGTTGGTACATGGACCTTAATGCGTTCTCTGGCAAAGGGGCTGACGTTGCTACTGGCGAACGTATCTACCGTAGTCCATTAGTTATCAATAAAACTGTTTATGTTGTCAGTGCTATACCAAATGTTTCTGATTCTTGTGAAACAGGGGGTAGATCTTACCTATATACCATGAATGTGGATAATGGTACTACCGTCCTACAACAAGAAATTAAGGGTTTGGCTAACGAAATGGTGGCTACTGTGCATGATGGACAGTTAATTGTACAAGTGCCTTACGATGGGAGTGGTGACAAAACCACTGAATCAGGGGTCGCTGCTCTTGCAATTCCTGATAAGAGAACTCCAAATATGCGTAGAGCAAGTTGGATTCGCTTGTACTAGGAAATTAAAAGTTAGAACAGGTTAGAACTCGTTGTATTTCTAACCACAAAACTAAAATTCAAAGCCTTAGGAAATAGATTTTTCTAAGGCTTTTTTGATTATTGGGGCATAGCTAAGTAGTTGCTTGGAGGTCGGCCTAAATGTTTTTCACATACGCCTTACTTTGAATTTTTGGTGGGGGATTTCCCTATTTTTTTCATTCTTACTTTTTTCGCTTCTATCTTTTCCCATTTCTATCTTTTTTCCTTATATTCTTAAAATTGTTGATTATTACTATCACATTGTTTATGTGGTGTGGCTTTTGTATAATTTGTATAATTAAAAATACGTTTCGTTTGAATATCAACGTTTGGCTTGGCCTTGGTTAAATTAGTGGTGGAATGATTTTTAATCATGGTTGAATTTAAGTTTAATCAAGAGCCAAATTGTTAAAGTTAGCCATGAGCTAGCTACTAGTTAATCGTTTGCCAAGCTTGCCTGCTGTAAAATGGTTTAGTTCTAGTTCTTTTGGCTAGTGAGATTTAATTAGAGCTAACAAATTGAATTATTTAAACGTTGGATTTTAATTCGTATATTTTTGTTTTTATTAGTTTTTACGCGTTAGCGATGGAGTTTTACATGAAAAAATCTAACCTATGCTGTGTTTTTGTTCCTCAAGCAGTCACCTTGGGGCTTGGGTTGGGATTACTTATGGGATGTGCTACTCACAGCGAGAAGCAGCCTAAAAACAATGAAGCTGTAAACTATGATTCCATTGCTCCGGTAACTTGTAAAGATACAGCTTTAGATGATTGCGTGTGGGCAGAAGACTATGTAAACGCCTTAGGGGAAAAGTGTGCGGTAGTGTTATCGGCTGGCGAAAAAGAAACTTTTTGTCGCAGTCTAGATGGTAGCGTACGTAAACTTAAGCAAATTTCTAATTAATTTGTGGGTTATATTTTTTAAGAAGATATTAGGTTTTAGGTAGTTCATAAGCTGACGTAAGTTTATGCGAAAACGAGATCTTATTAGGTCATTGACTGTTTTATATTTGCGCTAATAGGAGCCGGCTATTTCGATGCAAAGTTGTAAGCGATTAAAAACAATTCTTGAGAAGAATTTACAAGCTTTAAATTTGATAGCTTTAAAGAGGCTTTCTTATAGTGTTAGAGCTAAAGCTACTAAAATTACTAAAATTACCCAAGCCACAAAAGTAACAAAAGTAACCAATGCTCCAAAGCTTAAAAGCTGTTTAGATCATTTCAAACTAATTCTTGGGGGGATGGTTTTAGTTGGAAGCTTTGGGGGCAGCATGGGAACCGCCCACTCTGAGGTTATTGAGGGCTGGACTTTAGAAGCAGCCTCGTCTCAAGTTAGCGATAAAGGTACGCCAATTTCAGAACTTGTATGGCGTCAAAAAGGCTTAGTCAGATCCTTTGAAATGCGTATAGGTTGTCGTCATTCTGTTCCTGTGCCGGGGATAGTTTTAAGAATGCCTGCGTTATCTACTGATATTATGGAACCTGAAAACAAGGCTGTAGTCTTTTTTACGGATGAACCTGATGATCCCCGTAAGTACGTGTCGGGGATTGTGTTGTCGGTTAGAGTTGAAACCGGAGATATCGTCATGGTTCCGACAGGTAATGCCGAACAAAGCGCCAAACTTGAAGAAGCTTACCGTTTAATGTTGAGTAGTTCCAAAGCGGGAACGGACAATGTATCTTTGTTCTTTGTCCAAAACCGTCACCGAGAACGCATTGACTTAAGTTTAAAAAACTTTGCGCCAAACTACGAGGTTATGCGCTCAAGCTGCAATGAACTAAAGTAAAGTTTTTGCTGATGGTGTGGCTTTGATTTGTTGATTGCGTACCTTAGTTTTGGTTTATTGAGAGTTTTTGTGCTTTCTAGCGTTTGCTTTGGTCTTATCCTTTCCTTTTTCTTTTCTTTTCTTTGGACCTCGCTTTACCTTGTAGATTAATCTTTAGCGTAATATCTTGTAGCTTGGTTTTTTGCGTAATACCTTGAGGATTAACTTCTTTAGGAATCAATTGTTTGAATTTTAAAAAAGTAGTTTTAAAACATGTACCATTAAAACAATTACCATTTCCTAAAGGTATTCTGTTCACATACCAATATAGACCATAGGCCCCAACTCACCAGTAAACGTTACTAGTGCAACGCTTGGGCTTAATCGGCCTCAAAATTTACTAACAGCCTTTATGACACGTTGTCGAAAATTTGCCGACTTCGGCTAAATCTTGCCGGTAATTTGGTGGAACTAAATTTTTTTTGACGAAATTATGGTGTCGTTATTTGGAAGTTAGGGCGAATTTTTGGGGTTGATTAAATGATGTTTAAATAAAAATATGTGTT
>ERZ1026862.2211-NODE-2211-length-10353-cov-21.458341_pt1 | contig 10353 bp, 3 predicted proteins | sample MGYA00380161_ERZ1026862 | MGnify/ENA primary metagenome ERZ1026862 (study PRJEB33269, sample SAMEA4719797) | human gut metagenome | biome: human-associated habitat; feature: organic feature; material: feces | place: Cameroon | collected 2013-10 ... | reverse complement strand
GCATTCTACGAATTATCTTTATGTATTAATGAAAGAAATGATTCGAAAGGTAATCCTAATAAAAAAGAAATAAACTCTCAAAAGCCAATTAATATTTATATTTTTGGGTTCAGGATAATCTAACGGGGAAAGGAAAAATTGTAAGCAATTATTCTCTTTTGCAAGTTCATCAATATATCCGTTTAGCTGTTTATAACGAGAATCTTTCCTTATTTCAGCAAGAAGGAAGAGGGTTTTATCTCTTAGTTCATTCTTATCTTTTTCTAACAGAACTTCAAAACGCTCCACGGGAAAGTTTTCTATTTCATTATGCTTGATGAAGCAAATGAAATTATGCAAATTTCCAATTTTCGACAAAGAAAATTCCCGTATTTCATCCCGCAATTCACCTGTAACAACCGGATACAAGAAACTTATTTCTGTAGCTATTTTCTCTTTATTTTGTAACTGTCTATATTCAAACTCATCATAAGTTATATTGGCATCATGTAAAATTTTGACTATGTTGAATATGCATTGAGCATATTCTTGATAATCGGAAGTTGTACAGAGTAATTTCCACAATAGAGCTTTTGCCGAGGCTTCATCAGGAGAATAGTTTTCCAATATTTCTTCTATTAAGATATTATCAAACTGCATAGAATGATTTTGTGATTGATACTTAATGAGTACTTTATATAAATCTTCTTTGTTTATTTTTTCTTCCTTAGATTTACTCACAAGAAGTAAAAGATTTCGAAGAGGATTATACAAGCAATCTTCCTCTCTGAAAGCCAGTATTTGCTCTTCTGCTAATCCGCCAAGGCATAAATTTATATACTCTATTCCATCATTGTCGATTTTTAGAGAACGAATTTCATACCCTTTAAAGATAGTTTTAAGACGTTTGGTCTCTATGCTGAAAATCAAAGATTCCAACATTTTGTTATCTAAGGATGTAATTTTAGTACATCTAGCCAATCCTCCGAACATAGTTGCTGATGGAGTAGCAAAGCTATTAAGAATACCTATTGCGTTGTTTTCGCAAATAGATTTAAAATAGCCATTGTTATCACAAATGATATAGTTCGCCCATGAAAACATTGACTCACGCTCATATAAGGACATTAGTCGAACGATATTGCTGTTTATAGAGCAACCTCCTTTCTCTGCTGACTTTCTCTGCTGATATATTTCTTCCCTTAAATGCTCTGTACTTAGAGCATGACTTCCTATAGATCTGAATGAAATCAAATCTTGAAAAATCGTCTTAATCTCTGCATCTAATGGTAAATTACCCAAAATAGTTTCAAGACTTTCGCTTGTAGCTAACTCTATTTCTTTGTCAACATCATATTCATTTGAAAGTACAAGTTGAAAATAAACCCCATGACGTATTGACCATAAATTGTATCTGCATATAAAATACAATATATATCTTTGTCTTTCCCAATATAACGGCAACAACTTGGCATAGATACGATATGCTTCTCTATAGTTACCCAACATATACAATGCATACGGCAACTCCAAATCTTCAATTGTATAAGTTGTTTGACGAGCTCTCAAACTCTTCAGTTTATTATTTACATTTACAGAATCAAAGCGATGAATATAGTACTGCGTAGAACAACCTATATATTTATCAATATGTTGAAGATAATTGTTATCTATAATTTCCATATCATCAATCTCATACAGATAGTTATAATAAGCTATCTGTAAAAGTAGCCGTACATTTATGGTTGGATGTTTAATAAGAAATTTTCTTTTTGCCTGATTTGTTTTCAATTCTTTTGCCATTTTCTTAAAATACTCCAAACCTGTCTGTAGTCCCTCGGAATGTGTGTTCCAATACATTTTTTCAGGTTCTGGGAAAAAACATCTTAACCCGTCACCAAAATTTTTTAATTCGCTAAGATATGGCTTGATACGTTCATAGAGATATAGTACCAAATCTTCTTTTGATATGGCGCTATAATTCTTTATAGCATGAAGAGTCTTGTCTGTGTATTGTCCTATACCAGACAAGGTATTTGATGGATATGCAGCACCATTAATACTATCAAGTTCTTCCTCTGAAAAATGTAAAATATTGACTCCTTTTTCCTCGAAATATTTTTTTGTTATATCATCAGGGGTGTCATAAGATAACAAATAAGCTCTCTGCATATCTTCTGAAAGAATATTTTGTAATTCGTTCATTATCATCTTCAGATTCAAGTCTGCAAAAGAGAAACCAACGAACAATACCAATTTACTTGCAAAAAGGGACTGCACAAAAGCCCTTATCAGAGGAAATTTATTTTTATAGTCAAAATAATCTTTCTCCGTAAGAACTATATTGTCGGTCGCATAATCTCCATGCATCTTAACCAAACAATGCTGCTTTTCCATTTGTGGAATATCCTTGTCTTCCCTAATGATGTCATATTGTTTAAATTCATTGGCTAATTCTTGCTCAATCAAATCATCATAGTTTGTAGTGATAATATGACCCGGATTAAGTGCAATAATGCTTTTATGCAATGGATTTGGAACAGCCTTATTATAGAGCAAAACATTTTTGATCTTGTCCATATATTCCTTATGTCCACGTGAATCCTTATACATTTGTGCCAATTTAAGCACGTCATTTTCTTTGCTTAATTCACTTGGAAGTTCTTCCATCATAGAACAAATCAAATTATTCCACGTTGGAATGCCGGAGTTCTGTGAAACCCCGGCTCCGACAAATACAACAAGTTTATCTGTCCTGCTTGCATGTTGTATTCTAAGTAGATTTGCAATCTGTTGTTTATCCATTGCGTATATTTTGTTTATTTTATCTTCTGTAATATATCACCGAACTTAGCGTAGTTCACTACCACGCCGTCGTCAAGGTCGAAGCTGATGGCTTGCTCGGCTACTACTTGCAGGCGCTCGTGGTATTCACGGCACTCGTCGAGTTGCTTCTGCAGAGCCTGCAGCTGCTTGGTCTCTTTGGTGGAGAGTTCGGCACGACGGGCATCAAGTTTATCGATTTCTGCCTCCAGGTGTTCGATGTAAGGGAGGAGATACTTCGAGCGCACACGTTCTGCGGTGTAGGCATTCATGCGATGCATGTAGGCGATGACCTGGAAGGCGCCCTTCTTGGATGAGAAAAGCCAGTAGATAGGGCGGTTCTGATACATCTTCTTGTGGTCTTTCCAGAAGTCTTTTACGAAGTATTGCTCCAGCGGCTTGCCCAGGCATTTCTCCACGTAGTTCAGGTTCTCCACATGCTCCTCGTTGCCCAATGCCACACGGATGAAGTCGGCAAAGCGGGCTGAGGCGTTGTCTGAGAAGCCACAGTCGTTTGGCATGAGCGGCATGATACCATCGTCGTCTATTTCCCATTGCTCACCGTTATATTCGTAAGGGGCAATCTCCTCATCGGTTGGGTTAGGGTGGGCGATGTGAAGCCCTGGTCTGTCGAGGCGGTAGCGTCCGAGCATGCAGCCCACAGCATAGCTGATGAGTTGCTTGGTTATTGCATCCTCGTTCCAGGTAATGCCATTCTCTCCTACATTAATTTCTCCTTGCTGAAGGATGGTGATTTCATTCAGTGGAACATCAGGAGTCAGCTCGTCTTGCAGGCCATAGATGTCGATGAACTGGCGGTTGAGCTCTTCCTCGTTCTTATGCAGTTGCATGAACTTGCGCTCCCACTTCAGTTTGTATTGCTCCATACGCCATTCCAAACTGCCTAACTTTGGGGCAGCAGGGTCAATGCAGATATGTTCGCCTGTTTCCTCAAAATGCTTCTCTATCTCGTAGTCGATGTTCTCCATGTAGGTGTCGGTATCGATAGATAGAAGTTCGTTGCGCTGGAAATCCCAAGAGGTTTCGTGGGCGTCCCAGTCTTGCTTGGAGATAGAGATGTTCTGTTCTACTATATTTGAAATGTTTGAGTCTTCGACATCCATGTAAGGTATTCTGCCCATTGGACCTTCATGATAATCCAAAGTGGGGGCTAATGTTTGAAGAAAAGCAGATACTAATGGACTATTTAAATAGCCCATGATAATATTGTTCTTCTTTTCATCTTCAGGGAAACATACTGAACCCTTAGTTTCAAAAAGCCAACTCTTATCAAAGTATCTGAAAGATGGTTTTCCTGATGCGATAGTGGACCAAGTTGCCCCGCATTTGGTAAAATATCTCCATCTGTTTCTTATGACAGAACCTTTGAAGTTTGTTAGTTCTTCTCCATCATTTTCCCAATTCACAACATGGTACATATTGCCAAACCAACGGCGGAAAGTACCGCCTTTGGTAGTTGGGAACCATTTTTTTTGCGAGCGAGCCGCTACCGCGGCTTCTTTAAAACCGAACCCAATTCGGTCTAGACTAACTTCAAACCAGGAGCGGAGAAATCTCGCGTTGTCTGCTGTTGCTAGTCCCTGTGTGGGACTGCAAACAGCAGACAACGCGAGATTTGACGTAAAAATCTCTTGAATTTTGGGTGAAACCCAATAGCCGATAGGCGCACCCGGAATCTTCTCAAAGTTCTTCTGCTCAACGTTGGGATAATTTATAGTGTATAATTTAGAATTTATAATTGCCTTTCCGTCGCCTTGTTTAGCCTCTAAGAACAAGCGCTCCTTGTCTGCACAATTCTTGCCATCCACAAGACGATAGTACACACTGCCTTGCTCAGTAGGCTCATGCTTGCTGAGTACAAAAGCTGTATTCTGCACTACCTCGCCAGACAATTCATCGAATGTGCGAGGACCAAGATGCAGCATATTGTCGATGTTATAGTCCTTCAAGAACTGCGTGCGCAATTTCTCGAAAGAAGATAGGAACATCCAGCTCTGCATATTAATCTGCGCCATCTTGCCGCCATCAACAAGATGCTCCATGCCCATCTGCATGAATACAGAGAAGAGGTCTGCCTTGCCGTCCTTATACTCGTCCTTCACATACTTGCTTAGCACACCATTCATATTTTTACTGCCCATATATGGAGGATTCATCACCAATGCATGATACTTCTCTGTAAGGGCGAGAATAACTTGAACACCAGGGATGAGTGCCTTGATTTCGTCAGGGCAATCGTCAATGCCTTCCTCTGTCCAGTCCTCGTAGCAGTGGCGGAGCATGGCAAGGTAGTCCTCGTCATCATTAAACTTCATGATGCTACCCAGGTCTTCTGCTTCTTTGAGAAGTTCAAAATCCTCAGCCAGCATTTCGCCAGCCATATCTTCATAACCACCCATAAACTTTAGGCAAGCCTCAGACAAAGCCGTTTCATCCATCTTCGGACTTACATGAGCCATATCCATCACATGAGGAAGAATATGCGCATCAGCAAAAGCTGCATCCTTTTGGCAAGCCTTCAGCAAAAGGGCAAACTGGCTCAACTGCTTGGCGCGGGTGTCGAGGTCGATACCCGTAAGGTTGTGGCTAAAGATATTCTCCACAGCCTCTCCACGACCATAGCCTTCGGCAATATAAAGGTCGTAGAGGAGGTCGAAACATTCGTTGAGTATATGTCCTGAACCGCACGCTAGGTCTGCTACCTTTAAATCCTCTAATTCGTTGTACTTCAATATAGTATCGCTGTTTGGCTTTTCTGAAGGTTCAACGAGATATTGCCACTTCTTTTGCAACTGAGTCTCGTATGGATTGTTATCCAAATAGATTCTGCCCACGGTGTTCTGCACCATGTACTTTACAATCCAGTTTGGGGTAAAGATTTGGGTGGCAGCAGGAATCTCATCCGTCTCAAACTTGCCCTTCTTGGCAAACACCTCGTCCTTGCGCTCAGAGATATAGAACTGATAAAGCCATCCAATCAACTCAGGTGACTGGAAGTCTTCATCGGTGATAAATTCAGTATGGTTCAGCATATCCACGAAACCGCCTTCTGCCAGGATATTGTTTGGCAGAAGCAGCTCGGTGTAGTCAGCGATAATGCCGAAACACTGGTTGATGATAGGATTATCGTGACACCAGGCTGTAATGAGAATGGCAAACTGCTCTGTCACCTTGGTGTCATCATCGAGGAGTAACACAAGTCGTTGGCGCAACTCTTCCTTCATCTGCGGTATGCGTCCCTGTCGGGCTTCATCCACGATGACAGGAGTGCGTGCAGCATCAGCGTACGCCAGAACCGGACTGCAGAGATTGTTCTTCTGCAGGATGCGGATGGCGCAGAGACGGTTGAACCAGGTGTAGGCGGCTTCCTCATACACCTCGCTGATACCTTTCTGCTGAATACGGTTATAGAGGGACATCCACTGGTAGTAGAAGCCCTCTGTCTGCAACTGCTCATTCCAGAGAGAACCGCCCTGCATCAGCTGAGGCTTGTTCTCTTCTGCCACATGGCCGTTCTTGTCGAAACCAAGTGTAGTAATCTTGGCAGCAATACCGGCTTTCAATATATTTCGTGCTTCGGTAGCGAAGCGTTTGATTCTGTTTGTATCCACGTTTATAAATTTATTATTTATATAGTTGCGTTGTTATATGGATGGAGTGATAATTAATCTCCAATTGCCATTAGAAGCACGTTGAATATATCCTTTAGTTGTCAATTGCTTTATTTGTTTATTGACAGAAGCGATATTTATCCCAATGTTTTCTGATAAACATGGAATGGTGATATCCGGATTCGAATACATCAAGTTGAGCATCTGGCTTGTCGTTGCAGATCGGAATTTGACACGTTCGCCATCAAACCACCAAACGTTCTCTCCTCTTTCTGTTAAGAAGCTAATATTATATGAAACCTCTTCTATGAATAAATTGGAAAAATACGTCAAAAATTGTTGTATATCTCTCTTTGATGCATGTGCGCCAAGTGAAGGCGCAGCGCCTACCGTAAGATCTGTTTTATGGAGCGCTTCCAAATATTCATTTTTCTTTCGGCTTCTTACGACAATCATAGGATAATCATGACGTGAAAGAATATAATTAGCCATGAGTCTTGCAATACGCCCGTTTCCATCCTCAAAAGGGTGAATGCGAATGTATCGATAGTGGAACATGGCAGCCAACTCAACAGGTGTGAATTTTCCTGATTTTTCAGCTTCGTTGTACCATTCTACCAAATCACCCATTAGAGCAGGTGTTTCTTCAGGTGAAGCGTACTCGAATCTGTCTCCATATCTAGTAATTACACTATTGGGGCGAGTTTTGTATATTCCTGCATGGATAGTATAACTTGTAGTTTCACCACCTGGTAGATTTCTGAAAACCTTATAATCTTCACGTAACAGCGTTTTATGTAATGTTCGGATAAAATGCTGCGTTAGTGGAATGTCTTTTAGCAGAGCTTCTTCTTTCATCATTTTCAGTCCTACATTACTTGCAGTCATCTCTTGTACATCCTTGGCTTCTGCTTCGCCTACAATTTTACCAAAGAGAAGTAATATCTCTGTCTGTCCATATGTCAGAGTGTTTCCTTCTATGTGATTGCTATTATAGTTAAAGTCTATAGTGAAGCGACGGCTTAGCAGCTCTCTATCTCTTTCTGAAAGAGGCAAAAGAGCATTCCATCGTGCCATTATTTCCTGTATTTTATCCATACGTTTATAGCTGTTATTTGCAAGAAAACACTTTAAATGGTATATGTCGTATACCTTTTAACGTGATTTCTTGCAAAGGTTTGTTATTTAACTATCATTACACCATCCTGGTCAACAAGCAGCTTTTCGAGCTGCTGGCGCAGACCTTCCAGGTAGCGTTCTATATCCTCTGAATTCGTGATAGGCAACTTTGTCTTAGTCTGCAAAGATGCCTTGCGGATGCGCTTGTCAGGAGTTTTTGGTGGTTCTGGTTTACCGGCTCCTTCACCTCCTGGAGGCTGAGGAGGATTATAAGACATAATCTTATCCACCTGCTCCTGATAGAACGTATCTGTATTGGCATTATTCTGCAGTACCAGAATATTGGTAGGAGTGGTCTTGACACGGATAACTGTTTCACGGTCAGATAGTACACTCTCAGGAACATGCTGTTTCTCGGCAACCTGCTTCAGATAGTCGAACATATCATTATAGGCTGCTTTGATATTCTCACGCAGTTTATCGCGTACATCATCCAATATGCCTGATAACTGGTTGTACAATCTGATGTAACCACGCAAACCTGAAATAGGCCATGGATCATCCTTCAGCTTAAGGAAATCGGTGACTGCTCCTTGAAACTCCATCGGAACGAAGGGGAAGTTATACTGGCTGTCATCCAAGAATTGAATGAGTTCCTTGTATTTGCCAAGCTGGTCGTGCGTGAACTGTACCACCTCCTTGCACTTGTCAATAAGCACCTTAGCCTCATCCTTTGCAGCAATAACAAGGTTAAAGAACTTCAGCGGGTCACGCTCGTTAAGCCATGACTCGAAGAGGTCAATAGCCTCACGGATAGGTTGACGGAATGGGTAGCTTGCAATTTGTTGTTCAATCTCCTTATAGCCCTTGATGAACTTGGCAAGACTGCAGTCGCTCTCTATGTCGCGGCAAGCACGGAAAAGCTGGGTGCTGTCGGTAGAAGAAGGAACAGCAGAAACACCAAAAATCTCTTTCCAAGCACCAATAAAGTCTTGAATAACTTGTGCGGAAATCACTTTAGCCTGTCGCAGCGTGAATTTGTTAGACTCGCTGACAATGCGATTGGCTACAATAGAGGTTTCTACATTCGGATTGTTAGAATATGAGTAGTCGCGGTTATGTCTACGCACCAACTCATTGATTACATAGAGCGTGCAGATATTGTCCCATCCGTAAGGAGCCTTTGCAAACTTGGTTAACACGTCAGCCACGTTCACCTCAGCAAACTGCTTGTTGAGGTAAATCTCTACTTCATGCTCAGCACCCGTGAGTACGGCATTCATTCCGTCGTAGTCTCCAGGGTTTACATTGCGCAGAATGGCTTTCTTCAGCTGCTCCGTGGTGCGAGGCACATTGGGCGAGTCCACCAAGGTTGCCTTGGTGTAGATGCTTGACAAATGCTTGTCTATTGCCACACGATAACGATCGTTGCCACGCTTCTGTCCTAATTCGGTAGCGTCTATTACGCTAAGTCCCGAGACAATGGGACAGGTATCGAGAATTTTTTCAAATTCCTTTTTAATTACATTCTCATAGAGTTCGTTGGCACGTTTCTCAAACTCGTCACGTGTCTTTCTGTTTTCCTCGTTCTCTATCGGAGTTGCCATGTAACGGTTTGCTTGGCAATACCAGTAGAAGGCATTGCACAAACGTTTGTTGTCACGATATTGAGGACCCACATAATAAATCATGCGGTTTGTATTGCTATTCTGCAAAGCCAACTGTTCAGCACTATCGTAGTCGGCATCCATTACAAACTCTACTTGCACATCAGGATTGTTGCTAAGGAAGGTGCGCTGCATGATGGTGAGACCCACAGAGAAATTGCGTGTCTTGTATTGCTCCTTGTTGCGGAGAACTGTGATATAGCGGTTGAAAATTTCCTTTAATTGCTCTGCCTGCGTGTTGTTGTCAACCACCTGACTCTGAATGAGTTGCGCCACCTTCATTTCCTCTTCACTATAGAAAGCGTAGGTTTCAGGAGCACCATTCTTGCCCTGCTCCCGACGGATAATGTTATTGTCACAAAGGAATTCTATTACCTTCTCTACCTCGTTCTTGATGGTAAGGCGAGGAGTCTCCATATCGTTGATGAGGAGAGAAGTTACATTGTCCAACGTAGCAGGGAACACCAACTGGTCGGTCTGCGAGATGTTGCAAATCATGAAGAGCACATTGGCTACACGCACAGCAAGACGGGTACGCTCTGGGCGATCCGTTTGGTAAGTACGAGCCATGCGTAAAGCATTGTCTACAGCCTTTTGTCCACGCGCTTGCAATCCTTCTTCGAACATGTTATTATACAGTTCGTCGAAAGAGATGAACTTGCCCAATTCAGCCTCAGCATTCGTCTTGGCAGTAGCATGAATCACCTTGATGATGCTTCGCTCGTTACCCTTTACCTCCTTCGCCACATAGCCGAGGTTGAGGAACGAGTTAAATACCTGCATAATCAACTTGAACTGATAAGGCACGAAAGGGTAGTAGTCCACGAAATCGTCCTGTGTTTCGTAGCTACTATAGGATGTTGGCAGTTTGAACTGAAGGTCGAAACCTGCCTTATATTTATTGTAGAGGGCAGCCAACTCAGGCTTCACTTCCTCTTTCTTGTCGAGAATACGCTTTTGGGTGATTACCTCTGGTTGTGTACCTTTCAGGGAAACCTTCACCTCGAAGCGTCCCTTAATCTTGCCTTCCTTATCCTTCTCTTCTGCAATGTGGCAGTCGTCCATAATCTCAGAAAGATCTTGCTGGGCAGTACAAGCCACCCATACCTTGTTGTCGCAAGCCTCAGAGAGTT
>ERZ1026862.2205-NODE-2205-length-10378-cov-7.519423_pt1 | contig 10378 bp, 6 predicted proteins | sample MGYA00380161_ERZ1026862 | MGnify/ENA primary metagenome ERZ1026862 (study PRJEB33269, sample SAMEA4719797) | human gut metagenome | biome: human-associated habitat; feature: organic feature; material: feces | place: Cameroon | collected 2013-10 ... | reverse complement strand
TATAAAAGGTAGCAATAAGGATAAAACCTATGAACGCACCCAGGTAACTACAGGTCTGAGCGACGGTGTGAATATAGAAATCAGAAAAGGTCTGTCGCAGAAAGATAAGGTTCGCGGTCCACAAATCGTAGCCGACAACAAGGAAGAATAAGGCAGATTGAGTAAATATGCAAAGTGTCGCTATCTATGAAATCACATGAGATAGCGACACTTTTTTATTTATTTGCCTAAAAGTTTGGTCAGACAAAAGAAAAAACGTAAATTTGCATCCATCAAAAGGTTGAATATTATGTGCAGAGACAAAGATTTGCTTATAAGATTAAAAGAAGGTGACGAAGATGCTTTAAAAGAAATCTTCGACATATATTATGAGCCTCTGTGCGTTTATTCTGTACAAATCACAGAACAGGAATCAGAAACAGAAGATATTGTACAAGATCTTTTTATACGTATTTGGGAAAAGAAACTCTATCGCAACATCACCCATCTTCATACATATCTTTTTTTAGCTGCAAGAAATGAAAGCATCAAATATGCTAAACAAAACAACAGCTATGAGAATATAAAAGATTTTGAAGAATTAGCTTACGACTCATGGGATGACAACTTTGCAGAAGAGGCCATTGCCGAAAAACGTAATAAATTGAATGATACCTTACAAAAATTGTCTCCAAAAGAATATCAGGTTCTCACAGAAATCATAGTTAATGACAAACATTACCAAGAAGTTGCAGACGAAATGCATATTTCTATCAACACAGTAAAAACCCATCTCAAAAGAGCTATGAAAACGCTCCGCAATGATGGAACACTTTATTTGATACCATTCTTATAACTTTAATAAACGTTAAAGTCATATCGCTTTGTCACCCGTTTTTTCATCTTTTTACTCCTTAAGGTAAAATATAGAAAAAATGGAAGAACGTATCATACAATTATTTAAGAAGTATATAAACAAGACAATTTCGCAAACAGAAATAGCGGAATTGAAAGAGTTTGTGTCTGAATCAGAACACAACAAAGAGATATTTCTTGTTTTTCTCAAACTACATAAAGCAGAAATCCAATATCATTTTACCACCCAAATCAATAAAGAAGAAAGTTGGGAGAGAATTATTTATCGCATAAATCATAAACGAAGGTATATCCCATTGTGGGTCGCTTCTATTGCAGCAATATTGATATTAGGATTTTTTATTACATATACATATCTGCCATCTAAGCAGCAAACGGAAAAGCCAATTGCTGCTATCATGCAAACTGAAGTTCAAGACAGAGCTATCATCACGCTCAATAATGGTAATACTATAGAACTTAACGGCAAACAATCTTCTCAGTTGAGAGAAGGAAATATATATTGTGACAACAAAAATGGAAGCCTTGTCTTTTGGGGACAAAGCGAGAAACCAATATATAACAAATTGCAAGTTATGGAGGGAAGTACTTACAAACTTACCCTTAGCGATGGAACCAAAATTTGCCTTGCTTCTGGTTCAGAACTTGTTTTCCCTGTAGGAGGTGACAAGCGCAATGTAAAACTAAGAGGCGAAGCTCTCTTTGAGGTAAAACATGATGCTACTCATCCTTTTACTATAGATTGTGAAAATGGGACAAAAGTCACAGTTTTAGGCACTAAATTTAATGTTTGCTCACGAAAGCAAGAACCCGTGACAGTTACTGTTGAATCAGGTAAGGTTGGAGTGTTCTTCAATAGCAAAACTACATTCCTTAATGGAGGTGAGCAAGCAACATTTGGTAATCATATAGAAAATACCGTTTTAAAAGTAGATGCAAATCTTTACACTTCTTGGGCAAGCGGTATATACGAATTCAATGACGTACCGATGAAAATGATTGCTCATCAACTCTCACTTTGGTATGGAGTAGAATTCGAATTCTCTAATGCTGAATTACAAGAACGTAAGTTCACAGGAGCACTTCTGCGTAATAAGAATTTAGGATTCACGCTCGGATTACTCAAAGAAGTTTCCAATATAGATTTCGAAATGAAGGACAATAAGATTATTATTAAATAGAACATAAGGTCATATAAAACATTTTTTTATGAAGAGAGAAATAAACAAAAATTATTCAAGCCAAAAGACATGGTACAAGCGAATCTATGCATTCGCTTGTCTATGCGTATTCGCTTTACAGCTCTTTGCTATAAGCGGTAAAGACAACATCAGTATCAAGAAGAATAAAATCAGCGTCAAAGATGCGTTTTCTTCTGTGAAGCAACAAGCTAAAGTTTTCGTTATGTATGAAAACAACTCTATCAATGAAAAACAATTGATAGATCTTAATTTAAGTCAGGTATCCTTGCAAACCGCAATGAATGAAATTTGCAAACAAGCTGGACTTAAATATGAAGTTAAAGGACAATATGTCCTGGTAACACGCGACAAACATCTCATCAAAGGTGGTATCGGTGAAAATCACGTAACAGGTAAAGTCATAGACGATACTGGTATGCCTTTAATTGGTGCTACCGTACTTGTTGTGGGCAAAAATACGGGAACCATCACGGATGAAAATGGTTACTACAAGATCAAAGCTTCAAATGGAGACAAGCTACGTTTCAGCTATATTGGTATGAAGAGTATCGACCGCAATATAGGCAACAATAATGTTATTAATATTGCCTTCGATAGCCGTTCACACAATTTAAATGAAATTGTCGTTGTAAGTAACGGTTATCAAGCATTACCGAAAGATCGAGCTACCGGTTCTTTTTCCAGCATATCAGCAAAAGACTTAAAGAAAGTTCCAACACCAAATGTTATACAACGCCTTGAAGGACAAGTCGCTGGCATGAAGATTTCGTTGATGGCAGGTGACAAAACATTCACTTACGACAACACTTTACAGAGTGCAAACTCTACTACACGTACCTTAGGAGCCAGCGATTATAGCTTAGGTATCAGAGGCGTTAACACACTTTCTGGAGAAAAAATGCCTCTACTCGTCGTTGATGGAGTTATCTCAGATTTGGATATTTCCAATATCGACCCAAATAACATTGACAATATCACTATCTTGAAAGATGCTGCAGCTGCTTCTATTTGGGGAGCACGTGCGGCAAATGGCGTAATTGTCATAACAACCAAAAAAGGAGAAAATGGACAGAAACCTCAAATTTCCGTATCAACATCATGGACTACTCAAGACAAACCTGATTTGGGATATTTGAATGAGATGACCTCTGCACAAGTTCTTGATTACGAAAAAGAAATTGTGGATAAAGGTTACCTCTACAACAGTTCTCCTACCACATACTATGGTGCTTCGCAATATTTTAATGAAGGTGTACGATTGGCATTAGACTTAAAAAATGGTGCTATCACTCAAGACCAATATGATAGTCGTATTACAGAACTAAGTAGTATCAACAATCATAGTCAAATTTCAAAATATCTACTTCGCCGTGCATCATCACAGCAATATAATGCTTCGGTGAGTGGAGGTAGCAACAAATCATCTTATTACTATTCTGCTTCTTACTCAAAGGAGAATCCATATACCAAAAAGAACTCAGGTTCAAGATTGAACTTGAATCTATCCAATACATGGAAGCTCTTTAATTGGGCTACACTGACTACTAATTTCACAGGTACCTTCTTCAAATACATGAAAAATGGTACAGATCTTAATACAATTGTCGGTAGCCGCGGAGTAATAGCTCTCATGCCATATGCCAATCTTGCTGATGAAAATGGCAATGGAATCAACTATGATACGCTGAACCCAGCTTGGACATCCACGCTCAGTTCAGCCTATAAAACATGGACTTACAACTACTTACAGGAAATGGCCTTAAGAGATGATATTCAGAAAACAGATAATTATACTGCCAACATCAACTTGACAGTTCCTATCTATGCAGGGCTTTCATCATCAACCACTTATGCCATCCAACGTAGCTATACAAATAACACGATTTGGTATGATCCTGACACTTACTATTTGCGAAATATGATGAATGTCTATACGCCATCAGGTGCAAGTACCAACTCATTAGGCATTAAGAATGGCGCTCTTGCAAAAAGTAAAAGTGAAGATTCTAATTGGACATTCCGTGAACAACTGAACTTTAATCAAACTTTCAATGGTTTACATAAAGTAAATGCACTCGCAGGATTAGAATTAAGAGAGACATACGTAGAACAAAGTAATTATACACTTTGGGGATATAACCGTGATACAGGTCTCACCGATGCCAACATTGATATGACTTCAAATGCCACTTATCCAACTATCTACGGCTACAATCAGTCTTTTATTGGTGGAGGTTATCCAAACAACATAAACAGAAAGCGTCGTTTTCTCTCGTATTATTCTAATGCGGGTTATACGCTCATGGACAAATATTATGTGTCTGCCAGCGTAAGATATGACGACTACAATAATTTTGGACTCGACCGTAAATATCGTGCCAAACCATTTTATTCTTTCGGATTGAAGTGGAACTTAAGTCGTGAGAAATTCATGGAAAACGTAAAATGGGTAAACAACCTTGCTATCCGTGCCACCTACGGTATTAACGGTAATATATCATTGGGAGCTTATCCATTTACAAAAATCATGTATTCTTCCAATTATATCACAAACCAGCCAAGTGCATCCATTTCTTCACTTGCCAATCCAGAACTTAGATGGGAGAAAACTTATACCACGAATTTTGGTATTGACTTCAGTTTGTTAAAAAACCGCCTGAGCGGTAGTATCGACTATTATAATAAGCGTAGCCGAGACTTACTTTATAAATTTCCATTCTCCTCCACTGTGGTGGGAAATATCAACAATTCCACGATGACATACAACTGCGTAGGAATCAATGCCAATGGTATTGACCTCAACTTGAGAGGCATTGCTTTCCAAGATAAAGACTGGAAAGTAGAAATATCTAGCAACTTGGCATGGAACCAAAATAAGGTACAGAAGAATCCTTTATTCAAGGAAGAACAATATCTAAGCTATATCAACAACAATGCAAGATATATTGGTATGATTGCAGGTTATTCTACCGACAAGTTGTTTGCTTATCGCTTTGCAGGACTTGACGAAAATGGTCAGACTATGGTATATGATGAGAATGATAACAAGGTGAAATTTACAGAAGATATAACATCACTCAAAGCACTCAAGTGTGTAGGTCATTCACAACCAAGTATCTATGGTGGTTTCAACATCAATGTAAGTTGGAAGAACTTCTCACTATTCTCATTATTCACATACCAATTTGGTAGTAAATTCTTCAAACCAACATTCAGTCAATATGCTACCAATAGTCGTCGCTTGGTATGGGATCTTTCCGATGACATAGCAGACCGTTGGCGCGTAGAAGGCGATGAGGCAATAACCAATGTGCCAGGAATCCTACCATCAAGCAATTATAAGCTTCTAAGTCGCGCCAACTACTCCATCAACCGCTATAAATATTCAGATATCAACATCGAAAAAGGAGACTATCTGAGATGGCGACAAATATCATTAAGCTATCGTCTGGCGAATGACTTATTGAAGACATTGCATATACAAAGTGCCAATGTATCCTTGAGTATCAGTAACTTGGGCCTTCTCTGGAAAGCAAATAAAGCAGGACTCGATCCAGACTTTATTTATGGCGTCAATTCGACGACCAATCTTCCACCGAAGAAGGCATATACATTGAGCATAAACATTAATTTTTAAAGAAAACAAAAGATGAAAATAAAAAATATCTTCATAGGAATCATACCAATATTGGTATTGGTTTCGTGCAGCGACTTTGTGGATATTAAAACACAAGGAGGAATTGTACCTAACAAAGTGGAAAATTTCAGATATCTGCTCAATAATACTTCAGAATGGATAGGAGCTTCTGCTCTTCCTGACATTATGAGCGATGATGTATATATAAAAGATGGAGGACAGCAATATCAATCTGCCGCCAATGGCGGAGAATATTATGCCTGGTTTGCCAAAGCCTATACTTGGGCTTCAGAAATCTACCCAGCTTCCGGAAATTACAACAAGGACGAGGCGTGGAATGCAATGTATAACACATCGGCTTATGCCAATACCGTTATTAATGAAATCGGCAACTGTACAGATGGAACACAAGCTGAAAAAAATGAATTAGTAGCTGAAGCCAAAGTACATAGAGCAGATGCATATCTGATGCTTGTAAACCAATATGCCAAGCCATATAATAAAGAGACAGCAACCACCGACTTAGGTGTACCGCTTGTCCTTACTCAAAATACAGCACAGAAGATAATAAGAGTATCTGTACAAACAGTATATGATCAAATTATCAAGGATTTAACGGAAGCTATAGATGCATTGCCAGAGCAACAGGAATACACCACTTTGCCAACAAAAGCATCTGCTTATGGAGAACTGGCCCGTACGTATCTGTTGATGGGTGAATACAAAAAAGCAAACCAATACGCAACATTGGCTATAGAACAAAACGACTACGTATGTGATTTGAATCAAAGTGATTATCCGATTAATATCAAAAATTCAGAAATACTCTTATTAAAGAATCCTGTACAAAGTAATAGCCAGTGGAGTTGCACCATGCTTCATCTGAGTGACAATATACTCAACTTATTGGGTAGCAAAGATTTACGCTACCAGCGTTATACTGCCGAAACAGCTCAAGTAGCAACATCATATGCGGCAGATGGCGGTAGAATATACTATCTTGACATTGCAAATACTTATAGAAATGTAGGTCCATCTGTACCAGAAATGATACTCATTAAGGCAGAATATTATGCTCGTAACAACAATCCTGAGGAAGCTATGTTATGGGTCAATAAACTACGTCAGAAAAGATTTGCTCCTGAAGATTATACTGCAGAAATTGCCATAGATGCTGACGATGCTCTAAAAAAGGTTATTGACGAACGTCATCGTGAGTTTTTCTGTCGCAATCTCCGCTGGTACGACCTGCGACGATTACAAAACGACAACCATTTTTCACAAACAATTGTCCGCCAATGGAATGGAGAGACATATAAACTTGCTCCGAATAGCAATCGTTACATAATTCCTATTCCTGCATATCAGCAGATACTGAATCCGGAATTGGAATCCAATCCTGAATAAATCCATTTTTCAACAAAATAAATTATTTATACAATGATAACAATAAAACACTTATTCGTACTTTCAGCATTTTTTGCCACTATTAATACAGTGGCAAAAAATGACAACAGACTCACCTATAGTCCAGAGTTTCCAAAAGCAGGAGAACCTGTCACTTTGATTTATACCCCACTGCCATCTATGACAGGCAAACAAACGATTGATGGAGTGGCCTATACATATGAAAATAACAGATGGGTAGGACATGATATCATCGTCAAAAATGAAGGTAATGTTTGGAAAGGTACTTTTACGCCCGCAAACAAGACAGGATTTATGGCATTCAAATTTGTGGCTGATACGATTGTTGACAACAACAATGGTCAAACCTTTGGTGTCATGCTCAATAAGGAAGATGGAAGACCATGGCCAGGAGGTTATGCAGCTTGGGGACTTCTTCGTTCACAAAAATACGGACATTATATTCCTGATTACATTGATTTTACCAAGACCAAGGAAGTTAACGATACCATCGTATATTATTGGATGAACAATGAGATTACCTATAATCCATCCTCATCTATCGCTTACGCTCCGTTTTTTGCCTCATCAGCCCGTGCTGCAAAAATAGAAGGAACAGAATCTCGGATTGACAAGGCTGTAAAATTTCTTAAGAAACAGGGTACAGAAGAAGCATTAATGAATGCTATGGATATCGTCTATAATAACATGACGGAAGTAGAGGCTATAAAAGCCACTATTCTCAAAAAATACCCTAAAGGACTCATTGCGATGAAAACCAAGTTTGATGAAAAGTTCGACTATCGTGATCCGAAAGCTACCGAGAAACATTATATTGACTTCATCACAGCATTTCCATACACTGTCGAACGAGATAACTATTTGCAGAAATTTGGTCAGAGTTACGATAATGTCTATACCACACTCATGATTATAGATTCTATGAATGGTAAAACTGATAAGCAAAATGAATATCTAAATAAATTGTCATTCTTTGGATGCATAAATATTTTCTATAAATTGATTGAAATCTCTCATTTGCGCAAGGATAAAACGGATGCCGAATTATTGCCTTTTGCGACTAAAATCGTAAATAGATTGTTCGCTACCAAGTCTGAAAAACCAGAAGCAAGAATATATCTTTCTGATAAAGAATGGGCTGCACAAACAGATCAAGCCATCAATGGTAATGTTGCAGAAACTTATTCAGAAATTCTAAAGAATACTGGCAACACAACTAAAGCTTTAGAATATGCTAATCTTGCCCAAAAGGAAGCACAATACAAACGCTCTGAAATCAATGACAATATGGCTGAGTTATTGAAGACTTTAGGCAAAACTACAGAACTGAAAGAATTGCTGGAGAAAAGCGTCTTCTACAATCAGATTTCTGACTTACAAACTAAAATGCTCCAAGAAATCTATATAAACGAACATGGAAATTCTAATGGTTTTGATTCCTATGTGGAAAAATTAAAGAATCCGGCAGAACAGTCTTCCATTCAGAAAGAAGTAGCAGAATATAAACAAGAGGGAATCATGCCAGAATGGAAATTAACAGATGCCGATGGTAAAACCATTTCATCTGCCCAACTGAAAGGAAAAGTATATGTCCTTGATTTTTGGGCAAACTGGTGTCATCCATGCAAAGCATCCTTACCTGGAATGAAAGCTGCTGCTGATTATTACAAGAATGACAAGAATGTAGAATTCCTCTTTATAGATACGCAAGAGTATATTCCTAATTACAAGGAAAAATCAAAGGCTTATCTCAAAGAACAGGGATTGGACATCCACCTTGTCTATGATAATAAAGAAAAAGGCAGTAAAACTAATGATGCTTTATCAAGTAAGATTATGAAGCAATATAGCATCTCGGGCATTCCCATGAAAGTAGTTGTAGATGCTAAAGGTTATATCCGTTTTATTGCCATTGGCTATAAAGGTAGTCCAAGTGCCTTAAAGGATGAAATGGTAGAAATGATTAAACAAGCAAAGAAATAACAAAATGAATAAAAAAATCATATTCTCTCTCTTATTCGTAGTTGTCGCCATGAATGCATTTGGCGGCAACTACCTTTCCAAGGAAATTACATTCAAAAATGACACGATCACTTTTGGTGCAACACTTACAATTCCTCAAAATACAAAAAATGCTCCTGTTGCAATCATCCTTTCAGGTACAGGGAAGCAAGATCGGGATGGCACTATGGCTGGCCACAAAATGTTTGCAGACATAGCTGATTATCTGAGTAGCCATGGTATTGCTGTTCTGCGCTTTGACGACCGAGGAACAGGGAAATCAACTGGTGTATATGAAACTGCCACTACTGAAAATTTTGCAGAAGATGGTTTAGCTGCACTCAAAGTTCTTAAAAAGCGCAAGGATATCAATCCCAATAAGATTGGTATAATTGGGCATAGTGAAGGAGGAGCTGCCATGGCTATTGCTGCATCCAAATGCAAAGACATTAAATTTATGGTAAGCCTCGCAGGTCTCTGTACAGACGGATTGCATGCTTTAATAGAACAAAATGAAAAGCAAGTTGCTGCATATCATCTTCCGGATTATGATGTTAAACGTTACAATACTATAGACGAACTGATGTTTAGAGTTGCATACAAATATGCAGAAAGTGACAGTTTGGAAAGTAAATTACAGGAGGCCTATGATAAATGGCAAGCCATGGATAGTATCTATTTCAGCACTCTTAACGTACAATATGACCATTTCCGATTTCCTATCTATATGTATAAGAAACAAGCTGCAGGCCCTTGGTATCGTTTCCACATCAGATACAATCCAGAAAATTATCTAAAAGATGTTCAAATTCCATTATTAGCTCTCAATGGAGATAAGGATATGATGGTAAACTCATATACTAACTTGACTAATTGGAAAAAATACATGCCAAAAGATTCTGATGTTACAACTATTGAGATGAAGGGACTGAATCATCTTTTCTTGCCTTGCAAAACTGGTCTTCCTAACGAATATTCGTCTATAAAAGAACCAATATCTTCAGAAATGCTTCAAATTATCTGCAACTGGATTCTAAGTAAAACAAAATAGTTTTTAGCTTTTAACATCATTTGCCTTAAAAAATTTGGAAGTTATTGAAATAAAACGTATCTTTGCGTAATCTAACAGTTAGATATACAGATCATATATTCTACTGATAGTGAGTGAATTAACTAACAGTATTAACATCAAAAACAAAAGCATTATGAAAAAATATGTATGTGATGTTTGTGGCTGGGTTTATGACCCAGAAGT
>ERZ1026862.2202-NODE-2202-length-10387-cov-8.424216_pt1 | contig 10387 bp, 10 predicted proteins | sample MGYA00380161_ERZ1026862 | MGnify/ENA primary metagenome ERZ1026862 (study PRJEB33269, sample SAMEA4719797) | human gut metagenome | biome: human-associated habitat; feature: organic feature; material: feces | place: Cameroon | collected 2013-10 ... | reverse complement strand
CGTAATTTTGCAAATATACCACTTCTTACTTCAAGCAACTAATTTACATTATAATATATATATAGTATGAAACTAAAGCAAATCTTATGTTCGCTGCTTTGTCTCGCCGCTACTTCAGGTGCTGTGGCACAGGACGCCGTACAGGCGGAGACGGAAGAGCAGAAGGACAAGCGTATGGAATGGTTCGATCATGCCAAGTTGGGCATCTTCGTACATTGGGGTATCTATGCCGTTAACGGCGTGTCAGAGAGTTGGTCGTTCCACAACAAATATCTGCCCTATGAGCAGTATATGTCGCAGTGCTCAGGCTTCACTGCCAGCAAATACGACCCCAAGGCTTGGCTCGACCTTATCAAGGAGAGCGGTGCACGTTATACTGTCATCACTACGAAGCATCACGACGGTGTGGCGTTGTGGAACACGAAGTACAGCGACCTTAACACCGTGAAGGCTACGGCTGCCAAGCGCGACCTTCTTACTCCCTTCGTTAAGGAAGTGCGCAAGCACGGTCTGAAGCTCGGTCTCTATTATTCGCTCATTGATTGGTCGCATCCTGACTATCCCAACTTCACTCGTACAGAGACACGTTACGACGTGAAGGACGATCCTGCACGTTGGCAGAAGTTCCTCAAGTTCGACTTCGACCAGCTTGGCGAGCTTAACGCATACAAACCCGACCTCTACTGGTTTGACGGCGATTGGGAGCAGTCGGCTGAGACGTGGAATGCCAAGGGTATGTCTGAATTCCTCCGCAAGGCCAACAAGAACGTCATCATCAACTCACGCATACAGGGCTACGGCGATTATGCCACTCCCGAGCAGGGGGTGCCCGTGGTACGTCCCGAAGTCAAGCATTGGGAGCTTTGCATGACCATGAACGACTCTTGGGGATATCAGCATGCCGACACCAACTATAAGTCGCCCTACATTCTTCTGCGTACCTTCGTTGACTGTCTGTCTATGGGTGGCAATATGCTTCTCGACATCGGTCCTAAGGAGGACGGCACCATTCCTGAGGAGCAGGTAGCCATACTGAAGGAGTTCGGACGCTGGACAAAGAAGCATAAGGAAGCCATCTACGACACACGTGCTGGCATTCCGGGCGAGCATTTCCAGGGTTACTCCACACTCAACAAGGCTGGTGACATCCTTTATCTCTACCTTCCCTACAAGCCCAACGGTCCCATCGAAGTGAAGGGTCTTATGAATAAGGTAAACCGTGTGTGGGTTGTCGGCGACGGCGAGATTATCAGCTCGAAGGTTTTCAACAAGAACTACTGGAGCGAGGTGCCGGGCAACTTGTATATCAACGTCCCCGAACGCTCACTTGACCCGATGATTACGGTTGTGGCTGTGCTTCTTGACGGCCCCATCAAGCTGTATCGCGGTGCAGGAAAGGTGATAGAGAGCAACTAATCTGATAAACTCAAAATCAGTAAATAATAAAGATGAGATACTTTTCTGTTCTTATTTCCCTGATGGTCTCGCTCTCCGTTATGGCTGCTCCCAAGTCCAATCATAAGGAGTTTGCCGCGAAGGGCAACACCACAATAAAGGTGTTCGACAAGACCAATGTGCATTACGATCCTACAAAGATTGCCGGATTTAATGAGGCTGATGCTGACGGCATAATCCGCCTTGTCAACGGACGCATCATCCTTAAGAAGATTCAGGTGCCCCATTATGAGCGCAATGTTAAGGTATACATAAAGACCACCATCGCTTCCAACGGTGACAGATGGGACAAGACCGGCTCATGCTTCGTGCTTCCGCGCAAGTCTGCAATCAATCTTATGACCATAGCAGAGGGCAAGAACAAGTTTCCTGCCGTCGACTCTCTGAAGCTTGAGAAGCTCGTAGGCGTGGTGGCCGGTAAGGACTATCTTCCCACCGTCGAGCTGATGCGATTCATGACACCTTTCGGTGTGGGCTTCTACAGCAGCAATAATGACACGCTCTCCTCTAAGCGCCGTCCCGTTTACATCCCGAAATGGGAGAAGTGCGTGCAGTGGCAGCAGGACATCACCGACCTCTATCCGCTTCTTGAGGATGAGGCTTACGTCGGTGTCTTTATTGACACATGGACAGAGCAGGGCTATCTCGCAAGCATGGAGCTGCAGTTTAAGGAGAGCACCGTCTCTTGCGACCGCATGCAGCGTCGTCAGGTAATGCCGCTCCTCAACACCGTCTACTACATCGGTCAGGAATATCCCGACATCTTCGCACGCAAGCCCATCACCACCGACTTCGTTCTTCCGAAGGGAGTACGCAACGTTCGTCTGAAGTATATCGTTACAGGACATGGAGGTCATGATGGTGGCGACGAGTTTGTGCAGAAGGAGAACATCCTTTCTGTAGACGGCAAGGAAGTGAAGCGCTTCATCCCTTGGCGTGACGACTGCGCCTCGTTCCGCCGTTTCAATCCTGCTACGGGCGTTTGGCTTGAGAAGCGCGTAGCGTCATACATCGGTGAGAATGGCTATACGGAGAAAGAGGTGGAAGAGCCGGTCGCTTCTTCCGACTTCTCACGCTCCAACTGGTGTCCCGGCACTGACGTCGTTCCTGAAGAGGTGGAGCTCGGCGACCTCAAGGCAGGCCGCCATACCTTCACCGTTGACATCCCGAAAGCCCAGCCCATAAACGGCAACGAGATGAACCATTGGCTCGTGTCGGCATATCTGGTTTGGGACGAGTAAGCAAGGTTCGCATCTTGTTATAACTAATATAATGTGAAGCTGCTGGACACATACTGGATATTTGGTCATTAATCAAATAGTCAGTATGCGTTCAGCGGCTTTTAATATAAATGTGATAGTAGTTTAAAACTAAATAAGTATGAGAAAAACATTTTTGACTTTTGTGCTTACATTACTCGCTGGAGTATTGTTCGCACAGCAACCTGCAAGAGTTGCTGTTGCTGAGGGCACTTTGGAAGGCATCAACGAGTCTGGCATCAAGACATTCAAGGGCGTACCCTTTGCAGCACCTCCTGTAGGCGACCTACGCTGGAAGGCGCCTCAGCCAGTGGAGAAATGGCAGGGCGTGCGCCAAGCCAAAGAGTTCGGTCCCAACCCTATGCAGGGGAATATCTTCGGCGACATGAACTTCGGAACGAAGGAGATGAGCGAAGACTGTCTGTATCTTAATATCTGGACTCCTGCAAAGACAATGGACGAGCACTTGCCGGTTCTTATCTATTTTAATGGTGGCGGACTGATGGCTGGCAGTGGCAGCGAACCTCGCTATGCCGGTGATGCCATGGCTCGAAAGGGCATTATCTCCATAACAGCCAACTATCGTGAGGGCATCTTCGGCTACTTCGCTCATCCGCAGCTCTCTAAGGAGACCACATACAAAGGCTCAGGCAATTATGGCTTCCTCGATCAGGTGGCTGCCATAAAATGGGTAAAGGACAACATTGCTGCGTTCGGTGGCGATCCCAATCGCATCACCATCGTAGGCGAGTCGGCTGGCTCGATGTCGGTAAGCGCACTTATGGCTTCGCCTTTATGCCAAGGACTATTTGCCCAGGCAATGGGATCAAGCGGTTCGGTGATAGGAATGAAGAAGGTTTCTACGCTTAAAGAAGCTGAGGCTAAAGGCTTGCAATTGACTAAAAAGATTGGCTGTAAGGACATCAAGGACCTGCGTGCTATGTCTGCTGAAGAACTGATGAAGAAAGCCAATGTGAAAAGCGTTCCTATATATAATGTAGACGGTTATTTCTGGACCAAGCAGCCTTACGATGTGTTCGCAAATGGCGAACAGACCAAGGTGCCTTTGCTCATCGGTGGCAACAATCAGGAGATGAACGTGATGGCAGTTCTCTACGGAAAGGCTCCCACAGTGGAGAACTTGAAGAATGCGGTTAAAGCCACTTTCGGCGACGCTACTGACGAACTCTTCAAGCTTTATGGTCTCAACACCGATGCAGACGTGATGGGACAGCCGGGCAACGAGCTCGCTGGCGACCTCTTCCTTGATTACTCTACATGGAAGTGGGGCAACATGCACAAGCTCACTGGTGGTCAGCCTGTTTATCGCTACCGCTATTGCCATCCGCGTCCTGACATGGTGTTGAAGGATAAGGTGGCAGGTCTTGCCGGTGGAGTTCAGGAAAAGACATCTGACACTCCTGCTGCTCCGCGTGCTCTCGGCGCTGTCCACTCAGCCGACATTGAGTATGCTATGGGCACACTGCCTACCAACCGCGTATACGACTGGCAGCCTGAAGACTACGTCGTGTCTGACATCTTCAGCAATTACTACGTAAACTTCGTAAAGACCGGTAATCCCAATGGTCTTGGTCTTGTTGACTGGCCCACCACCAACGGCAAAGCCATCGCTCCGGTTCTACAGATTGACGTTAACACATTCGTAAAGGAAGACCCGAACATGGAGAAGCGTTACGAGATAATGGATGGTTTGTTCTGGAAGTAAACATTTGTTTAATTCTCGTATAATTTCTTGCAAAAGTTTGATTATTCTGATTTAATGCTGTATCTTTGTATAAGATAGGCTGCATCTCAGCATAATATTCAAGCAAGCTTGATATTCTGCATTCGATTTGCACTATCTTTGCCTAACGCTATAATACAATTAGTTATGAGACAATCAGAAGAACGATATATCAGTTTGTTGACCGATTTCGGCTTTAAGCGAATCTTCGGCACAGACCCAAATAAGGAGTTGCTTGTCAACTTCCTTAACTCCCTCTTCGATGGTGAGGAGGTGATAAAGGACGTGAAGTATCTCAATAGCGAGAATGTGGGCGATGTTTATACAGAGCGCAAGGCCATATTCGATGTCTATTGTGAGAACGAGAAAGGCGAGAAGTTTATTGTGGAGATGCAGAATGCCTACCAGACATACTTTAAAGACCGGTCGTTGTTCTACTCGACATTCCCTATCAGAGAGCAGGCTCCTAAAGGTTCCGACTGGAACTTCTGTCTGAAGAAGGTTTATGTTGTAGCTTTGCTCAATTACAGAATGAGCGATGAGGCTTTCGACAGTTCGGATACAATCCACACAATAGCCTTGATGGATACGAAGACCAACAAGGTTTTTAATGCCAAGCTGAAGTTTAAGTATGTTGAGGTTGGTAGATTTGACAAGACAGACGATGAACTAATATCATTGTCTGATAAATGGATGTATGTGCTTAAGAATCTGTCACGCCTCGACAATCGCCCGTCGTCTCTACGTGAAAAGATATTCACCAAGCTATTTGATGCTGCGGCTATAGCTCGCTTCACACCTATGGAGTTGCGTGAATATGAGGACAGCCTCAAGGCTTATCGCGACATTAAGAATTCCTTGGACACGGCAAAAGAGGAGGGTCGTGCAGAAGGCCGTGAGGAAGGCCGTGCAGAAGGTATTGCTATGGTTGTAAAAAACATGCATGCAAAAGGAATGGATATTGACGTTATTGCATCTATTACTGGTTTGAATAAAGATGAAGTAGAAAGCCTTTGTCTATAGTAGAGTAGTAGATAAGCAATAATATCGCTTTTCTCATAAAAACAACAATACGGATTTATCAGAGCTGGAATGCCTGATAAATCCGTATTTTCTTTTATTGTTATTTGTTGCAGGTGTTCTGCGAGTTGTCATTTCCTTACTTCACCTCGAATTTTCCGTTCTGGTCAACGACGTAGGTCTTGCCGGTTCCGCCCACTCTTACGCTGATGCTGAAGAGGGTGGAGGTGGCTTCGATGTTCACGTTGCTGCCCTTCGGCAGAGTGGCGAGGTCTGAGTCTGTGACACCGAGGAGAGCCGTCGAGCTGGTGAAGGCACCCTGCTTCTCGCGGTTGTCGAGCTGAGCATAGAACATTGCCCACAGCAGCTTGTATGCTTCCATGTTGTACGGGCAGCGGAACTCTTCTGTCTCTCCGCCTACGTTCTTGTCAGAAAACTGCAGGAAGCCCCACTGGTTAGGAGCGTGCATGTTTATCTCTCCGGTCGGAGTCCATACCCAGTTTTCTTCCGGTCCGCCCTTCTTCAGCCATTCCACGCGTGAGAAGTTCAAACGCCAGATGTTTCCTGCAACCAACGGATTGGTGAAGTTGCGTGTTATGGCCTTATGTGGGATAGCCATCTCTACGGTCCATGAGCGGTCTTTGTCCTTCTCCTTGTTGAGAGTGCCGTCGTGCGATACGGCGAGCTTCAGTCCTGGGCAGTCCCACTGAACGTAGAAGTTGCCGCCAGAGCGGTAGGCACGGTCAAGCATAAGGTCGAACACCACGCCGCGTGCGTTGTTCTCAATCTCGAAATAGTTCTGTCCGTCGCCCGTCGGGTCGATAAACACCTCGAAGTCGTTTTCGTGATAGATGATGGTGTCACGCTGTGTGAAGTGTCCCACGATGTTTGGCTCCTCCATAACGGCAGCTACGTAGAGATAGTCGTTGTCCCACATCATGCGAGCCTTTGTGTCGTAGATGGGCTTAGGGAATCCTTCTCCGCTGATGTCTACGAACGACTCCGTGTCGGCAGCCTTGTTCCATGAACGCTCGTTCAGCTTGCCGTCTATCTTTATTTTCTCCGTAGTGCGGTAGCACACGTAGTTACGTGGTGTTGACAGACGCTGTGCGTATTTCTTAAGCAGTCCGTCCTGTGCGAAAGCCGCTGCTGTTGAGGAAGCGGCAATCAATGTAGCGATTAAGAATTTTTTGTTCATTATGTTTTAGTTAGAATATTCCGTTGAATTTGGCGTAGTTCTTGTCTTTTGCCACTCCCATAATCAGGAACCAGTCAATGATGATCCATATTCCGCATCCTCCGCATGTTATCAGTTTTAGTACGCCCAACATTGTGTCGCCTACGAAGAAGCGGTCGATGCCTAAATATCCGAGGAAGATGGATATGAGAAGAGCTATAGTCGGGTCTTTTGACTGTGCCAAACGTATGGATGCCTCAGAATAGTCCATGTTCTGAAGCTGTGTGTGCATGCTGTGCAGCACATAGTCGGGGAATCTTCCACCGTACATGGCTATAAGTTGGCTTGCTTGGTCTTTTTCCATAGTCTTTTTATTTTTATGTTATTTGTTTTTTATATGTCCAGAATGTTCCTTACGACAAACCATATACAGAACGTTATGATGTATAGCCATACGGCTGTCTTTCCCTCGAATATCTCCGTCATACGTACCTTAAGCCGTGACTGCGGCAGGTAATAAGCCGTCACCACGCAGATGGCATAGGGTAGGGCATAGACGAGGTAGTAGTTGTATGCCAGAGCTTCTCTCACGTTGCCGTTGGTCAGTGCGTGGATAAATCGCTGTATGCCGCAGGCTGGGCAGCTCAGTCCGGTAATGAGCTTCACCGGGCATTTAGGCCAAAACCAATAAGCAGTCGGACTGAAGCGATAGAGTATCAGTCCGACTGCCAAGGCTAATGCGAGAAATGTGTACTTATTAGTCAATAGTCGCACCTAATACAACGAAATAGAAAACTAAGTATATTACCTGAATAACGAGACCTGTAATGATGCCGATTGTGCTCCACTTCTTGGCTTCGTTAGCGGTGTTTTCTGCTTCGTCGTACATTCCAGCCATGTATAAGCCATTCACCTTTGAGGCTTTAATGATGGCGTAGATGCCGAACGGGAGGCAGCAGCATACAGTACAGAGGATTGCCATTACCATGTTGTTGTTAGGTTTCGGGGGGGTGCCTTGGTTAATTTGTTCCATAAGGTTTAAGGAGTAGACCAGAAGGTTTCGTCATGACATGGGCTGGTCCTTTACGTCATGCCACGGCAGTTAATATATTTGTTAAAGGTTTCTTTATTTCTCCAGCAGGTCAGGGCGCAGCGCCTTTGTGCGTTCCATTGCCTGCTCCATTTCCCAGTTCTTTATCTTCGCCTCGTTGCCGCTGAGCAGAATCTCGGGCACCTTCCATCCCTTATAGTCTGCAGGGCGAGTATAGATGGGTGCGGAGAGCATGTCGTCCTGGAAGCAGTCGCTCAGTGCGCTCTGCTCGTCGCCAATCACTCCCGGCACCACGCGTACGATGGCGTCCGCCATGATGGCAGCAGCCAGTTCGCCGCCCGTAAGCACATAGTCGCCGATGCTTATCTCGCGGGTGATGAGATGGTCGCGCACTCTCTGGTCGATGCCTTTGTAGTGTCCGCAGAGGATGATGATGTTCTCCTTCATTGAGAGGTCGTTGGCGATGTGCTGGTCAAACTTCTCTCCGTCAGGCGATGTGAATATCACCTCGTCGTAGTGGCGTTCGGCTTTCAGCGCCGAAATGCAGCGGTCTATGGGCTCACACTGCATCACCATGCCTGCGAAACCTCCATAGGGATAGTCGTCCACCCTGCGCCACTTGTTCGTCGAGTAGTCGCGCAGGTTATGGAGGTGTATTTCTGCCAAGCCTTTCTTCTGGGCTCGTGCCAATATCGATTCGTTTACGAAGCCCTCAAGCATTTCGGGCAGTACGGTAATGATGTCTATTCTCATACGTGCAAATTTACATATTTATGTTCGAATAGACAAGATTAGAAGCGTCAAATGTTAATATAAATGTATAACTTTGCATCATATTATTAACATATACAAATTTAAATATAATAATGAGAAAGATTTTGACATTCCTCTGCCTGTTCTTTTTTATGTTGCAGGCTGGTGCGCAGGCACGCAAGACCGTCGCTATTCTTGGCGACTCGTATTCCACTTATCAAGGCTTCATCCCGTCCGGTCAGGCTTGTTGGTATAAAATACCGGCAAAGACGAACATGACGGATGTGTGTCATGTGGAGCAGACTTGGTGGTGGCAGGTGATAAAGGAAGGCGGCTACAAGTTGGGCAAGAACGAGTCGTACTCCGGTGCCACTATCTGCAACACCGGATACAGCGGCAACGACTATACTGACCGTTCCTTCGTGACGCGCTGCACCCGTCTGGGCAATCCTGACATCATCCTTATCTGTGGCGGCACCAACGACTCGTGGGCTGGCGTAAAGATGGGCGAATACAAGTATGCGGGTTGGACCAAGGCAGACCTCTATAAATTTCGTCCGGCTATGGCGAAGATGTTGTCCGACATCCGCCATCATTATCCCAACGTGGACGTCTACTTCATTCTCAATTCCGAGCTGAAGGAGGAGATAAACACTTCCGTGGATGAGGTGTGTGCCCATTACGGCGTGCCCGTCATCAAGCTCGTCGACATCGACAAGAAGAGCAGCCATCCTTCCATCAAGGGCATGCGTAGCTTCGCTGACCAGGTGCTGAAGGTGATAAAGAAGTAACGGGCGGGATGGGGAGCAAATGCTTATAGCTCCTTGTCCACTCCAAGTCCGAACAGCGCGAAGTCGCCCTTTAGCGGGTCGTCGGGGAATATCTCCAGCATGGCGTCAGTCAGTCGTCGTGCCGTTCCCATCGACGCTGTGCGACTTTTCAGCAGTCCCATGTGCAGCGACTCCTGCACTACGTGCGTGTCGAGGGGCATGATGAGCGTGCGGCGGTCCATGATGTCAGACCACAGACCGAGGTCCACGGGCGAACCGTCGCGTACCATCCATCTCAGAAACATGCATATACGCTTGCATGCCGACTTGGCGTTCTTGGGTATGATGGCGTTAGCCTCATGCCCTGCAAAGTACGCGCAAATGGCCTCCACCGCTTCAATGCCGGTGGAGGCATTTTTGTTTACGTACGCCTTCAGCGATCCGTGCTCGCAGATAAGGCTTGCGAGAGTGCTGAGTGTGGTGTGCATGTCGTGGAAGGTGTAAAGGCGATAGAAGCAGTCTGTGGTGTCGGGCAGCGCTTTCTCCCATCTGCCAGAGCTTATCCATTCGTACGGATTGCCCTCAGAGGCGTCCAGCAAATACTGTATCTTGCCGAAAAACTGCTTGCGTGATCCGTAGCTGAGGCATGAGGCAATGAAAGCCATTGTCTCCTGATTGGCGTCTCCGCTTACCTTGTGCATGAACTGGCTGGGGTCGGAAGCGAGAAAGGCTTCCGTCTCATACTTGTCTGCCAAAAACTTTATGTGGTCCGTTGTTGCTTTGTCCATAACTGATGTGATTTTAATATTTTGGAACGGGGTGATGGTTATCATCTGAAAATTTGATGAAATGTGGTTCGGTTAAGAGCAAAAAAAAGCGATAACCTTCACAGGCGACCGCTTCAAATCTTCAATAGGTATTAGTCTTTCTTTAAGGTAAAAAGATTGTTTTCAGGATAACTGATGCAAAGTTATTGTTTTTTTTATTACTGACAAACTTTTTCTTGATTTATTTTAAGAAATTCTTGATTTTTTCTTCGTGTTCCCACACATTTTAAATTAATTATTGACAAATTTATGTAAACGTTTGCGGATTTTTTTTGTTGTTAAAGTCTGTTCTTTGACTTTAATTATCATTTTGAATAAGAAATGTGTCATA
>ERZ1026862.2199-NODE-2199-length-10407-cov-3.504637_pt1 | contig 10407 bp, 6 predicted proteins | sample MGYA00380161_ERZ1026862 | MGnify/ENA primary metagenome ERZ1026862 (study PRJEB33269, sample SAMEA4719797) | human gut metagenome | biome: human-associated habitat; feature: organic feature; material: feces | place: Cameroon | collected 2013-10 ... | reverse complement strand
GTATAATTATACAGTAAACATGTATTTTTCCACTACTTGACATTTTCCGCACAAGATGATATAATCAATCCAACGATATATTAACGAAGCAGGAGAGGTACACAGCTTATGACCAGCAAAGACGCCATAATGATTCAGAAGAAAACACAGAAGATCATAGAATCCTTATGGCAGTGCGATCCCTTGCCCCTGCTGGAATACATAGACGATGACGTCACACTCATTGAGCCCGGAAGGAATGTTCTGTTGCAGGGGCGCGAGAAAATCCGGTCGATACTTCCCCGGATCATGGAGGACATCAGGAAATCCACCCTGCGGCGGCATAATTTTATGGTGACCCAGAACTGCGGAAACGCCTGTACTATAATAGGTCAATACGACCTCGACGACGGACATTCCGTCAAATCACAAAGCTGCGTATGCGTGTGGGAATCCACCCCCGGCGGCGAACTCCTGCTGAAGCACATCGGGATCACCAGACCCGATGAAACCACAGCGCCGGAACCCGTTACTACCCCAGTCAGGAACAGCATGCCGGACAGGCGCACTCCGCGAATCGTCGTCACGGATCAGAACGACTGCACGCGATTCCTCTATCCGCAGGATATCCTTTTCGCCACGTCCGACGGTAGGAACACCATAATCCGCTGCGCCGGCGACACGATAAACGCGCGGCTGAATATCACGGAATTCATCGCGAAATCCGGTAGCAGATTTCTGCCCGTACACAGATGTTATGTCGTGAATGTGGAACATATTACTCTTATAAAACCATACTGCGTTATTCTCTCCGATGGAAGCGAAATACCCGTTCCGGTCAAGCGGTACAGCGAAATAAAGCATAAGATCACTGAAATGATGAATTCCCTATGAGCCGCGTTATAACAAAAGCCTGCACAATAATGCAGGCTTTTTTCAAAGATATGGTTGATTTTTCGATTGGCTGATGATATAATTAAGGTAGCATATTTTTTCAGGAAAGGATCTGGCTATGAAAAAATCAATCAGGAACATTATCGCAGCAATTTTATGCTCCGCTATGCTGTGCAGCTGCTCCGGGCAGGGCAACTCCGAAGCTGTGCCGGGGAATCAGACTGTGGAAGCAGACTCCTCCACGGCAGTGGTTCCCGGCGGCGGAATTACATCGGAGGAGGAACAGTCCCAGGCGGAATCCACCAGCGCGGCGACTGTTTCCGGCAGCACGGAGAGCGCACCGCCGGAAGAGGTGAATACCGACTCCCAGGAGCCTGCGGAATCCCCGGCGGAAAGTACCTCCGAAAACACAACCGGAAGCTCCGTCGTGAACTCCGGAACGCCGGCGGATACCACCTCCGCCACGACGAAGACTGCCACCACGGCGACCTCCAAACCGACAGCAGCCAGCAAGTTCTCGCTGGACTGGAAGCTCAGCTCCACCTGGGAGGAGGGCGGAAAGAAATGCGGCGGATACGAGGTGACGATCACCAATAATTCCGGCAGCGCCGTGAGCAGCTGGACCGTTGAACTCACGGTTCCCAGCGGATTTGAGATAACCTCCGGCTGGAACGGGAAATACACCATCAGCGGCACAAAGATGACGGTGAAAAATGAATCCTACAACGGCGAGATAGCCAACGGCGGCACCGCCGGATTCGGGTTCAACTACAGCTCCCCCTCGGAGTTCAAGCCTGGTAAGGCTACCGTGAACGGAAGCAGTGCCGGAACCGGGTCAGGCTCTGGCTCCGGGAACAGCAGCACTCCGGAATCCACCACGGCAGCGAGCGTGGTCACAGTACCCCCGGCGCCGGAGGATCCCAAGGGAAGCACTCCCGTCGCGACCCACGGACAGCTCTCCGTCAAGGGAACTCAGCTGGTGGACAAGAACGGCAACGGCTATCAGCTCCGCGGAATGAGCACCCACGGCATAACCTGGTTCCCGGATTTCATCAACGAGAATTCCTTCCGGACCCTGCGCGACGACTGGAACACCAACGTGGTACGTCTGGCGATGTACGTCGATGAATGGGGCAACGGTCAGTGCTACATGAAGAACAAGGACGGCAGCAGACAGCTGCTTGAAAAGGGCGTTGACATATGCATAAAGCTCGGAATGTACGTCATTATCGACTGGCATGTGCTCAATCCCGGGGATCCCACTGCCTACACTGACGAGGCGATAAGCTTCTTTAACGACATGTCCAAGAAGTACGCGGACTACCCCAACATAATCTACGAAATAGTCAACGAGCCGAACGGCAACGCAACCTGGAGCGGAGTCATCAAGCCCTATGCGGAAAAGGTCATTCCCGTTATCCGGAAGAACGACAAGGACGCCGTGATAATCGTCGGAACACCCACCTGGAGCCAGGACATCGACCAGGCGCTTGCGGATCCGCTGGACTACGACAACGTGATGTACGCGCTGCATTTCTACGCGGCAACTCACACCGACTGGCTCAGGGAGCGCACTGAAAAATGCGTTGCCGGCGGACTTCCGATATTCGTGTCGGAATTCGGCTGCTGCGATGCCTCCGGCAACGGCGGAAACGACTTCGGTCAGACGGAAAAGTGGCTGAAGCTTCTGGACAAGTACGGAATCAGCTACTGCAACTGGAATCTCGCGAACAAGAACGAATCCTCGTCGTGCTTCAGGGAATCCACAAAGGCGGACGGAAACTGGAGCGACAGCGACTACTCCGAGGGCGGCGCGTGGATCCGCAAATGGTTCAGGAACCACTGACAATAAGAAAATCCCATCGGATTCCGGTGGGATTTTCCATACACAAATGCCCCCACCGGTCGGTGGGGGCAAGTTTATTCAGTTGATCAGAAATCAACTTCGGTGTCGTAGTAGCAGCACTTAAGCAGCTTCTCCATCTCCTCGGGAGAGGGCTGACGGGGGTTGGAACCAGTACATGCGTCTGCGATAGCGTTGACAGCGATGTCATGCAGTCTTTCCAGGAACACGTTCTCGGGAACGAAGCCCTGCTCGGTAGGATAGCTGTCTGCGCCGTAGTTCTTGATGCAGTGCGGGATCTTCAGCTCGTCGTTCATGCCGCGGAGGTACTTGATCAGCAGATCTACCTTCTCGTCGTCGCTGGAGCCGCCCAGGTGCATGTAGTCAGCGATAACGCCGTAACGAGCCTTAGCGGTGGGATCCTTGGCGTTGAACTTGATTACCTTGGGCAGGTACATTGCGTTTGCTGCGCCGTGGATAATATGAGCGCCGTAATCCTGGAAGATCGCGCCGGTCTTGTGAGCCATGGAGTGAACGATACCCAGCAGAGCGTTGGAGAACGCCATACCAGCAAGACACTGCGCGTTGTGCATCTTAGCACGCGCAACCATGTCGCCATTGTAGGACTTGACCAGGTTAGCCTGGATCATCTCGATTGCATGGATAGCAAGCGCGTCGGTGTAGTCGCAGTTAGCGGTGGACACATAAGCCTCGATAGCGTGGGTCATAGCGTCCATACCGGTGTGTGCAACCAGCTTCTGGGGCATTGTTTCAGCCAGGTCGGAATCAACGATCGCAACATCAGGAGTGATCTCGAAGTCAGCGATCGGGTACTTGATACCGTTGTCGTAATCGGTGATGATGGAGAACGCAGTAACCTCGGTAGCGGTACCGGAGGTGGAAGGAATAGCGCAGAAGTGTGCTTTCTTTCTCAGCTCGGGAATGCCGAATACCTTGCACATATCCTCAAAGGTACATTCCGGATACTCGTACTTGATCCACATAGCCTTCGCAGCGTCGATAGGAGAGCCGCCGCCCATAGCTACGATCCAGTCCGGATTGAACTCGAGCATCTTCTTAGCGCCGTTCATAACGGTGGTAACGGAAGGATCGGGCTCAACGCCGTCGATGATCATTACTTCAAAGCCAGCTTCCTTCAGGTATCCCTCAGCTCTGTCGAGGAATCCGAAGCGCTTCATAGAGCCGCCGCCGACTACGATAACTGCCTTTTTGCCCTTGAGCGCCTTCAGGTTCTCAAGGGAGCCCTTTCCATGATAGACATCTCTCGGTAAAGTAAATCTAGCCATTGTTATGTACCTCCATTTGTGAAATTGTTGTGAAAAACCTACAGAAAACCCTATGATTTTTCCTCGGTTTTTATTGATATTATTATAACACTATCCCGACCCGTTGTGAAATGCTAAATCGGCATAGCATATATTATTTTTATGCATAGTCGCCTGTTTCACACAAATTTCACGAAATTCTTTAGTGCACATTACACAAAAAGCAGCCAGTTTTAACACTGGCTGCCCTTGTTATTTTATTCACGCTTTATGGCTTCCATTGCGGAAATATGCACTGCCTTGTTAGCCGGGTAGAATCCCGAGCCAAGACCGATAACTATTGAGAACAGTATCGCGAATCCGTAGAGCCATATCGGCACAATGGACATCGGGCTGTTCGCCGTATCCATCGCCGTGACTATCCTGTTCCACAGCGCGCCGATGTCCGTGATCTCGATGGATTTCGCGGCTTCGGTCGTGAACACGTTCATTCCCACCGATATGAAGAAACTCAGTATGCTGCCGATAATTCCGCCAATAAGTCCGATGAAGCCGGCTTCCATAAGGAACACGGTGCGGATATTGCCGAGGTAGCAGCCAAGCGCCTTCATTACGCCTATCTCACGGGTACGCTCGGAGATGGACATGATCATGGTATTGCATATGCCCAGCGCAGCAACGAAAAGGGATACCGCGCCAAGTCCGCCAAGCATCATCTGCTGCTTGCGCGCCTCTTCCTCAAGGGGCTTGCGGACGCTCTCCATTGAATAGGTGGAATAGCCCATCTGCTTGATGTCGCTCTCGATATCCGCCACCTGGGAGATGTCCTTTGCCTTGACGTAGATCTCGCTGTACTCCGTCTTCTGGCTGGAAGTCGGATAGAACATCTTCTGGAGCGCCTCAAGGTCGGTCGTGAAGAATATCAGTCCCTCACTGGTGGCGTAATCCTTGTTGTAGTCCTCCTTGACCACGCCGGTCACCTTGACCTCCTGATACTTCTTGACATCGTAATCTTCGTAGGAATAAAGCTCCAGCTTGAGGGTCTGACCGTTCAGCTGCATGTAAGGATCCGGGAGCGCGGAAGGGTCGTTCTCCGTCATTTCGCCGGTGTTGGGATCGTAGGAATACATATAATCCCACCGGCTGATGGTATTGTTCCCGTCCGGTCTGAGGGTATCCATGAGGTTGTACGCCGCATACTGTCCGGCAAGCACCTCGAACGGCTGCTGGGGGTAGGAGCCCTCCAGCAACTGGAATCCGAACTTCTCCATGGCGTCCTTGTTGATCCCGACAACGTTCACCCACTGCATTTCGTAGCGGTCGTTGTCCCCGGCATAAACCGTCATATTCACGTTGTTCAGCTGGGTCTTTCCAACTGCGACGTCAACATTCGCAATATTCTGGAATTTTCGTATCGCGTCGTCGTCCAGCTTGGTGTCCTTACGCCCTCCGGAATACACCTGGATCAGCGTAAGGTCGCCCATTCCCTCCAGCATTATCTGCTGGGAATTCTGCACACCAAAGCCGATGGACATCATGGTCACGATGGCGCAGCAGCCCACCACGACGCCGAGCACGGTCAGGATCGTCCGTGACTTACGGCGCGTGAGGTTTTGCAGCGTCATTTTTATCATGTCAAATAATTTCACGGTTCATCACCATTAAACCTTTGTTGTCTTGTCGCTGCTGTCCGTACTGCTGTTATCTGTGCTGTTGTCGTCGAAGTCGTCCTCCCAGTCGATGTCATCGGCTGTGTACTTCTTCTTGCCGCCGTTTTTCTTCTTGCGAACCTTTACAATAACGATAATCGCAACCACGATCACTGCAACACCGCCGCCGATTATCAGCCATGCCCACCAGGGGAATCCCTCGCCGCCCTCGTCGGGTACTTCATAGGTCATGGGATAATCCGGCTCGACCCACTGCTGCTCCTGAACATTGAGCGTTACGGGGATCTCCTTGACGATCTCATTCATGTTGGAGTCCTCGTAGGTGATCTTGAATATTACAGTCACCTCGCCGGATCTGGTCGGGGTAACAACGAAATCTGCCGTGCCGTTGCCGCCGGCGGTCACGTTGCCTATTACCTTCTCGGTGGACAGCGCCGTGAATCCCGGGTCGTCATAGGAGGAATCTCCGCCAATGTCGTAACCGCCGTCATCGACATAACCACCGTCAACGTATCCGCCGTCGATATAGCCGCCATCGACCATACCGCCATCTATTGCTATGCCGGAGGATACGACCATCTTATTGGACTGAAGTGCGAACATAGGCTGTTCGCCGTCCACTGCCGGGATCTCATAAGTCTGGGAGCCCACTGCCTCGGACGTATCGCCTACTACTCCATCGTCAGTAGAGGAGCTTCCGCTGGTCAGCTCGACCTTCACGTTTGCGGCGTCGGCTCTGCCCTTGTTAATGTAACTGAGGGTGAGGTAAACCTCGTTGCCGGTGTAGATATCGTATGTAGGCTTGCTTACGGAGAATGTCATCTTGTCCGGCTGGTACAGCGGAACATAGATTGACTGCTCGGAGGTCATTGTGTTTCTGGTGTCGCCCACCATGTAATCATACTTGAACGATACGGACACGGAGGAAGTTCCCGTAGCCGCAGTAGGAAGCGCTCTCAGCTGCACGGATTCACTTGCAGAGCCACCCGCAGCCATGGACGGATAATAGAAGGAGTTGCTTCCGCCGTAGATGGAAAGGTCACCGCTCGCATTCACGGTCATGATAAGGTTTTCGATGGCTGTGGAAGCGTTGGTGTTGTAGAAATCCAGGCTGAGGTTGAATATATCGCCGGCAGCTATCTGGTCCGCGCCGATGTCGTACTTGCCGATAATTATATTCGGGGCTGCTGAATTGTCCTTGCCGTCGGGGTCCTTGTTTGCCGCTGCGATGAGCGTCAGGGAAGATGTGCCCTCCTTCTGGACGATGGAGGTGTTCCTGCCGTAGGAATACTTCATCTCGGCGGTGATACCCTGCTTGATGGAGGTGATGTTCTCGAGAGTTCTGAACTTCACGGGGATAGTCGCACTGTCACCCGGGCGGATTATCTCAATGTGCGCGGACTCAGTTCCGTCAAGGAAGTACATTCCGTCGGTGGCTGTCAGGTCAACGAACACATCTCTTACGGTGATATCGCCGTAGTTCTTTACATACACGTTGTACTCGTACTCGTTATCCGGTAACAGCGCAGCGCCGAGATTGTCGCCGGAAATTCTGAGCACCGGCGCGGTGGAGATGGCGGAATTCATCGTAACTGTGCCGCTCTTGGTTTCGGCGGTCAGCACGCCTGCCTTCTCATAGTAGTACTCAATGTCGATATCGAGAGTCTGGTTCACCGCGGTGAGGTCTGCATTCGTGTTGAAGTAAACCAGCACACGCTTCTGCTTGCCAGCCTTTATGCTGTCAACGAAGAACTGCTCGCTTCCGCTGACGATAGTGAGTCCCTCGCTGCCCTTCACCTTGATGGTGATGTTCTTCATGTCCTCGGTGCCCTTGTTGGTAACATAGAACGCCTTGCGGTAGGTCTTGCCTGCCTGGAGCGGATTCTCAAGGGGCTTGGAGGTGATCACCGGCAGAGGAGCCGAGCCGGCGCCTTTGCCGAACATGATGAACGACTGCTCGTAGGTGCCTTCCTGCTCGTCGCTTCCCTGCATGTAGTTGTATTTCAGGGATACCTTGAGCTCCTGGCGCAGGGTGGTTATCTCCTTCATCGTGCGGAACTTTACGGTGATCTGCTTGGTGGAGTTAACCGGCAGGTCCTCGAAGTAACGGGAGCCTGTGCCGCCGGTGATGATTATGTCGTCTGTGCTGGAGAAGCTTACGAAAAGTCCCTTCATGTCGGCGGTGCCGCTGTTCCTTACGGTAACAACGCCGGAATATTCCTTGCCGCCCTCGATCTCGGTTTCAGCCAGGGAGAAATCCGTGGTAATTACGGGATATACTCTTTCGGTGGTGGACACCTCCGCCGCAACCGATACCTGGGAGCTTGCGGAGCCGGTCGATTCAGACGTACCGTTATCGTAGTAGTACTTCAGGGATACGCCGAAATTCTGCTTCAGGGAAGTTATCTTGTCCAGCGCCTTGTACTTTACGGTGATTATCTTCTCGTCCTTGAAATCAAGGCTTTCGATATCCTGGGTGCCGGTGCCCTCGATGATGAGGATATCGTCGGAGGGAGTGATCTCCGCGAGAATATTGTACGCAGAGGTGCTGCCGAGGTTCTTCAGCTTGATTCTGAATTCGCCGGTTTCGCCTGCCTTGATGGGAGCGTCCGGCTCAACTCCGGTGATCTTTATCATCGGCTCGGAAACATTCACCGTAGGATCGTCACTTCCGCTGGAAGCCTTGCACTCGTTGATGTTCACGGAGCCGTCGGAATATCCGCTGCTGCCGGTGTATCCGACCATGAATCCGAATGCGGTGCTTCCGCCAAGCCACTTGCAGTCAGTCAGATCTACCTCGTATCTCAGCAGATCGTCGCCGGTCGATGTGATCTTTACGGATTTCACGGTGCCCTTGAAGGTATCCATCGTCTTGATAAAGTCGATGTCGTTCTCCTTGTTGGCAAGCTGGGAGGTCTTGATCTTGAGATCCTTTATTACGATCTTCAGGTTGAACACGGTGTTCTCGCTGATGGTGCCAAGCTCCTTGCCCTTGGTATTCGTGGGCAGGTACTGTACAACTACCGGGTTCATGGTGAGTCCGGGATCGTCCGCTTCTGTGGTTCCGGCAGCGAATGCCGCAAACGGGACTACCGCAGGGGCAGCTGCTGAGAGCAGTGTGGCACTCAGAAATACTGAGCATACATTCTTTAAATATTTATTCATGATTTTCTCCTTTGGTATCGCTGACTATTCTTCCATCTACCAGCGTTACGATTCTGTCTGCATACTTTGCAAGCTCCGGGTCGTGAGTAACCAGGACTATAGTCTGGTTAAACTTCCTTGCAAAGGACTTTATCATGTCCATTACCTCGACAGTCGTCTTGGAGTCGAGGTTGCCCGTGGGCTCGTCCGCAAATACTACGTCGGGCTTCGCGACGAACGCCCTCGCGATTCCGACTCGCTGCTGCTGACCGCCGGACATCTGCCGGGGATAATGCTTCAGTCGATTCCCCAGACCGACCTTCTTCAGCATTGCGACTGCCATGTGGGTGCGTTTTCTCTTGCTTTCTCCCCGGAACATCAGCGGCATTGCCACGTTCTCCACCGCCGTCATGAACGGCAGCAGATTATAGGACTGGAACACGAATCCGATGTGGCGCTGTCTGAACGCCGCCAGCTGATTCTCGGAAAGCCGCGTTATCGGAACTCCCCTTATGTATACGTCGCCGAACGTTGGTTTCTCCAATCCGGCGAGCTGATTCAGCAGCGTGGATTTACCCGAGCCAGATGTACCGAAAATGCAGCACAACTCCCCTTCCATGATGTCAAGGTTGATCCTTTTCAGCGCCACGACGGATTCGCCGCCGTCGAGCTTGTATTCCTTGCGCAGGTCCTTGACATGTATCATGGCCCTTGGCTTTCTGGGCTTTGTTTCTTCCATGCTGTCACCCCTTTCATTGTCTTTCTATAAGATAAAACAGGTACTATCGTCAAATGGTTGCACTTTTCCCAAAAAAATTTTCAGGATTTTCAATTAGAGTATATCATTATCTGCGCAGGTTGTCAATATTTGTTACAAAAATGTAATAAAAAAAGGGGCTGTTGAACAGCCCCCTGTATTCTGATGTTATATCAGCTCTTGGTGATGTAGCCGTTGATCGCAGCTGCAACATTGCTGATAGGCATTGTCTGGAGATAGATCTTGCCAGGACCTGTAACTACAGTGTTGAACAGACCCTCGCCACCGAACAGTACGTTGCCCACGCCCTTGATGGTCTGGATATCCATGGTGCAGGAGCCGGACATAGCAGCCAGGTAGCCTGTATCAATGAGCATCTGCTGACCAGCCTGCAGCTCGTACTCAACTACATAACCGTCGATCTCGACGAAAGCCATGCCAGTACCGTGAAGGCGCTGCATGATGAATCCCTCGCCGCCGAAGAATCCTGCGCCAAGCTTCTTCTGGAAAGCGATTGAAAGCTCAACAGAGGGCTCGGAAGCAAGATAACCGGACTTCTGAACGATGAAGTCACCCTTGCTGACATCAATCGGAATGATGGAGCCAGGGAAGCTGGAAGCGAACGCGATCATACCCTGACCGCCGACAGCAGTATATGTATTCTGGAACATGGACTCACCGGAGAACATTCTGCCGAAAGCCTTGCCGATTCCGCCGGCGCCGGTTTCCATCTTCATGTTGGGGGTCATCCACGCCATAGCGCCCTTTTCGCACTTGATGGATTCACCGCTCTCAAGATAAACGATTACGACGGGCAGCGGCTCGCCTTTGATC
>ERZ1026862.2195-NODE-2195-length-10417-cov-4.986972_pt1 | contig 10417 bp, 9 predicted proteins | sample MGYA00380161_ERZ1026862 | MGnify/ENA primary metagenome ERZ1026862 (study PRJEB33269, sample SAMEA4719797) | human gut metagenome | biome: human-associated habitat; feature: organic feature; material: feces | place: Cameroon | collected 2013-10 ... | reverse complement strand
CCCGTGGCAAAAAACGTATTTTAAAAGCCTGCTTCGCAGGCAAATTTCACTTTTTTCGACAAGCTGGCAGGGCGGAGTTTAACTCCGCCCTGTTTTTTTATTGTTCAGCAGTTTAAAGCCCGAAGCTTACGGAGAGCGCGGTATTCACCTGCGACATCGCGTCGCTGTCCAGCTCGCCCATGCGCTCCTTGAGCCGCTTCTTATCCAATGTACGCACCTGCTCCAGAAGCACGATGGAGTCCTTCGCAAGTCCGCAGGAAGCGGCGTTAAGCGAAATATGTGTCGGCAGCTTTGATTTGTCCTTCTGACTGGTTATTGCAGCGGCGATCACCGTGGGGCTGTGCTTGTTCCCGACGTCGTTCTGCACGATCAGCACAGGACGGACGCCGCCCTGTTCCGAGCCTACCACAGGACTGAGATCCGCGTAATATATTTCTCCTCGTTTTACCAGCATTTCACGATCATTCCTTTCATGAATTTCCTTAGACCGGCGGTCCGTGTCTATATTATTGCCGCCTATCCGGAACTTATGCAGGCGCCGCCGGTACTTCATTTTATTCCGCAGTAATCGTCCGAGTTACCGTGGGACAGGCGGATTTTCCGGAGTTCCGCCGCAGAAATGACGGCTGTAATTACAAATGCTAAATGTTCATATATTTGTGAGAACTGAATATAACCGCGGCGGATATTCGGTCAGAATTACCAGTGACAAAGCTGCGGATTTCGGGTATAATAATATTACGCGAAACGTACATATTATTCGGCAACATGAACTTTGCCCGAAAGGAGCGGCGGTATGGATTACGGCGAGATATACATGTGCATAGACCTGAAAAGCTTTTTTGCCTCCGTGGAGTGCGCGGACAAGGGGCTGGACCCGTTCACCACGAATCTTGTCGTGGCGGATCCCTCCCGGGGGTCGGGGGCGATCTGCCTGGCGATAACTCCGGCGATGAAGGCGCTGGGTATCCGCAACCGCTGTCGGGTGTTCGAGATCCCGAAGGGGGTGGAATACATCACGGCGCTGCCCAGAATGAGGCGCTATATGGAGGTTTCCGCGGAGATATACGGCGTTTACCTGCGGTACATCAGCCCGGAGGATATCCATGTGTATTCCATCGACGAGTGCTTCATTTACGCCACGCCCTATTTAAATATGTACGGCATGCACCCGAAGCAGCTGGCGCAGGAGCTCATGGACGCGGTATTCCGCCAGACCCACATCACCGCCACCGCCGGGGTAGGCACGAACCTGTTCCTTGCGAAGATAGCGCTGGATATCACCGCCAAGCACGTTCCCGACCACATCGGCTGGCTGGACGAGGATTCCTTCCGGAAGCGGCTGTGGCACCACCGCCCGATAACGGATTTCTGGAACATCGGCGCAGGCACGGCGCGGCGCCTGGAGAAATACGGCGTGTACGACCTGTGCGGCGTCGCGCAGATGGACGAGAATATCCTGTACAGGGAGTTCGGCGTGAACGCGCAGTTCCTGATAGACCACGCCAACGGCCGCGAGCCGTGTACCATCGCGGATATTCACGCGTACGAGGCTAAGAGCCACTCCATCTCCACCGGGCAGATACTTTTCGATGACTACAACTACGACGATGCGCTGCTGGTCATGAAGGAAATGGCGGACACACTTGCGCTGGAGCTGGTGGAAAAGCGCATGGCGGCGGAATCCGTTTCGCTGGTGATAGGCTACTCGAAGGACAGCTACCTGCCCACCGGCGGCACGCGGCGAATGGTGGTGTGCACCTCCTCCCACCAGAAGCTGGCGGAGCGGCTGGAGCAGATATACCGTGAAACCACCCGGAGGAACGCGCCGATACGCAGCATAAACATCGGATTCGGAGGGCTGACCGCCGAGGAGAACAGCGGCTTCGACCTGTTCATGGATCCGCAGGCGGAGGAAAAGGAGAAGAACATGCAGCACGCGATAATCGACATAAAACAGCGCTTCGGGAAGAATTCGCTGATAAGGGCGATGAGCTTACAGGAGCGCGCCACCGCACGGAAGCGCAATAATCTTGTCGGCGGACACAACGGAGGCTGACGGCATGAAAACGATAAGCAGGGAACAGAGGGCGCGGCAGTTCATGCCGTTTGCGTCGCTCCGGGGGTATTACGCCTACGTCCGGGAGCAGGAGAAGCTCCGGGAGCCGCGCCGGGAGCTTTCCGACGACCAGGCGGAGGAGCTTTCCGCGGCGCTCTCCGGGTTTTCCCGGGGGGATATGGTGAGGATCACGCATTATTCCGGGGATCACTACGAGGTCACCGAGGGCGTGCTGACGGAGTTCGACCCGGTGTTCCGCCGCCTGGCGATAGTCCGCCGGGAGGTGCGGTTCGACGACATTATTGCAGCAGAGGTCGTTTTTCATCGCGATGATATACCGGACATATAAACTTCGTATACATTTATAAAGTTTTTTGCTGAAAATTGCAAAATTCATCTTGACTTATTGCATAAAGTCTTGTATAATGTTATATATGGAGATATGGCGTCCGGGCGTAGACGTCCGCTGCTTATCTCGGTATTTCAAAATAATGTTAGAAGGAGATAACTATTATGGCAAGAAATCCCGGTGTATTAACCAAGAACCCTAACGTTATCAAGTGGGTAGATGAGATGGTAGCTCTCACCAAGCCTGATCAGGTCATCTGGATCGACGGCTCCAAGGAGCAGCTCGACGAACTGACCGACGAGGTTTGCTCTCTGCCCGACGGCAATAAGGACAAGATGTACAGACTGAACCCGGAGAAGCTCCCCGGCTGCCTGTATCACAGAACTCTCCCCAACGACGTTGCAAGAGTAGAGGACAGAACTTTCATCTGCTGCCGCGAGAAGAAGGACGCAGGCCCCACCAACAACTGGATGGACCCCAAGGAAATGAAGGCTATGCTGACCCCCATGTACGACGGCGTTATGAAGGGCAGAACAATGTACGTTATCCCGTACTCCATGGGCCCGATCGGCTCCTCCCTCGCTAAGGTAGGCGTTGAGCTGACTGACTCCATCTACGTTGTTCTGAACATGAACATCATGACCAGAATGGGCGCTGACGCTTTCAAGAACCTCGGCGACACCTCCGACGACTTCGTTCGTGGTCTGCACAGCAAGGCTGACGTTGATCCCGAGAAGAGATATATCGTTCAGTTCCCTGAGGAGAACACGATCTGGTCCATCAACTCCGCATACGGCGGAAACGTTCTGCTGGGCAAGAAGTGCTTCGCACTGCGTATCGCTTCCTACCAGGGCAAGAACGAGGGCTGGATGGCTGAGCACATGCTGATCCTCGGCGTTAAGAAGCCCGATGGCGAGATGAAGTATATCACTGCTGCATTCCCGTCTGCTTGCGGCAAGACCAACCTCGCAATGCTGATTCCTCCGGCTGTATACAAGGAGCAGGGCTACCAGGTATTCACCGTAGGCGACGATATCGCTTGGATGAAGCCCGGCAAGGACGGCAGACTGTACGCTATCAACCCCGAGAACGGCTTCTTCGGCGTAGCTCCTGGTACTAACGCTAAGTCCAACTACAACGCACTTGCTTCCACCATGAAGAACACCATCTTCACCAACGTTGCTCTGAACAACGCAGACAACACCGTTTGGTGGGAAGGTCTTGACAAGAATCCGCCTGTTGACGCAACAGAGTGGAAGGGCGCTAAGGTAAACGGCGTTGAGTTCACAGCTGAGATCGACCCCGCTACCGGCAAGAACAAGAAGCTTGCTCACCCGAACTCCAGATTCACCGCTCCGGCTGTAAACTGCCCCTGCGTATCTCCTGAGTTCAACAACCCGGACGGCGTTCCTGTAAGCGCTATCATCTTCGGCGGCAGACGTGCTTCCACAACTCCGCTGGTATATCAGTCCTTCGACTGGGTACACGGCACCTACATGGGTTCCGCTGTTTCCTCTGAGACCACCGCAGCTGCTACCGGCGCTGTAGGCGTACTCCGTCACGATCCTATGGCTATGAAGCCGTTCATCGGTTACAACGTAGGCGACTACTGGGCACACTGGCTCGAGATGGGCGAGAAGCTCGGCGACAAGGCTCCTAAGATCTTCAACGTAAACTGGTTCAAGCAGGACGAGAACGGCAACTTCATGTGGCCGGGCTTCGGCGACAACATGCGTGTACTCGACTGGATCATCAAGAGATGCGAAGGCAAGGTTGACGCTGTTGAAACTCCTATCGGCTACCTGCCTAAGAAGGGCGACATCAACCTCAAGGGTATCGAGGACGAGGTTACTTCCGAAGTTGAGGACAAGCTGCTCGCAGTTGACATTGACCTCTGGAAGAAGGAGATCGCTGAGATGCGCAGATACTACAACGACGACATCAAGGCAAAGGGTGGCAACATTCCGCAGGCTCTCTATGACGAGCTCGACAAGATCGAGGCTAGACTCAACAAGGCTTGATCTGATCGCTTAGAACGATAGTTCAATAAATTATCCCCCGTTCGTATGGACGGGGGATTTTTGTGTTATATTTGAACCAACATTATAAAACCGCCGCCCTTACGGGTGGCGGTCAGCTTGTTGAAAAACAATATTGTCCGCGCAGCGGACTTTTGAAATCCTTTTTTTGCCTCAGCTCTGCCGAGGCAAAAAACACATCTATCCGCACAAGTGTGCGAGTTGGCGGCTATGCCGACAATGAGTGCGCGCAGTGCGGATGTACTCTGTCGGAAAAGTCGTAAGACTTTTTCGACAGATTGACCGCCGCCCTTCCGGACGGCGGTCGATATGTTGTTCGATATCAGAAATCAATATCATTGACAGCGGAGTTTGCAAGCTGAAGTTCCTTCTTGGGTATTCTCTTGAGAGGGGAATAAACGAACTTCTTGCAGGAATCGTAGGACTTCACGTCGCCCATCTTGGAGCAGTGGATAGTGTCCCCTTTTCCGGCGGTACCCAGTTCGCAGTATTTACAGGAGGGCTTGATATTGTTGCCGAACAGCTTTTTCTTTGCCATAGATAATTCCTCCGATCATCAGCGATGTATTGGCGGAAATCGCGCCGGGATACTCTGAACAAACCACCCGTTTGAATGCACCGATTTTGTCTTGTTCAGCGTTTCTCTGGCACTCCACCTTAATATATTATACCACAGCCCGGCGGAATTGTCTACAATTATTCGGAATTTTTCCGGTGAATTTTTGAGCCGCGCTTTTGTGTATATTGAACAAATTCCCGTAATTTGCGAAAATCTGCAAAAAATCTTCCGGGGGTATTGCCAAAAGGTCAAATATGTGGTATACTATTGATGTATATAATGACATAGCTGTCCGGTGCGCTGCGCCGGAGGAATATCAACGAGGAAGATATATTAAGGAGAGGATTTTATGAAGCTTTCTAAAAGAATAATCGCCGCTGCGCTCACCGGCTGCATGACAGCCGCTTCCGTTCCGGCTGTGCTCCCTGTCACCAGCTACGCTGCCGTTGTGCAGGATTATGACTCCACGGACGTTGTATGGGACACCGATTCATCGCTCTTCTACGCTGTGGGAGAGTCCGAGCCGAACGCCAAGTTCCTCAAGGCGCTCCAGACTGCGACCGGCAGGAGGGACTACACCCTCATCACCTTCGGCGATCTCGAGAAGATCACTTCGCTGAACCTCAGCGGTATCGGCATGGAGGGTGTTCCGCGCATAATCGAGTACATGGTAAGGCTCCGCACGCTGGACCTTTCCAAGAACAAGCTGCGCAGCTCCACCGTGAACAACGTGGATCTTTCCAACTGCTATATGCTTTCCAGCATTGACCTCAGCTACAACTTCCTGACCTCTGTTCCTGCGTGGTACACTGCGCTGGACGCAAAGACCAAGAACATCAGCTACAACCTCATCAACACCTCCAACCAGAGAAACCTTGTCGTAAGCCCCACCGCGTACTACTTCGGCATAGGGGATTCCCTCACCGACAAGGAGCTGGCGCGCTTCAAGGATAAGGTGCTTTCCACCGTTGCGCTCAACGACGGAAGCCTGCTGCCGGAGTATTTCTACGATCCGCTGCTGAACAAGTACGACGTTCCGGACAATGTTGACGACAACTACCTCACCAACGAGAACATCGACTTCGATATCGACGTCAGCGCCTTCGTCAAAGACGGCGTGGTTACTAAGTCCGGCTCCGTGAAGGGTACTGTATCCCTGTTCGTTCCGGGATCCTCCTCCAACCCCAAGATCAAGGCGGAGGTCACTGTGTACTTCCTGGACGGCAACGATCCTTCCACCGTGAAGTTCCGCCTGGAGAGCCTTATCTCCGAGTGCGAGAAGCTCACCGAGGATACATACACCGCTCCCACATGGACCGTGTTCTCCAATCAGCTCAAGACCGCGAAGGCTATCTATCAGTACAACAACACTGACTACGACATGCTCAAGAACGCATTCGACAGCCTGACCGACGCCAAGAAGCAGCTGGTGGAGGGCGTCAATACCAACACCAAGAAGATACTTACCGACCTGCTTGCGATCGCCAAGACCTACAAGGAGGCTGACTACACCGCCGAGAGCTGGAGAAAGCTCACCGCAGCGGTGAACCTGCTGACCGAGGCAAGCGAGAACAAGAGTACATCTCTTGCGGACGCGAACGCAGCCATCAAGGCGTTCCAGGACGCCCAGAACGGACTGTCTGCGACCAAGCAGGAGAAGCCTGCAATAATCACCAAGGCTGACTTCGAGGCGATCTACGGCGATAACAAGACCGTTACCGCAAAGGGCGCCACCAAGGACGGCTACAAGTACAGCTGGAAGTTCACCGGCACCGACGTCACCAAGCCCGCGGATTTCGACCCCGAGGTTATGTACGAGAGCAAGGTGGAGGAGCAGATCCGCTTTGAGGCTGGCAGCGCTTCCGACTACCAGATAATCTCCTTCGCGGAGACCAAGGCGTTCCCGGGAACCGGCGAGCTCACCCTGGACGTATCCAAGGTATACACCAACGGCGTATACAGACTGTACAAGTGGAACACTTCCACCAAGAAGTCAGAATTCATCAGAGAGGTTACCGTCGAGGACGGTTCTGTCACCACAAGCTTCAGCGAGGGCGGCGACTATTTCATCAGCTCCGTTCTCCAGAATTTCCAGATGATCTCATCCAACTTCAACATCAACCACGAGAAGCGCACCATCACCGCAAACTTCAAGAAGAAGTACACCGTGGCTGATTTCCGCAACAACATCGAGAACGGCAGCGCAGTGAACATCACCAACTCCGACGGCACCGCGGTATCCGAAACGCAGTACATTGCCACCGGAATGCAGGCGTGCGCCCCCAACAGCGACGCAAGCTACGCCCTGGTGGTCATGGGCGATGTTGACGGCGACGGCAACGTTACCGCGCTGGACGCCGTGAATATCCTCAAGGCGGTCATTGGCGAGGTCACACTGGACAGCTACGAGAAGAAGGTAGCCGCTGACATCAACGGCGATGGCTGGGTAAGAGCTGACGACGCTGTGGAACTTCTCAAGTATGTCATCGGCATTGACTGACAGGTCAGCGCCGGCTGGGAGGTCAGATGAACACTAAGACCATAGCAGAAAACCGCATAGTAAGGCACGAATATTTCATCATCGAGAGCATAGAGGCTGGCATAGAGCTTTTCGGCACCGAGGTGAAATCCATCAGGAACGGCGGCGTGAACCTCAAGGACTCCTGGATATCCATTGAGAACGGCGAGGCTTTTATCCGCAACATGCACATTTCCCCCTATGAGAAGGGCAACATCTTCAACAAGGACCCCTACCGCACCCGTAAGCTCCTCATGCACAAGAAGGAGATACTGCGGCTGTTCGGGCAGGTCAAGCAGGGCGGATACACTCTTATCCCCGTTTCGATGTACTTCAAGGACTCCAAGGTCAAGGTGCAGGTGGGGCTGTGCAAGGGCAAGAAGCTCCACGACAAGCGCGACGACATGGCGAAGCGCGACGCCGGACGGGAGATAGAACGTGCCATGAAGGAGCGGAACAGGTAAGGAAGTCAATTCGGAATGCGGAATGCGTAATTCGGAATTGATGTGTCGGCTTCGCCGACATTATTTCAAGACAGTAAATGGGCTGCAAGATTCTTTTGCAGCCCATTTTCCTTATGGCTCAGGAATTCAGATACATCGTGCGAAGCACGATACCAAAATTCCGAATTAAATCCCCCCCTCTTGCGACTTGCGGATTTTTTTGCCGTCTGATAATATGAAGCGCTTCAAAACCGGAGGTGATACTGATCAAAGACGAGGAAACGATAACGCTGCTGAATCAGCGTGACGAGCGTGGGATAACAGCGCTGCGCGAGAGTTACGGCAGGCTGCTGAAAAGCCTTGCGTACGGAATACTCCGCAGCGAGCAGGACGCGGAGGAGTGCGAGAGTGAAGCCCTGCTGCGCGCCTGGAACAGCATTCCGCCGGAGCGTCCGCGGTCGCTCTGCGCGTGGCTCTGCCGGGTGACAAGGCGGCTGGCGCTGGACCGCTGGGACTACAACCGGGCGGCGAAACGCAGCGCGGAAGTCCTGCCGATAGACGAGCTTGCGGACTTTATCGGCGGTAACTCCGACGCCGCCGACCGGCTCAGCGAAAAGGAGCTGACGCGCCTGCTGAACGAATTCCTGTCGAAGCAGGACCGCACGACCCGTATCATATTCCTGCGGCGGTACTGGTTCGGGGATACGTCCGCGGAGATCGCGGAAAGGCTCGGCGCCGGCGAAAGCATGGTGAAATCCAGAATATCGCGAACACTGAAAAGGCTGAAGGAGTTTCTCAGGAAGGAGGGCTACGACCTTTGAAAGAAAAACTGAACAACGCGCTGAATGACATCGACCAGCGCTATATAGAGGAAGCCGCCCGGGCAGGGCAGTCCCGGAGCCGCGCTCCCAGAATAATTGCGGCTTCGCTCGGGACGGCGGCAGCAGCCGCGGCGGTGATCGCCGTCTGCGTGCTGGCGTGGAGGAATCCGGACCCCGGGGTAAATCTGGTGCAGCCGACGGATCCTGCGGCGGATACGCTCACCCGGGAGGATATCCTGCCCACCGCGGACGGCACCGCGAATCCGGCGTCGGCTGCCGTGACTACGGAAGAAGCGGCTTCGTCAGAAAACCAGAATATCATTCAGCGGAGCAACGAGAACGACGAGGAATCCGCCCTGGAGATAGAGGCTATATGCCGCGAGGGGAGCGCATACGACGCCGCCCGGGCGCAGGAGCTTATCCGCAACAGCGTATTGCCGCTCCCGGAGGAAAGCATGATCGTCACCAGTGAAAACGGCTACGACAAGTGGACCGACCATGTCCACAACGGCGTTGATCTCTCAGACGGCGACCCTGCGGAGGTATACGCCTACCAGTCGGGTACTGTCCGTGCCGTGGGCGACGGCTGGAACGGCGGATTGGGCAGATACATCGTTATCGACCACGGATCCGGGCTTGCCACCGTATACGCGCACCTTGGCGAGGTGAATGTCGCCAGCGGTCAGCTGGTGGAGCGCGGCGCGGTGATAGGCGAATCCGGCTCAACGGGTTACAGCAGCGGAGTCCACTTGCATTTCGAGATACGCGAGAACGGTATCATAAGCACGGCTATGGGCAGCTTCACCGGGCATACTCACCAGCACCGGTGGGTGAAGGAGGGCACGAAGGTCTATTCCTCCATCGCCGGGGAAGTGTGGCTTGTCGGCGAAGTCCCGGATATGGGGAAGATCGTGGTTATCCACGGCGAGGACGACAGGCTGGTTATGTACAGCCATTGCAGCGAGGTCGGGGCTTCCCCCGGCGACGAGATAAGCGCCGGCGACCGTGTGGCAATAGCCGGGAATCCCGAGGGCTCGGGAATGACGGTGATCGCCGAGGAGGAGATAAGCCGGGACATGCTGAGTTTCTACAGCACCCAGGCGGCGGACGGGCAGTTCCAGCATTCGGACGTGGACTTCACCTGGCCGGTAGGCGGTGAGGGCGGCGGAGTGATATCCGAGCTGATGTACGGCTACGGCGGTGATTACGCTCACAAGGGCATAGACGTGAAGGCTCCGGAGGGAACCTGGGTGTACGCGGCGGAATCCGGCACGGTGATCAAGGCTGAATTCTACAGCGGATATGGCAGATGCGTCATTATCGACCACGGGAACGGCTTTGTCACCTTGTACGGGCACCTTGACGAGGTGGACGTCACCGAGGGGCAGGAGGTGACCACAGGCGAACTGCTGGGAACCATCGGCACCACCGGGGAGACCACCTATCCCAACCTGCATTTTGAGATACGGAAGGACGGCGAGAACGTCAACCCGGTATCCTATCTGCCTTGGCACAAGGTGGAGATCACTGATTAAATAAACAGCGAACAGGGCGGAGGATCTCTCCGTCCTCAGACCGTCGAAAAATCCCCTAAAGGGGCTTTTCCGCCGAACAACCGCACTGCGCGCA
>ERZ1026862.2193-NODE-2193-length-10421-cov-13.722555_pt1 | contig 10421 bp, 8 predicted proteins | sample MGYA00380161_ERZ1026862 | MGnify/ENA primary metagenome ERZ1026862 (study PRJEB33269, sample SAMEA4719797) | human gut metagenome | biome: human-associated habitat; feature: organic feature; material: feces | place: Cameroon | collected 2013-10 ... | reverse complement strand
GAGGTATCCGCAACCTCAAATATCAAAAATATTACAGGTTGCGGATTTTAGGATTTGTATAAAAAATAAGGGGAAACATATATACTCACAATGGTTAATAATGTGAATATATAAGTTTCCCCTTTTTGTAACAAACCTCTTAATTAAATATATTTATTCAGTCAGATATCGTTGATAAATTAATATGCCTGTTCATGAACTCCAGCAACGGCACGTCCGCTTGGATCGTTCATATTCTTGAATGCAGCATCCCATGCCAATGCTTCAGCAGTAGAGCAAGCCACGCTTGGCACACTCGGCACACTGCGAGCAGCACTGTCTGATGGGAAATGCTCGGCAAAGATAGAGCGATAATAGTATTCCTCTTTGTTGTGAGGAGGATTGATTGGGAACCTCTCGGCAGCATGCTCCATCTGTTCATCGCTAACGGCAGCAGCTGTTATCTCCTTCAAAGTGTCTATCCACGAATAGCCTACTCCATCGCTAAACTGCTCTTTCTGTCGCCATGCCACTTCTTCAGGCAACATATCGGCAAAGGCTTCACGCACAATCTTCTTCTCCATGGTATGTCCTGGGCACATCTTTGCCTCTGGATTTAGTCGCATTGCAACATCAAGGAACTCCTTGTCCAAGAAAGGCACTCTGCCCTCTACTCCCCAAGCCGAAAGACTCTTGTTGGCACGCAGACAGTCGTAAAGATATAGCTTCGACAGCTTTCTTACGGTCTCTTCATGGAAAGCCTTGGCTGTAGGTGCTTTATGGAAATATAGATAGCCACCGAATATCTCGTCGGCACCTTCGCCCGACAGCACCATTTTTATACCCATGCTCTTTATGACACGCGCCAAGAGATACATTGGTGTGCTTGCTCTAACAGTGGTTACATCGTAGGTTTCGATGAAATATATCACATCGCGTATAGCATCCAATCCCTCTTGAATGGTGTAGTTGATTTCATGGTGAACGGTACCGATATGGTCGGCAACGAGTCGTGCTTTAGCCAAGTCGGGAGCACCTTTTAGTCCTACGGCAAATGAATGCAACCTTGGCCACCATGCCGGACTCTTGCAGTCTTCCTCTATTCTGTTGGCAGAATATTTCTCAGCTATGGCAGATATCACCGACGAGTCTAAGCCGCCAGAGAGCAACACTCCATAAGGAACATCGCTCATAAGCTGACGCTTCACAGCATCTTCAAGTGCATCGTGCACATCGGCTACTGATGCACCATTGTCTTTCACAGCATCATAACTAAACCAATCGCGGGTATAGTATCTTTGCATCTTTGGTGTGCGGCTCCAATAGAAATTTCCTGGAAGGAATGGTTCATACGAATCGCATTGTCCTTCGAGAGCTTTCAGTTCGCTTGCCACATACACTTTGCCATCTTTGTCGTAACCAATATAAAGAGGTATCACACCAATAGGGTCGCGAGCTATGAGAAAGGTATCGCGCTCAGAATCGTAGAGAGCAAAGGCGAAGATACCGCTAAGCTGCTCTATCATTGCTGTGATGTCGGCACTTGTTGGTTCTGAGGTCTTAGCCATCATCTCTCGATATAAAGCCAAGATAACCTCGCAGTCGCTACCTGTTTGAAACTCATAGCTACCAGCAAAATGCTGGCGGATATCTTTATGGTTATAGATTTCGCCATTTACTGCCAACACCTGACAGCCATCAGGCGAAAACAATGGTTGCTTACCCGACTCTGGATCTACGATGCTCAATCTTTCGTGAGCAAGTATGGCAGAGCCTTTGCAGCAGATACCGCTCCAGTCTGGACCGCGATGACGAATCTTCTGACTCATTCTCAAAGCCTTTTGTCGGAGCTCTTGAGTCTGCTCTTTGATGTTAAAGATAGATACTATTCCACACATGGTTGTAAAGTTTTATAAAAGAAGCTCCACCCTCAGCCCCTCTGCTAAAGAGAAGGAATTAAATTGTCTGGTATAACTGAGGATGAAGCAAGAAATGGTTAATATATGAGTCTGGTTAAAACTTGTTTATATTACTATCCCCCACTAACGAGGGATAGTAATTATAATCTTTAGTTGTAGCAGCTCTCTCCGTGCTCGTAGATATCGAGACCTTCTTCCTCAATACGCTTGTCAACACGAAGACCTACAAGCTTCTTAATACCGAAGAACAATATTGCTCCTGTTACTGCTGCCCATACATCTATACAGAGGATACCCAAGCACTGAGCTCCGAAGAAGCCGAAGCCACCGCCATAGAATGTACCACCATCGACAGCCAAAAGACCTGTCATCAATGTACCGAAGATACCGCATACGCCGTGTACTGAGCTTGCACCTACAGGGTCGTCAATATGAAGTTTGGTATCGATAAACTCGATAGAGAATACAAGGATGATACCTGCCAAGAAACCGATGATTGCTGCTCCAAGTGGAGATACAAGGTCGCAACCTGCAGTGATGGCTACCAAGCCTGCCAAAATACCGTTGAGGGTGAGTGAGAATGATGGTTTGCCATACTTAATCCAAGATGTGAACATTGTTGCAATACCACCTGCTGCAGCTGCAAGGTTGGTGGTGAGGAATACGTGTGAGATTGCAACTCTGTTTACTTCGCCTGATGCTGCGAGCTGTGAACCAGGGTTGAAACCGAACCAACCAAACCAAAGGATGAATACACCAAGAGATGCTGCCATGAGGTTGTGACCTGGAATAGCGCGGCTCTTGCCATCCTTACCATATTTGCCAAGACGTGGACCAAGGGCGATAGCACCAACGAAAGCAAGCACACCACCTACTGAGTGAACAATAGCAGAACCTGCAAAGTCGTGGAAGGCGTATCCGAATGTATCCATCATAAAGCTGCCAGCCTCACCATTGCAGAGCCAACCGCCACCCCATGTCCAGTGTCCGGAGATAGGATAAATGAGCAACGAAATAAATACTGAATACACGCAATACATAGAAAACTTAGTGCGCTCAGCCATTGCTCCGGAAACGATAGTTGCTGACGTTGCACAGAACACTGTCTGGAAAATGAGGAAGCCTTCGGTTGGCAACCCTGCTGGATGAGTATAGAATGAGAAATCGCCAAAGTGTGGCATTCCGATAAAGCCCTGACCATCGCTTCCAAACATGAAGCCGAAACCTATGAGCCAAAAGAGAAGTGAGCCGAACATGAAGTCGACAAAGTTCTTGAACAATATGTTCGCGGTGTTTTTGCTACGTGTAAAACCTGCCTCGCAGAGTGCAAAACCTGGCTGCATAAAGAACACCAACATGGCTGCCAATAGCATCCATACGGTATCGAGTGATATACTTAAATCCTGTATTGTCATAGTCGTAAAAATTTGTGTTTGTGTTGTTGTTGATTAAATCCTGAAAACGCTCTTGGCGTCGACTGTTAAATATAAACGCTATGCGATCTACTTTTCTTGCTCTGCATTATACAAGGCGATGTCGCCACGCTCGCCAGTTCTAATTCTAACGGTGTCTTCTACAGGGATGACGAAGATTCTGCCATCTCCTATCTCACCAGTCTGTGCAGCTTTCGTAATAGCGGCTACGGTCTTCTCCACATTCTTGTCGCGTACAACAATATTGAGCAACACACGCTCAATAGAACTGGTATCATACATCACGCCACGATAGATTCTTGCCTGGCGCATCTTTCCCTCACCTCTTACATCATAGTAAGAGAACCACTCGATGTCGGCTGCCAACAAGGCATCCTTCACGTCATCGAACTTTGTCTTGCGGATGATAGCTTCAATTTTCTTCATGTTAACCTCTCCTTTTTCTTATTAATAATATGTTTATATGTATCTCAATTTTTGTGTTTACATATCATTTTGTTATGTTTTCGCTGCAAAAGTACGACAATATGTCAATATACACAATAGATTTATATCGTTTTGCTATCATATTTCTTCAAGCACTTACACTTAATATTACTAAAAGCCTACTAAGTTTCAACTTGAAAGCAAATTAAACGATTCTGCTTTCAAATTGATATTTTCCTTATTTTCTTTCTACATATTAACAAGATTCTTATTGAATTATCAACAAATTGATTTACCTTTGCAGCAGAAACAAACAAAACGACACAAATACAAAGAAAGGCTATACAATATGGCACAAACAATACACTTCACAAAGATGCACGGGGCTGGCAATGACTACATATACGTCAACACCTTATTATATAATATAGAAGACCCCAGCGAGGCAGCTCGCAAATGGAGCGCCCCTCATACAGGCATCGGAAGCGATGGTTTAGTGTTAATAGGTAAGCCTACCGACAGTGCCAAGGCTGACTACTCGATGCGCATTTTCAATGCCGACGGTTCGGAAGCCATGATGTGTGGCAACGCCAGTCGATGCATAGGTAAATACTTATATGAAAAAGGTATTACCACCAGCGACACCATCCGACTTGAAACTCTTTCGGGAATAAAGATCCTAAAGTTGCATCTTGAGTCTCAACCAGATGGCAATACTATAGTAAAGTCAGTAACAGTAGATATGCTTGAGCCAAGGTTGCAATGTAGCGAGCAGTTTGATGCTGCACTTGGAGATAACGTAAAGGCAGACTTCCGCACATTCAAAGGAACCTTCGTTTCGATGGGCAATCCACACTACGTGATATTCGTTGACGATGTTGAACATCTCGACATAGTGAAATACGGAAGTATATTGGAACATCATCCTGCATTTCCTCAGCGTTGCAACATAGAGTTTGCCGAAGTAAAGCCAAATGGCGATATCCGCACAAGGGTGTGGGAACGCGGAAGCGGAGTAACAATGGCTTGCGGCACTGGAGCTTGTGCTACGGCAGTAGCAGCATCGGTAACAAACAGAGCAAAGCGCCATAGCAACATCGTGATGGATGGCGGCACTCTCAACATAGAATGGAGCGAAGCTGACAACCATATATATATGACAGGTCCAGCAGAGTTCGTGTTTGAGGGCGAGATTGAGAAGACACAAACAACCAAATAAATAAAAGAAATATGGCATTAGTAAACGAACATTTCCTGAAACTCTCGAACAACTATTTGTTCGCAGATATTGCCAAAAAGGTGAATGCCTACAAGGTTTCTAAACCAAACCAAAAGGTGATAAGCCTTGGCATCGGTGACGTAACCCGACCATTGTGTCCGGCAGTGATAAACGCTATGCACAAAGCCGTTGACGAGATGGCATCGAAAGCTACATTCCGTGGCTATGGTCCTGAAAGAGGCTACGACTTCTTGCGCGAAGCAATAATAAAACACGACTATGCTCCTCGCGGCATACGTCTTGATGCTAACGAGATCTTCATCAATGATGGTGCAAAGAGCGACACAGGAAACATCCAAGAGATTGTAAGATGGGACAACTCCATCGGTGTCACCGACCCTATTTATCCTGTATATATCGACTCCAACGTGATGATAGGTCGTGCAGGAGTAAGAGATGAATCGGGAAAATGGAGCAACGTTACTTACTTCCCTTGCACTGCAGAGAACAATTTCATACCTCAGCTCCCTGATCACAGGGTCGACATGATATACCTCTGCTATCCTAACAACCCTACGGGCACCGTGTTGCCTAAAGAGGAGTTGCGCAAATGGGTAAACTATGCCATACACAACGATGCAATAATATTCTATGATGCTGCCTACGAGGCTTACATCCAGGATGATGATATTCCCCACTCTATCTACGAGATTAAGGGCGCTCGAAAGGTGGCAATAGAGTTTAGAAGCTATTCAAAGACTGCAGGCTTCACTGGTGTGAGATGTGGATATACTGTTATTCCAAAGGAACTTACAGCAATAACCCTCGATGGCAAGACAAGAGTTGACCTTAACCATATCTGGGATCGCCGACAGAGCACCAAGTTTAATGGCACAAGCTATATCAGCCAGCGTGCTGCCGAAGCGATATATACTCCAGAAGGCAAACAGCAGGTAAAGGAGACCATAGACTACTACATGCAGAATGCAAAGATCATGTACGACACGCTCTCTAAACTTGGCTACAAGGTATATGGCGGAAAGAATGCTCCTTATCTGTGGGTTAAAACTCCCGACAACATACCAAGTTGGAAGTTCTTCGACAAGATGCTATATTCGGTAGGCGTGGTCTGCACACCTGGTGTAGGTTTTGGTCCAAGCGGCGAAGGATATTTCCGACTCACAGCCTTCGGCAACCGCGAAGATGTAGTAGAAGCAATGAGCAGGATAGCGAGACTCTAAGAGTGAAGAACGAAGAGTGAAGAGTGAAGAATTAAATACACTACAACAACACAAACACAAATTTTAAAGACATGAAACAGGTAAAAAGATTAAGCATGGTGGCATTGGCAGCCTTTGCTTCCATCGCAGCAACAAATGCTCAGGACAACGTAGAGACAACAGTAGCAGCTGATGTAGTTAATCAGTACATCTGGCGTGGTCAGGAATTGGGCAATGTTTCATTGCAGCCTACATTGGGTGTAGCCTACAAGGGATTCTCGCTCACAGCATGGGGAAGCATTGGCCTCAGCGAGCCTTCAGACACTAAGGAGTTTGACCTCACAGCAGCTTATTCCGTTGGTGGATTCAATATCGGCATCACCGACTATTGGTTCAACACACCTAACACTCGCTACTTTGTCTATGATGCTCACAAGACAAGCCATGTATTCGAAGCCAACATTGGCTACGACTTCGGTCCTGCAGCCATTCAGTGGTATACCAATTTTGCGGGCAACGATGGCTTGAATACAGATGGCGACCGTGCCTATTCTTCATACGTAGAGGTTAGCGCACCATTCAAGTTGGGTGGATGTGACTGGACAGCAGCTGTTGGAGCTGTGCCTTTTGCTTCATCTTTCTATGCTGATGCCAGCGGCTTCGCAGTAACAAATGTTTCGCTCAAGGCTACTAAGGACTTGAAGATTACAGATTCGTTCTCTGTACCAGTATTCGCAGGCATCTCTGCAAACCCATCTACAGAAAAGGCTTATCTGCTCTTTGGTTTCACATTGCAGCCATAAAGCAATCCACTTCCTTCAATAGGAGAAATCGTGGATAACGATAGAGATAACAACAACACAAATAACAACAACACAACAAACCAAAATTTAAACAACTATGGCAAATTTAAGATTTGAGGTTGTAGCCGAGGCTTTCAAGAAGAAACCCCTCGACGTGATTGCGCCAGTAGAGCGCCCATCAGAGTATTACGGAAAGAATGTTTTCAACCGTGCCAAGATGTACAAGTATCTGCCACGTGATGTCTACGAGAAACTGGTAGACGTTATCGACAATGGCGCCACTCTCGACCGTTCTATCGCCGACGCTGTGGCTAAGGGTATCAAGCAGTGGGCAGATGAGAATGGTGTAACACACTATACTCACTGGTTCCAGCCTCTTACCGAGGGTACTGCAGAAAAGCACGATGCTTTCATTGAGCACGATGGCAAGGGTGGAATGATTGAAGAGTTTTCTGGCAAACTGCTTGTTCAGCAGGAGCCTGATGCTTCAAGTTTCCCATCGGGTGGTATCCGCAACACCTTCGAGGCTCGTGGATATTCAGCTTGGGATCCTACATCTCCAATATTCATCATCGACGATACTCTCTGTATACCAACAATCTTCATCTCTTATACAGGCGAGGCTCTCGACTACAAGGCTCCATTGCTTCGTGCTTTGCATGCCGTGAACATCGCTGCCACAGAGGTTTGTCATTATTTCTATCCTGGCGTAAAGAAGGTACATAGCAACTTAGGTTGGGAACAGGAATATTTCCTCGTTGACGAAAGCTTGTATTCTGCACGCCCTGACCTCGTACTTACAGGTCGCACCCTTATGGGCCACGATTCTGCTAAGAACCAGCAGATGGAAGACCACTATTTCGGCACCATCCCTGAGCGTGTGCAGGCTTTCATGAAAGACCTTGAGATTCGTGCTCTTGAACTTGGTATTCCTTGCAAGACTCGCCACAACGAGGTTGCACCTAACCAGTTTGAGGTTGCTCCTATCTTTGAGGAGTGCAACCTTGCCGTTGACCACAACATGCTCTTGATGAGCCTTATGAAGAAGGTGGCTCGCAAGCATGGCTTCCGTGCTTTGCTTCACGAAAAGCCTTTCGACGGTATCAATGGTTCTGGTAAGCACAACAACTGGAGTCTTTCTACCGATACTGGCGTATTGCTCCATGGTCCAGGCAAGACTCCTGAAGATACACTTCGTTTCGTAGTATTCATCGTAGAGACATTGATGGGTGTATATCGTCACAACGGACTCTTGAAGGCTTCTATCATGAGTGCAACAAATGCTCATCGTCTTGGAGCCAACGAGGCACCTCCAGCAATCATCTCAAGCTTCCTTGGCAAGCAGCTCACAGAGCTCTTGGATCATATCGCATCAAGCGACAAGAAGGATCTCTTCACAATGCTTGGCAAGCAGGGCATGAAGCTCGATATCCCAGAGATTCCTGAGTTGCTCATCGATAACACCGACCGCAACCGTACATCTCCATTTGCCTTTACTGGCAACCGCTTCGAGTTCCGCGCTGTTGGTTCTGAGGCTAACTGCGCAAGTGCAATGATAGTTCTGAATACCGCTGTTGCTGAGGCATTGACCGACTTCAAGACTCGTGTAGATGCTCTCATCGCCAAGGGTGAAGACAAAGTTAGCGCCATCATCGACATCATTCGCGACGACCTCAAGACTTGCAAGCCTATCCATTTCGATGGCAATGGCTATAGCGACGAATGGGTTGAGGAAGCTAAGCGTCGTGGTTTGGACTGCGAGAAGAGCTGCCCTGTAATCTTCGAGCGCTATCTCGACGAAGACAGCATCAAGATGTTTGAATCCATGAACGTGATGAAGCGCCCTGAGCTTGAAGCTCGCAACGAGGTGAAATGGGAAACATACACTAAGAAGATTCAGATCGAGGCACGCGTTATGGGCGACCTCTCTATGAACCATATCATCCCTGTTGCTACTCACTATCAGAGCCAGTTGGCAAAGAACGTAGAGGGCATGATGGAAATCTTTGGTGCCGAAGAGGGCAAGGCTCTTACTGCTCGTAATATGAAGATTATTCGCGAGATTGCTGAGCGTACAGAGAAGATAGAGCGTTTCGTTGAGGAATTGGTATCTGCTCGTAAGGTTGCCAACAAGATTGAGAGCGAACACGACAAGGCCATTGCATACCACGACACCGTGGAACCAAAAATGGCAGACATTCGCTATCAGATAGACAAGCTCGAGCTCATCGTTGCCGACGAGCTTTGGACATTGCCTAAGTATCGTGAACTTTTGTTCATAAGATAATTGTTCTGATTATCATTGCAAGTGGTGACTTGCATAGGGTTTAAACCAATTTACAAATATCCTATATATCTGAGTATAAAAATTGGTTTAAGCCCATATATAAAAATAGAGACAATCTATTTCTTTTATTGGTTGTTTAAGTTTGCCGAGTTGTGCCATTGTGAAATGGTGCAACTCTTTTTTTATTGAACTTTCGCAAGTTCAGAAGTTATAGAAACGAAGTTCGGTGGCAGAAGGGAAAGTCAATTTAAAGAAGTTATGGATCATATAGGGGATTATTGATTACGACCAGCCTGGAAGGCTGTACACATCGGCTTGCCGATGTTGGTAACCGAGGGCAAGCGTAGCGTAGCCCTCGGTAGGAAAGAGCAAGCTGACAATAGCCTGGAGGGCTTTACCTCGACATTCACCGTGGCCAACTTCCGTTTCTTGCTTGCGTTTTAAAAATCATCTAAACACTAAACATTAAACACTACCTATGAAATAATCCCCCTATGTTTGCCGGATGATCCATGTTTACCACAGAAAGAATGCTTGTATAATGAAAGACCAGGTAAAGCCTTCCAGGCTATAGCTTTATTGCATGCATTACCGCGCACATCCTCATCACTATCGTGCCGAGTATGTACGCGGTTACCTACATCGCAAGCGATGTGTACAGCCTTCCAGACTGGTCTTTGCAACTTTCCTGACTGGTTATAATCAATAATCCCCCAAGATCTATCGGGTGAGCCAAAGTTATTCCGGTTCAATGGAAAAATCATGGGAAAAGATTGAAAACACAAGATATTATTGTGGTGGCGAGAACTTGCCTGTAAGGCTTTACAATCCGAAAACGTGTTGCATGTAGTATATTTTCTTAATAATTGCAATAAAAAACCTATCTCAAAGCAGAAATTGATGATTATAGGTACAGAAGTGCAGTAAGTAACTTTCATTCAACGAGTTAACAGATATTAGCCGTTATCGAAGTTATATTTCTATTATTGCTGACTACAAAACTATTTGAGCATAAGATGCATTAGCGGACAGGAATAGGAAAAAAGCTCTTAACCTCCTTAAAAAAGGCTCTTAGTTTCATTGTCAGTACCACTTAGGTGAAACTCCAGTACCACCTAAGTGAAACTCCAGTACC
>ERZ1026862.2190-NODE-2190-length-10433-cov-12.049046_pt1 | contig 10433 bp, 8 predicted proteins | sample MGYA00380161_ERZ1026862 | MGnify/ENA primary metagenome ERZ1026862 (study PRJEB33269, sample SAMEA4719797) | human gut metagenome | biome: human-associated habitat; feature: organic feature; material: feces | place: Cameroon | collected 2013-10 ... | reverse complement strand
CCTACAAAGAAACAAGACCGAATCAGGCCATTCTTACTACCGCTGAATAGTTACAAAATCAACTTTTACAGTTAACTATCTGTAAATTATAAATTGTATTAGCGGACAGCAATAAAACCAATTAGGGTATTTGTTGGTATAATGGCTCATCCGATAAATTAAGGGGAAAGAACATGAATGGTAATACATAAGTGAGGCATAACGAGACTTGACGAGGATCTTGAACAATAGTTTGGCAACCTCGCAACATAATTGAAACGCAAAAGTATCCTATATTCTCGATTTGTTCAACTTGGCATGAACAAAGGAGAATATAGGATACTTTTTTGATTTATACCTATTTATTTTATTGGAATGTGGTGAACTTGCAGTTGGTGAGTTTCACACCGTCGCCAGCATCGATGTCTTTATCCTTCTGGGTGTAGAAGAAGGTGGAGTTGTCGATGGTGATGTTTTTTAGGCAGGTGTAGCCTGGGAGTCCGTGGGCGCTGATGGCAGTTTTGGCTCCTCGGCAAACGATGTTGGAGAAATGGATGTCGTTCCACTCTGGCACGTATTCTGCATTTTGTGGAATTACGTTTTTGCCATCGTCAGACTTCACGCTGTAGCTCTTGTCGGCATAGGTGCACTCGAAGATGATGGCTTCGCCCTTGATGTCGGTCATCACGATGTCGCTAACGTAGATGCCTTCGGTTTTGCCTCCTCTGCCAATGCCGCTCTTGAAGCGGAGTCCGGTGTCGGTGCCTGAGAAGAGGTTGTGGCGAACAACGATGTTCTTCATGCCGTTGGAGTATTCTGAGCCAATGACGAAACCGCCGTGGGCATGGTAGACGGTGTTGTCTTGGATGAGGATGTCTTCGCATGGTCCGTCTTCTGAGTCTCTTTTGCCTACTCCGCCTTTCATGCAGATGCCGTCGTCGCCTGCATCTATGGTGTTGTTTACGATGAGCACTTTCTTGCAGCAGCTGATGTCGAGGGCGTCGCCATTTTGTGCGTTCCAAGGACAGCGGATTGTGGTGCCGTCGACGATGACGTTGGTGCAACGGGTAGGGATGAGGTGGAAGCGAGGTGAGTTTTGGATTGTTACGCCACTAACGAGCACTCGGTCGCAGTCGGTGAGGCGGATGAGGTGGCTTCTGAGGCGCTCTTGTGCCTGTGGGGTTTCGGCAAGGTTGTCGAAGTGGGTGAGGTTGAATGGGAACCATAGTTTGCCGCCATCGGTCTCGGTGCCGCCCATAGACTTGTATTCTTTCCACTCTACGTCGCTAACCTTGGAGCGCTTTACAGGGCGCCACATGGCTCCGTTGCCGTCGATGGTGCCTTCGCCTGTGATGCTGATGTTGGTGCGCTTGCTTGCCGAGATGAGAGGTGAGGTTTTTTCGGCTTTCACTCCGTTAGAGACTTTGAAATGCTGTGAGCGGTCGGGAGTGGCCATGATAACGGCATTTTTCTCGATATGGAGGTCGATGTTGTCTTTGAGCGAGATGAGGCCTGTGAGCCATACGCCAGCAGGGACGATGAGGTGGCCGCCACCTTTCTTGTCGAGGGCTTTGATGGCTTTGTCGAAGGCTTGGGTGTTGAGGGTGATTCCGTCGCCTACAGCTCCGAAGTCTTTAAGGTTTACACTATAGTCGGGGATTACGGCTACTTCAGGTTGCTGCATTTTTACGGGCAGGTTCTGATAGTAGGTGCCGTAGTCGGTAGCATAAGCCGCTATGCTAAGGAGCATAGTTAGGGCAAGGGTCATGATTTTCTTCATGTTTCTAAAAATGTTTAGTAGAATTTGTTTTAGTAGGGTTTGATTAATTGGTACAAAAGTAGTTTATAAATATAAGGATAGCAAATGATTTATGATTTTTTAGAGAGAAGTGGCATTTGTTAAGTGAAGAGTGAAGAACGAAGAGTGAAGAATCCAATGGAAGTGAAGAGTGAGAAAAAAAGAGTGAAGAATCTTTTAGCTTGTTAAGCATATTGATTCTTCACTCTTCACTCTTCGTTCTTCACTTACTTCACGATACCCTTTTCGAGATATTCGGCAAGGTTGGTGCGTACTTTCTCGGCTGCACCATCAGAAGCAACTTTTGCCATGTCGTTGTCTACCATGATGTTGACAAGCTCTTCGAATGAGGTTTTTGATGGGTTCCAACCTAACTTAGCCTTAGCCTTGGTAGGATCGCCCCAGAGGTTTACTACGTCGGTAGGACGATAGAAGTCTGGGCTAACTTCGATGAGCACATTGCCTGTCGCTTTGTCGACACCCTTCTCGTTCATGCCTTCGCCCTGGAACTCGAGTTCGATACCTACGCGCTTGAAAGCGTAGTAGCAGAACTCGCGCACGCTATGCTGTTCGCCAGTAGCGATGACGAAGTCTTCTGGTTTGTCTTGCTGAAGGATGAGCCACATACACTCTACATAGTCCTTAGCATAACCCCAGTCGCGGAGTGACGAGAGATTGCCAAGATAGAGCTTGTCTTGCTTGCCCTGCTTGATGCGTGCGGCAGCAAGAGTGATTTTGCGGGTAACGAAGGTTTCGCCACGGCGCTCGCTCTCGTGATTGAAGAGGATGCCCGAGCAGCAATACATGTCGTAAGCCTCGCGATATTCCTTTACTATCCAGAAGCCATACTGCTTAGCAACAGCGTATGGGCTGTAAGGGTGGAAAGGAGTATTCTCGTTTTGTGGCACTTCCTCTACCTTGCCATAGAGCTCAGAGGTGGAAGCCTGATAGATGCGGCAAGAATCCTTGAGACCAAGCTGGCGCACAGCCTCGAGAATACGCAATACGCCTACTGCATCGACATCGGCTGTGAACTCAGGAGAGTCGAAGCTAACCTGTACGTGGCTCTGAGCAGCGAGGTTGTAGATTTCGGTTGGACGAACTTTGCCGATAACGCCAAGGATACTCATAGAGTCGCCCAAGTCGGCATAATGGAGGTGGAAGTGTGGGGTACCTTCGAGATGTGCGATACGCTCGCGATAGTCGACAGAAGAACGACGGATAGTGCCGTGAACTTCATAACCTTTTTCCAAAAGGAATTCAGAGAGGTAAGAACCATCCTGACCCGTGATACCAGTAATAAGAGCTACTTTTTTTTCCATGTTTTTTTTTAGGATTTACTGTGTTACTTTAGAATAGTTTGAATTATTATTTTATTTCTGCTTTAATTTTGTTTCTTACTCCCTTCATGTCGACGAGGAATGCTTTTGCTGCCCCAAACTTCAGGAACATGTCGAGACGTATTGGAACATGGTTTTCGTCGTCGGTGACATAGAAGTCGACGATGCGCTTGTATTTACCGTCTTCGAGTTCCATATACGATAGTTGCAAACATCTGTATTTGCGACGGTTGTCGGCCTTGATGGTGGTCTTGCCCTGATAGCGTAGTTTAGCAGGACTGAGGCCATTGCCGTCGGCGATGGTGATGTCTACGTCGTGTCCTTTTTTCCATCCTGTAGGGTTGAAAGAGCGGGCACGCAAGAATATGCTCAGCATATCGTAGACACAATCATTGAGATTGCGAGTTTGCCAGTTGTGTTGTCCTTTGTGGTTTAGACGATGTTGCTTAATTTGTGGTTTGCCGTTAGGATAGCTGTAGAAAACTTCATCGACGGTGTATCTGTCGCCCTCGCGAGCACCCTTGCGGAAGTAGAGTGGTGCAAGGTCGAGAGTGTTGTAGCAAAGAAGTGTATCGCGTAATACGAACACATTGTCTACTTTCTGGTTTCCACGTGTGATAAGGCTCGCACGATAGGCTTCTTTACCTTTGTGTTTGCTTTGTACGGTATACATAGAAGCGGTACCAGCCTTTACCCATACGAATTTCCAGTTGTAGTAGAGGTTGTATGTCAGAAACTCGCCCGACTTGAAGGCTGTGTTTCTGAATGTGCATTGCGCCATAGCCTTTTGGCTCAATATCATGGCTGCAATAACGAGAAATAGAATTCTAACGTGCTTCATACCTTTTTATATTTATAGATTATAATACTTTAGGAACATATTGAATGCCTAAGCTCTTTGCTCTATCAAGGTTGCGAGACTTTACAGTCTTCTTCTTGTCAGCCTTCTGTTTGGTTATCTTAGATGGCTTTTGGCTGCTGAGAGTGCGAGCTGTAGGTGTCCATGACTCTGAAAAATCCCAGTTGGCTTTGCATTGTATAGCCTCGTGGTAGTAGTAGACGGGTTCTGGCTGTCGACCTTCAGCGAAGTTGCCTGTGTCCCACATGCCATTGTTGTTTTCGTCAATATACATTCTGAGATAATAGGTGCCTGGAGAGACATAATAGAACTGTATGTTGCCATCGGTAGTTTTACCTTCTTTGACGGGATTGTCGGAAGAGTTGAGGAGTTGGCAAACTACATTCTTGCCTTCCATACCATTGAGGGTGAACATGATGGTGGCATATTGGTTTAGGTTTTTGACCTTCATGCCTTGCTTGCCAGGTGCTGAACAAACACCATATATATCTTCGAATGCCAGAGTGTCGAGCTCTAAGCTATATTCGTATCCTGGTTTCCATTCGGCACGGAATGTGTATTGTAGAGGAGTTTTCTTGTCGAAACGGAATTTCTCTTCATACCATAGCGAATCTTTTGGAGGTTTGGAGTATAGGTGTAATTTCTCGGTATAGAAATGTTTGAGCGGTGTGTTGAACACGAACTCTACATTCTTGTCAGGGTCGAGTTCGCTACCTTTTACGGTATACTTCAATTTCTCTATTGGCGGAATGCTATCATAAGGTTGGCCTTTACGTTTCTTTTTGTCTTGCTCCTTCTGCCATTTCTCCATATCTTTGAGCTTAGCCTTGAGTCGCTTTTCGTAAGGAATCTTGGCGTATAGCTGTATGGTGTCGATACCTTCGACGAGATGGCCCAGGGTGTCGGTGACGAGATGGCGGAGTTCTATCTCCAGCGAGTCGCAATTAACCAAGGCTGTATCGTTGAGCCAATATGTTATGGAGTCGAGCTTCTCGGAAGCGTCGATGGTGAAGGTAGAGTCGGTGATGTTGAAGTTAAGACCTTTGAGTTTTGGCAACGAGTCGGAGCCATAGCTATAGAAGAGCGAGAAGCGGTTGGCTTCTGGTCGCTCGCTCTTAAGGAATATGCGGTCGGTATTAATTTCGTTGAAAGCCAAAAGGCAGACATCGTCGGGCAAGAAGTGAGTATAGTCGACGCGTTTTACCACGTCGATATGCAGGGTGTCGCGCCAAAGAGTGTCTTGGCGAACATCGGCTTTGAACGAAGGGATGATGGTGTCGGTAGAGAAGGCAAGCATCTCAGCCTTTTGGTTGAAAAGATAGTTGCCATCCATATCCTGCAGGGCATAGATACGATAGCTGCCAGGAGCAACACCCTTGATGACGAAGCGACCTTGGCTATCTGTGCGCGACACACGAAGCATAGGCTTGGTGGAGAAAGCGCTGTCGGCAAGGTCGGCATAAAGACCCACGAGGATGCCCTTGACAGGTTCGAGATTGTCGGCAGCAAGCACGGAGCCTGCTACTTCCAAGGTGTCGATGACATTGCCCGTAGAGAAGCAATAAGTGTAGTTGCCCATTGGGTTGCCCTCGTTGTTGTCGGAAATGGCATCCGAGAAGTCGATGGTGTAGGTGGTATTTTCCTTTAGCGAGTCGAGGAGCGAGATGGCGATGCGTTTGCCCTGCGCCTTGATCTCAGGAGTCTCTATTTGAGGTGGCGACACCACAACCTTTTCGGTAGGGTTGTCGACCTTTATATATTCATTGAAATTGATGTACACCTTCTTGGTGTGTACATTGGTGGCTTTTTCGTTTGGCGAGGCACCAACAACCCTTGGAGGGGTTTCGTCGTACCATCCTCCATCAGGGTTGCCCATTCTTGCACACGAGGCTACAACAATGGCAACGACAATGATTGCGAATATCTTAAGTAATGTTCCTTTTGGACTTATTTTCATGAGTTCATCATTTCGAGAATTTCATCTATGTTGCGACGAGAATTGCTGAGGCGTGGCACCTTGTGCTGTCCGCCGAGCTTTCCTTTCGACTTTAGCCACTCGTTGAAGATTCCAGTTGGAGCCTTTACGACCTCAAGATGCTGGAGAGTGATGTCGTGGAAGCGCTTAGCCTCGTAGTCGCTATTTAGCTCCTGAAGTTTGCGGTCGAGGAGTGTGGCAAACTCGTCAAGGTTGGTTGGCTCGTGAGAGAATTCGATGAGCCATTGGTGGCGACACTTGGCATTGTCGTCCATATAAACAGGTGCGGCAGTATATTCCAACACTTCGGCACCTGTCTGTTGGCAAGCATAAGCCAAGCCCTTTTCGGCATTGTCTTGTACGAGCTCTTCGCCAAAGGCATTGATGAAATATTTGGTTCGACCGGTGATTACAAACTTGTATGGGTCGCGACTGGTGAAGCTAACGGTGTCGCCAATGACATAGCGCCAAAGACCACAAGAGGTGGAAATTACCATGGCGTAGTTTTTGCCAAGCTCGATGCCCGAGAGAGGGACGATGGTTGGGTTGTCGGTGCCAAACTCGTCCATAGGAATAAACTCGTAGAAAACATCGTAGTCGACCATGAGCAACATCGACTTGTCGGTAGGATCGTCCTGAATGCCGAAGAAGCCTTCGCTGGCATTGTAGGTCTCCATATAGTGCATGTCGCTCTTGGTGATGAGTTTTTCGTATTGGCTACGATAAGGAGTGAAGGCAATGCCACCATGGAAGAAGACCTCAAGGTTTGGCCACACCTCTTGGAGATGCTTTTTGCCTGTAATCTCCATGATGCGAACCAATACGCTGAGCATCCATGAAGGAACGCCAGAGATGTTGGTGACATTCTTGTTGAGAGTTTCGTGGGCTATGCGGTCGCGCTTAACCTCGAAGTCGCTCAATAGAGCTGTCTTCTTGCAAGGAACTCTGACAAGGTTGGCAAGCGGATTGATATTCTCGATGAGAATAGCACTAAGGTCGCCAACCAACGAGCCTGACAAATTGTAGTTAGGCGAATGGCTGCCACCAAGGATTAAAGATCTGCCATCGAAGAGACGGCTGTTTGGATTGTTTCTCAGATATAGAGCTACAACATCTTTTCCACCCTGATAGTGAACGTGTTGCAAACCATCGTGAGAAACAGGAATAAACTTGCTCTTGTCGTTGGTTGTGCCCGACGACTTAGCGTACCATTTTACAGAACCAGGCCAAAGCACATCGCTTTCGCCATGGCGCATTCTGTCGATGTCGCCTTTTAGTTCTTCGTATGTGTTTAGAGGAACATTCTTTGCGAAGTCCTCATAGCTATGTATGGTTTTAAAAAGATGGTTTCGTCCGTATTCCGTTGAAGCTGCGGTATTTACGAGGTACTTCAATACCTCGTCTTGCAGTTCCTCGGCTCCATTTTGATATTGTTGGAGCTCCTTTTGTCTTGGCACAAACAATTTGCCAGCTATGCTCGTTATACTCATTTATCAATAGTTGCTTATTTGGGCAATGTGCCTAATAATTCATATTAGTGTGCAAAATTAATTCAAAAAACTGATAATGAAGAATTATTTACCATTATTAACAGCATTGCTCTAAATATCAATGGCTAAGGTGACTTTCTGATAATTGATTAGATAATAAAAAAAGTGCCCCAAAACTATAAGTCTGGGACACTTGTTCTAAGTATTTATATTCTATAAAATTATCTTAGTAGTGCATAGCTAAGATGTTGTTTACCACTTACTTGAAAGGAAAAATGGAACATCCTTCTCGATGAGGTTTGTATTTAAGTCATCATCAAGATAAACTCCACCAAGTACATATTGCATTTGCATTAACTTTTGAGTGGCAGAATGCAAACCAAAGGAATAACCATTTGATTTGAAGTAAGCTGATACTTTATGGTTTTTTCCACCATATATAACATTATAAACCACAGGCATAGGGAAAATCATGAAGCCTATTACAGGTGTGTTCTGATAGAATCCAATTTTAGCCTTTAGACTTGCTCCAGATGCCTGCATAAGAGCAGTCTTGGTTTCTCCATCCTTTAGCTCTTTAGCAATGAGGCTTGCAGGGAAACTGTAGACTGTAAGAGTTGTATCTATAGCAGAAACTTTCCATGCAATCTCTAATGTATCAGTCTTGTCGGTTGTGACAGTAGGATTTTGTGATAAGAATATCAAATCACCATCGTAGTCGCCTTTGATGGAATTAAGGCATTGCTGACGCTGAGCATCCGTTAGTCCTGTGTCAGGGGTGTCGTCGTTAAGGCATGATGCAAATAGGAATGCAGACATGCAACATAGTAAAAACGCAAAAAACTTTGTTCTTTTCATTTATTGTTATTATTTTGACGTTGCCTATTATATATATAAAATAGGTGTAATCGTTTGTTGTCTAAACTCTCCTTGTTAGCACTTTCTCAACATGGTCGGCTATGGTTTCTGGTTTTATCATAGTCATACATGCATAGTCGCCACGCAAACAAGGTTTGTTGCCATAGATGCTACATGGGCGGCAGTCCATATCTATCTGAACAACATCTTTTTCATTCTGACCCCAGCCCATGAAGCCTGCATATGGATGAGTGGCACCCCATATGCTAACTACCGGACAGCCTACGAGCGAAGCCATATGCATGTTGGAACTATCCATAGATATCATAACATCAAGATGGCTCATCAATATCAACTCGTTGCGCAGTCCACCAAGTATAGCAGAAGCATTGATGCTGTTAGGGTATTTCTCAACAAGCGAGTTTATTATATCAATTTCGCTACTTCCTCCGCCAAAGAAGAATAATCGGCATGAAGGATGTCGGCGGCTGATGGTGTCAACAACTTGATCCATCATTTCTAATGGATATATCTTCCCTTTGTGAGCAGCAAATGGAGCAATACCTATCCATTGTTGGAAAGTCTTCTTCTCGCCTATAGCCTCAGAGAGTAAGCGTAGATTGCCACCCTCTTTAGGAAAGATAGATGTGAAATCCATACTGATAGGGTAGCCTAATTTAGCAAACACGTCAGCATAGTTTTGGAATGAAGTAGGTTGCTGACAGAGTTTTTTGTTATTTTCTGCTATCAGTTGGCGTTTGCCATCGCGATGTTTGTTGATGTGAGCCACCTTGTAACGGTCTATGTTGAATCTCATTCTGAGATAGTCAGACCTAAGGACATTATGCAAGTCGGCAACGGCTGTGAAATTCTTAGCCGTAAGTCTGCGATATAAAGAGTTTAATCCCTTCACACCCTTATACTCACCTTTGATGTCTGCTCCCATGAAACTCACGTTTGGCGCCAAGTCTTGGAAGAAAGGCTGTGCAGACGGACGACTAAGCATGGTGATGCGGACATGAGGATATTGACGTGCCAAGGAATAAACCACAGGCACCGTCATTGCCACATCACCTATTGCCGAGAATCTTATGATGAGAATGTGTTCGGTTTTCACTTTTTATTGTTGTAGAGGACTGGATTAGTGGATGGGTCGTTATACATCTTCATCTGTCGATATACTTTCATGTATTTTCTACCGGCAGCGATGTCTTCGAGCAGTTGGTCGATGGCTGTGCCAAGGTCTACTTGCTGTTCGAGCAGTACGTTGAGCTTAGCTTGGCATTTCTGTCTGTGTTCGTCGCTTGCGTCGGTACGTTCTGCTTGCTCCTTCATGTGGTAAATCTTGAGAGCAAGAATCGACAAACGGTCGATAGCCCAAGCTGGGCTCTCGGTATTGATGCGTGCATCAGGCAACACATTAACGTCGGAATACTTCTGGCGGAAGTAAGAGTCGATTTGTTCTACCAAGTCAGTACGATCCTGGTTACTGCGGTCGATACGTCTCTTTAGAGCAAGCGCTTCGATAGGATCGATGTGTGGGTCGCGGATGATGTCCTCGAAATGCCACTGCACAGTATCTATCCAACACTTTAGGTACAATCTGTTCTCAATAGAGTCTCTGTCGTAAGGGTTGTTGATAGGGGTATCGATATTATCAGTAACATGATAATCTCTAATGGCCTGATTAAAGACCTGATTGCATTGTTCTACAAATGACATGATTATTTAGTGTAAAATTAGATTTATTTTTAAAGGTTTATACAGTTTTTTAGCATCACGGCAAATAATTTTAGAAGTATTGCCGTATAGCGCTCTATATTTTGCAAAGATAGTGCAAACGAGTGCAATGAAAGCTTGCTTTCAGATTGCCGAGTGCAGCCTATCTTTTGCAAAGATAAGGAGAAAATATGAAATAGCCAACTAAAAGTATACAAAAAACATATAAAAACATGCACAAAGGTATGGTGAGTGTGCAAACGTACACTCTTTTTTAGAGAAATTATTTGCAAATATCAAATAAAATTCGTTCCTTTGCAACCGTTTTTTAATTAGAATTTTCATTTAACCACTTAAAAATTACAATTATGTCAGAAATTGAAAGCAAAGTAAAGGCAATTATCGTTGATAAACT
>ERZ1026862.2187-NODE-2187-length-10444-cov-4.140630_pt1 | contig 10444 bp, 12 predicted proteins | sample MGYA00380161_ERZ1026862 | MGnify/ENA primary metagenome ERZ1026862 (study PRJEB33269, sample SAMEA4719797) | human gut metagenome | biome: human-associated habitat; feature: organic feature; material: feces | place: Cameroon | collected 2013-10 ... | reverse complement strand
CCAGAATCTCGTAAGAATCGGTTACACAGGAGCGGCTGAGAATCTGATAAAGTTCCTTATCCTTTTCTGCTGTCTGGAAGCACAAGGGACTGATTTTCCCGTACACAAAATCCGGAGCTTTGGTATTTATCGAACGCAGGAGTTCAAGCCCATCATTTGCCGACCAGTCATATCTGCCATGATCATCAAGGCTCTGGACAAATGCCGGGTGACCGAGATAAACAGTATTGTATACATAGCTGTGCCAGTCGGGATTTTCGAAGTAACCGTACGCATATTCCAGCAGTGCGGCGCCGGGGTTTTCGCACTGACCCATCACCTCAAATACAGCGCACTTGAAATAATACCGGACTTCCTCAGAGCGGAGGATATCGTCGCAGACGCCAAGGAGCGTATCCTCGTCGTCGCTCAGAATTTGCAGCACTCTTAAAAGGCGGTATCTCATGTACGGAGTCTGCTTGTCCCGATTGCCCGTTACTTCAAGAATGCTTGCTCCGTCGTAAATTTTCGTTACCATGCTTGAAACGGCAAAGTGATCGAGGAAGCTCTGATGAGAGAACGAAACAGCATTGTTGTTTTCGACCAGCAGTCCGTTTGATATCAGCGCCTGCAATTCCTTCTGGCTGTCGGTAAAGAATTGCCTGGGCAGCTTTGAATCCGGGCGCTGTTCCAGTTTATCAACTATTGTGTCCCGGAGCGCGGCGACAGCCGATTTGCTTATGCCGGCGCTTTCGCAGCTTTCGAGTATCTGGTTCCACCATTTCTCCATCAGTTCAAATGGCGTGGTTATGTCCCTTGCTGCCGAGCTGTCCGTTAAGGTCGTCCAGATATACAGCGAGGACGGGGTCAGCAGTAGATCCTGCAGTTTGTGCGACAGCGTGTTGTAATTCTCGCCGATCACATTGATGACATCACCGGCTGAAAAATGGCTTATTTCTACTTTGAACCACCTAAATGTTTTATTATCGTCATTAGAAAACAGATTCCTGAGACTTGCGTCGTTTTCAAGGTCGAATGTGCGTGTGATGAATACCATAGAAATGTGCCCACCAAAGTCCTTGTTAAGGTTATTTGCCTCTGAGATAATCTGTTTGCAGACCTCCAGCGCACTGCCGGAATGACGGCTCGTCCATCTCAGCGCGTCAAGCTGGTCGAGGATAAGCACGCAGGGCTTACCAGCGGCAATATTGTACAGGCAGTACACGGGGGACTGGATAAGTCCAAGCGCATTTCCGTACTTGTCTGATGTTGTCGAGGGAGGTTCCTGGGCTAAATTCAGGGCGAGGAAGAGAGTTCCGTTTTCCCTAAGCTTATTGACTATTTCGTAAACGCAGCCGCTTTTTCCGTACCCGGCTTTTCCGTGCAGAATGACCGAATTGCCGTTTGATATTTCGGCAAGCACCTTGTCGGTTTCGGCGCGGTGAATGACTTTGCCGTTTATCGGGTGGAATGAATTCAGAAAAATCTCGTTCAGACTGTTTATCTTTGTGATATTGTTTTCGCCGTACAGGTGCTTTCTGAATTCATGACCCCGTTCCGACATTGCATGTATTATCTCGTCGGCGGTTATGGGGACCACAAATCGCTGGTTTGAATTCGCATAGTTTTCAAGAAGCTCTCTGGCGGCTTTAGAATCCCCAGAAAACAAGCAATTGACCCTGGACGACAGGTCGCGCTTGCTCTCCATGCTGAACGGCGCGGTAACAAATTCCCACTTCGAGAGAATACTCATCAGATACTGGGCGTCGGTATCGTTGGATATGTCCAGCCCGAGCTGTTCGGCGCAGTCCTCCCATGCCTTTCGTATTTCCTGGTTGGTCAGCTGATTTCTCAAGTCCCCGACCGAAGCGCTTGTCCGGGCGCGATCGCACAGCTGGTCGAGTTCGCCGTAGCTCAACGGCGAAACAAAGACATATATGTTGTTGGGGTCTGTTTCAACTATTTCCCTTGCTCTGTTGAAAACATTGTATTGTTTAAGGTCGCAGGTTCTCCATTTGTTGTGAGTGCCGTTGCTGAGTTTGCACTGGTAGTGGTATCTGGTTTTATCTTTGTCAACCGCAGTATATTCCACGCTGTCCTTGTTCTCTCCGACAGGCTCTACTGTGATAGAGGTTAGCTCGCCCATAACCAGCCTAAGTAAAAGAATGGCAAGGTAGTGTTTTTCGTATTCGTTTCCTACTTTATCTGCTATGCCGCCAGGTACTTGGCTCATGTTATCGCTCCTTTCTGGGTTATCGCTATATTAAATTATATCACGCTGAATGTTAAAAATCAAGCCTAAGAAAAAGGACGGGTAGCATGAAAAGTCCGGCGTTCTTTCGGAACGCCGGACTGAACTTTTAGAATTTTGAAATGCCGCTGAAACCCTACCCCACGATCCCCCCGAAATCCTCGGCGAGCTTTCCGGAGCAGTCCTGGATATCCGGGAAGACGCTCTCCTGCGGGACGTCCTCAACGTCCCTGCCGAGCAGTTCGTCTACGAACTCAAAGAAGCGCTGGCTGTACGGGAGGTAGCGCTGTTTTATCAGCTCGGCGAATTCGGAGTCGCCGCTGACGGCGCGGGACGGGTCCATAGCGCGCTCGCTGTAGAAGCTGAACATGTTCTCGAGGTGCTCGACGGACATGCGTGCGGTGTCCAGCAATCCACGGCTGGAACCCTGCATTTCGGCAACGTATCCGGACAGCACCGAATTCCCTCCTGGGCGCGTGTCAAGCGGGGAAGTCTGAATCAGATCGTCGTAGGAGAAAACGCCGAGGTACGCCAAGTCCGCAACGAAATTGCTGTACTCCGCCGTTGCTTTCACGCCGTACTGCGTGCTCCCGCCGTCGTTTACGAACGAGTAGCTTGTATACGCCTGCATGGAGCCGAGGTCGTGACGGGAATACAGCCAGTCCTTCTGCTCGGCGGTAAGCTCGTGGGTCGGCTCGGAGTCGTCAATGCCGAGGGATTTCTTGTATTCCAGCGCCTTTTTCACCGCGTTGAATGAAATTCCCGGCTCAGTTACCCACTTGTCCGGAGCGCTGGCGAGTAAAGTATCCTCCGCGCTGTCGGTGGTTTCGAGGGCTTCGCTGAATGCGTTATCGTTATTCCGCGCCCTGCTGACCGGGGCGCAGGCGTATGCTCTGTTAGCAGCTGCGTTGATTATCATGGACTGCACTTCCTTTCAATTATAACATAGGAAAACAAGCCGTCTGGTGAGCGGCTGAATCACAAAATCAGCAGTTTGTACTATTTACTCATTGGCATTTTGTGCAGGTTTTACACTTTCCGCAAGCGCGAACGCTTCATCTCTGGGGAGCGTAGTTGCAATCTCCAGAATGTAATCCCCGTCGTCCCAGACGATAATGCACACGGAGCCGTAGCCGCCCAGGTACAGCCCGGTGTGACCGCCGACGGTTATTTCCTCCAGGTCCCCGTGCTCGTTATCGAAGTGGGAGTCGTATTTCGATTTGGTGTGCTGGGTGAAGCTTATCAGCTCGTCGCCGCGGTTGTAGGTCAGGTCGTATATCATGCCGCCGGTCATTTCGGGGGTTATTTCGTCGGTCAGCTCAAAGCCGTCCGGGAGCGAGGAAATGCAGTATACTTCCTCTATCTGGGGTTTCCCGGCGCCCACCGCCCTTACTTCTACATTATCGGAATGCTGCCGGAGCGTGAAGCTGCCGATGATAGCTCCGGTGCAGCCAGCAATCGCCGCCGTGAGAATAATTATCAGCAGTACAGCGGCTGCACGGCGGTTGAATTTCGGCTTAGTTTCCGGGAGGGGAGCGCCGTAGAATTTCGATAAAGTACGGCGCATTTTTATGCGGTGGGACAACGACGCGTGGAACTCCGGAGCGCTGTCAAACCCGGAGAAATCAGCGTTGTACGCGTCCTGCAACGCGGCTTTCAGAAGCTCAGAGTTCATTGTTGTTCTCGCTTTCTATGTACTCCCTTATCATCTTCATTGCGTCGGAAATTCGGCGCTTTGCCGCGGAGTATGATATGCCGAGGAGTTCGGCGATTTCCGCGTTCGGAACGTCGAAGTTAATTCTCAGAGTCAGCGCGGATTTAAGTGTTTCCGGCATGTTCCGGACGAAATCCGCCAGCTTTTCGTAGGATATTTCGCCTATCACCTGTTCCTCGACCGACGTGCTGTCGGGGATATTTTCGTCTGGTTCGACCTGCGGGAAGTGCGCTTTTTTACGCACAGTTTCTATTGCGACGTTCCGTATCACGATATCCACGAACGCGACTTTCTTGCCGTCGGGCACTCTGAAAAAAGTGTCCGGCTTAGCCGAAATTCGCAGGAACGCCTCCTGCACCGCTTCCTCGGCGTCGGCGCGGTTGTTCAGCCTGGAGTAGGCTATGCCGAGGAAACGGCTGCGGTTCTCGGTGTACAGCTTCTCGACTGTGTTTCGTTCTTCGTCGGTTTTCAGTACCGCCAGTGCGGCTGATATCATGGTTGACCTCCATTAAAACAATCAGGCTCTATAGTCTATATTATAAACCGATGTCGGCAAAAAATCAAGAGAGCCGCCCAAGGATATTCCTGAAAACTTGCCATTAACAGCAGTATTTTTTAAGTAAGCAGTTGACGATCTGCATATAATATATGTAGATAAGCCGCAATATAAGGAGAACCCCATGCGAAAGTTCGACTACACATTTCTGAAAAAATCAGCGTCCCCGCCGACATAATGAACTCCGCATCGGAAATGGACGCAGGACGAAATACCGTGCTGTAATCAAGGCTGAATAATCCCGCGCAGCGCCGACTTTAACGCGCCGAATAAAAGAACAGCCCCCGCTCGTTTTGGACGAACGGGGGTCATTTCAGCTGTAATATTTCTGATTTTTGCTGCGGGGTTTGTCGGGAATGGCGAGCCTGATTTTCCCCTGCTCGACAAGCGGGCGAATGATGTGCGCCATCAGGTAGTTTATCGACAGCCTGCCCTTGAAATGCTGCTCGATTTCGGCGCGGGTCCTCGGCGTGCGGCAGAAAATCAGCAGGTCCTCTTCGTTGCCGGTGACGGGCGCGGGGATTTCGGCGCTGTTGTAGAGCGTTGCCCTGAAAATACCGCGTTCGTTTTCGAATTTCGGCTCGGGCAGACCGGCGTTTTTCATCGCGCTGTACACGGTGGGAATGCCGCTGTACCTGTTCTCGGTGACGTCTATCACCTCAAGCGCGTTTGCGAGGAACGGGTTTCGGGTGTCCGCAGCGACTTTCCCGAGTTTGTCAAGGGTCATTCTTCCGTAAAGACCGCCCGGATTTTCTATCTCAATGCGGTTTGAGAACATTTTTATCGTTACCGGCGTGTAGTCGGTGTGGGTGCTGTAATCACGGTGGACAAGCGCGTTGAGTATCAGCTCCCTGACTGCGACTACGGGGTATTCCGGCTTGTCGGAGCGCCTGCCTGTCTGCGGGTCGATACAGGTGGCGGTTTTCATGTTCCTGCGGACGAAACTTATTGATTCGTCGAGCATATTTACGATGTTTCCGTCGATACGCGCGTTGTCGATGAATCGCTCGCCGACTGCGTTGTCGCTGCCCATTTCCGTTCCCTGCACACAGACTGCGGTAACGCAGAGCTGCGGGAAAAATCCCTGCGGGTACGGCGAGAACATCATAACTCCCGCCAGCGTAGGCTTGCCGTCCGTTGTAAAGCCTTGCAGGGAATCTATTTTTTCCGTTGGGAGGTCGGCGAGGTTTGGTTTTTTCTTCCGCATGGTGATAAGGTACTGAGTATGCGCGTCGGTGTCGATGTCGGAAAGCCCGGCGCGTTCTGCAACGCGCAGTTCGTCCTGGATTTTCTTCCTGAACGCCTCGTAGCTGTAAACCTCGTATTCTGTCATGTGCCTGTCGCCGTCGCCCACGCGGACGTATGAGCCTTTCAGGCGGCCGACGCCTTTGTAAAAGCAGGGTTTCAGCTCGTTTTCTATTTCCTGGATCTCCGCGCTTACGACGGTTTTTCCGCTGATATTTGTTACCGTGCACAGCGGACGGAGCTCCGGCTCCATCTGCAAAGCCTGCTCCATTATCTTTTTCTGGAGGTCTGCGGGGTCGTACACTCCGCAGATATCAAAGCCGTTATTCTCGTCTATCCCGAAAACAATTGTTCCCCCGCCGTACTGATTTGAAAACGAGGACAGCGTGTCAAAAAGCTTCGGGCAGCCTTCCGCTGCCGCCTTTATCTCAAGGTAGTTGCTCTCGCACTTTGTTTGCAATATTTTGTTTACCAGTTCAACTAATTCGTATTCCAGCAATTTTATCACCCCTTTGATTAAATTATACGCATTTTATAACACTTTGTCAACAGTGAATTCGTATAAATTCTAAAAAAAGTGTTATAAAATGCGTGAAAATTGTTATAAAATATCGAAATCGTTATAAAAGTGTTGCAAAAACGTTATTGTTTTGATGCTTGTCAATGGGGTCAATGTGGATTTATACCCTATCGGGGATAAGTTTGTGCGTTTGTTATAATATTGTACCCTAACGGGTATATTATGCGCAAGTTTACGCCCGCTGTTTGACATTTTGAGAACGGAGTGCTATAATTATTTCAGTAACTAACGGTGTGACAAGGAGAGCTTAATGGATAAAATCGAAGTACTGGCATTCGGCGATGAATTGTGGGACAGGGTAATAAAGTATGCGGAAACCTGCTCATGGGGAGCGGGTCGGGTCCTTGCAGGCAAAATGAGGGAGAACGATTTTGAAGCCAACGAGAGGGTTATCGTGGCGCTTCATGACGGCGATATAGCCGCGTTCTGCACATTCTCGAACAGGGACGAACTGCCGCCGGAGTATGATTTCACGCCCTTTGTGGGATTTGTTTTCGTGGACGAGAAATTCAGGGGTCGCCGCCTGTCCGGGAAGCTTATTGAAGCCGCCTGCGGGCTGGCGAGAGAGCAGGGATTTACGGCGATATATCTCATGAGCGGGGAAGTCGGCTTGTATGAAAAATACGGGTTCAGGAAAATCGGGGATTACGGATCTATTTACGGTTCGGTGGAGCAGTTATTTGCGAGGGATTTGTGATTTTGTGGAGGTAATTTATGAACGCGGAAATCTACATATCAAACGTTGTGCTAAGGACTGAACGGCTCATACTGCGCCTGTGGAGGGAATCTGACCTTGATGATTTTTTCGAGTACGCAAGCGTAGATGGCGTCGGGGAGATGGCGGGCTGGGCTCACCATAAAACGAGGGAAGAAACGCAGGCTGTTCTTAATGCGTTTATCAGCGAGAAAAAGACGTTCGCAATCGAGCGCGGCGGGAAGGTCATAGGCTCGCTTGGAATCGAGAAATACGACGAGGAGAAGCTTCCGGAATTCAGTGATAAGTCGGGGCGTGAGCTGGGATTTGTGCTGTCGAAGGCGTACTGGGGCAACGGCTACATGGCGGAGGCTGTCCGGGCGGTGATTGATTATCTGTTTGAGCAGGTCGGGCTTGATTTTATTGCCTGCGGGTATTTCACCGACAATCCGCAATCGAAGCGCGTGCAGGAAAAATGCGGGTTCAAGTTTTATAAGTACAGTAAGTACACGACGGCTTACGGGGTCACTAAGGATGAGTGTATCAATGTTTTGTTCGGGTGAATTGACAGTGGTTTTTCGTGCTTGACGATAAGGCGCATGACGACCTGCGGGCGAACAGAAATCTCGGATATACGGTTCCGTTTTTTCGATGCACTGCCTGATGAGGACATGAAGTAACGAGGGAGTTTATGCGGACGGTTCCTGTCTGCGCATTGATAAGGAGGATTTGTAATGGCTGAATTACGGCTGATGGAAAATTGCGATATAGAGGAGTGCACTGAATTATACCTGGGAGCGTTTCACCACGATGGAAAGATGGGGGAGTATTTTCGGGCAAATCTTCCGCTATATTTCAAGAAGTATATAGAAAGTGATTATTGCATGGCGTATGTGCTTGCTGATGGTGATTCGATCATCGGTATCATAACGGCGATAATTGTACCCAGCATTGGTATGAACAGTATCAACATTGATACAGTTGCTATTTCGCTTGCATATCAGCACAAGGGTTATGGAACGCAGATGTTCAGCGAGTTTTTTGAAAAGACGCGTGGCTCTTTTTACTCACTCAATTCGCAGCGGAGTGGAAACGGTTACAGGCTGTATGATAAAGTTGGTTTTTCCGACCAAACAGACAGAGCGTACATGATTTATATGCCCGGTGTGACGGATAGAATTAAGCAGCTTGAATCCGAGCTTAAGGCAGAAAATTCCGAGAAAAGCGGTGATCAATAAGCAATTTTTCGCTCCATTTTGCGGGAATGCTCAGAAAGCTGTCAGAACTGAAAAATATAATAGGGAATGCAATTTTACTGTTGCATTCCTTTTTGTTTTGTCCAGTTTCGGAGCGGTACTGTGGGCAGATGTGTGGGCATGGTGGGTGTTTTACTTGCTTTCGACAAAGCGTAATAGTTGTGAATGGCTTTGTTATGCGGAAAATCAGATGTGAGATTTGGGGATAGTCGGGTTCTCATCTGCCCGAAGTCCGCACCGATTGCGGTGTCCAAGACTGACAACATGAAGATCATCACTCCCGAGGCGAACCAGTTCGCTGACGCGTGGGATATAGACTACCGCAAGTATCACGACCTGTTCGTGCCGGATAACAAGAAGGCTGTTATCGCGGTTTCCCTGGGCGCGTGATCGGAAGAAAGCAGGCAGGGCGGCGGAATTCCGCCGCCCTTATTCTGAAAGGAGGATATCATGCTTATAACCGTTGAGGAATACATCGGCATGGGATTTCCGGAGGTGGATTCCAGGAATATTTCCGGCTGTATTCAGCGCAGCGACTACATCATTGCCGCGCTTACCGAGGGCAGGGCGGAAAAGGCGCTTCAGTCCGGCGGCAGGCAGGCTGAGCTTGTCAAGCAGGCTGCCGGATTCCAGACATATCAGCTGCTTCGCGAGATGGAACTTATCGACGGTTCCGGGGATTCCAGCTCCGGCAGCGAGAATGTGACGATCGGGGACTATTCCTACAGCACACAGACCAGCAGGGGCAGCACGGCGAATACATTCACTGCGGACTGCGACGAGGCCGGGCTGAATACAATACGGCTGCTCAGGGCGGCAGGATGCATGTTCGCCGGGGTGGAGGTGCGCGAATGAAGATCGCTCCTATCCCTATGGAACTGCTGACGGACAGCGTCACGCTGCTTACTCCGACGGATTCCGGGTACTCCAGCACAGTGCTTGGGAATGTCCGTGTAATACGCACAAGCACCGTCACTGACCACCTCGTCACCCACACCAGGGATCGCAGCGAACTGGTGGTGTATTTCGACTGCGTGAACTCCACCCCGGCCGGGACAGAATTCAACGCCGGTCAGTCGCTGGAGTATTACGGCGAAAAATACGAGATCGTGGAATCCACCCTGTTCGCCGGGGAGGAGCCGCACCACTACCGTATCCGCGGAAGAAAGACCAGCGGCGAATTCCACGGCTGAGAAAGGAGGGAGTCGGCGTGACCAAGGAAACAAAGCCCGTGAAATCCACGGACGGCGGCAGGGAGGAAGCCTACCGCCTGGCAAAAATACTGCGCGCCGGGAGCAGAGAGCTCGCACGGCAGCTGAATACCAAAAAGACAAGGAAGCAGCGCTAGGAGGAAGTATGACTATCACGATAAACAATGTCAGGTTCGACAAGGTGACGGAGCTTTCCGCGGAGCGCGAAACCAGGAGGACTGACATTCACTACAACACGCAGGGGGATATGCTCATCGACCTTGTGAATAGAAAATACCGGCTGAAGGTGTTGTTCGGACTGCTCACGGAATCCGAGCTAAAGGCGCTCCGGGAGCTGTGCAGCGAGATATTTGTCACGGTCAGCTTCCACGCGCCGGAGGGAGATGTTACCGCGGATTTCCACGTTTCGGACGAGCCGGCGCCGGAGGTCACCGTTATCAACGGAGTGGCGATGTACGGCGGCGTGGAGCTGGAATTCCGACAGAAGTGAGGTGAGTTGAATGGTTGAGGTTTCAGAAAAATTCCGGCAGCTTGCCCAGGACAACGGGCGCCGCGTGTGGTGCAGGATAGTGGCGGACGGGGTGGAATTCCTGGACGACACGCTCATTGAAATGAGCTTCGACGATGTGGTACACCCGGACTGGTTCACCATCGGCACCACCTGCGCCAACCGTCTGCACTTTTCCGCGAGGTATTCCGGGGAGCTTTCCTCCAAGGCGGAGGTCACTGCCTTCATCAGCTTTGACGGCGAGGAGTGGTGTCCGCTGGGAGTGTTCTATATCGAGCGCAGGTACGTCCGGGGGAATGTTATCAACATCACCGCGTACGACCGTATGTACAGCCTGGATACGGCATACAGCTACACGGGGACGCTTCCGGTCAACAGCGACGTACTGCTGCGGAAAATATGCGCGGACAACGGTATCATCTGCGCGGACGCCGGGTACCCCTACAAGAT
>ERZ1026862.2186-NODE-2186-length-10448-cov-4.156740_pt1 | contig 10448 bp, 9 predicted proteins | sample MGYA00380161_ERZ1026862 | MGnify/ENA primary metagenome ERZ1026862 (study PRJEB33269, sample SAMEA4719797) | human gut metagenome | biome: human-associated habitat; feature: organic feature; material: feces | place: Cameroon | collected 2013-10 ... | reverse complement strand
ATAGTGTATATGGTTATTTTTTATGTGGAAAAAAGCAGTTTTTGTTTTGTTGGCAGTGCTTATGCATACTCAGTTGTTCGGCTTGTGTATGGTAAATGCGTATGCCGAAGAAAAAGAGGAGTTAAAAGATAATGCGCTGTATTCGAAATCCTGTGCGCTTACGGACGGGGAGAGTGACCGGATCCTGTACGGAAAAGAAGAGTCACTGCCGCTTGCAAACGCGAGCACCACGAAGATTATGACATGCATTCTTGCTTTGGAAAACGCTGATCCGGATGACGTTGTGACGGTAAGCACAGCGGCTGCGGGACAGCCCAAGGTACATCTTGGAATGCAGGAAAACGAACAGTTTTATCTGCGGGATCTGCTGTATGGGTTGATGCTGGAATCGTACAATGATTGTGCTTACGCGATTGCGGAGCATCTGGACGGATCGGTGGAAGCCTTTGCAATGCGGATGAATGAGAAAGCGAAGGAACTCGGCTGCATAGATACGCATTTTGTGACACCCAACGGATTGGATATGGAGGATGAAAAGGGAAGCCATCACACGACTGCAGCGGATCTGTGCAGAATCATGAGCTACTGCACCTGGAAATCGCCCAAAAGTGAGGAATTTGTAGCACTGACAAGAACAAGAGAGCATGCATTTACCGATCTTGAAGGCAAAAGTTTTGCGGTAGCCAATAAGAATGCGTTTTTGGACATGATGGAATGTGCGGTCACTGGAAAAACCGGATTTACAGGGAAGGCGGGGTACTGTTATGTGGCAGCGGCAGAGGAAGGTGGCCGAAAGTTTTGTATTGCCCTGCTCGCGTGCGGCTGGCCGAACAACAAGAACTATAAATGGGCGGATGCGAAGACGTTGTTTGGATATGGACTCGATCATTATCATCTGTACAAAGGCGCGGAGAAAAAAACAAGGATTCCGGAAGTGGAGATTGCCGGTGCATACCATGATGTTTCACTTGCGGAGTGGGGAAAAAGAATAAAAGTACCTTTATATGTGAAGGGGCAGAATGAAAATATGACGTTTCTGAAGGCGGACTGGGAGAAAGCGACAGTTATCCGCTCACTTGATGAGACTATCTGTGCACCTGTGAAAAAAGGCGATAAATGCGGTACAGTGTCATATTGCATCGGTGGACAGGAGCGGTATCAATATGATATCTGCGCGAAGGAAAGTGTGGAACGGTGGAATTTTACTGCGTTTTTACGTGCATTATGGAAGGAGATTACATGATTGTTGCAATACAAAAAAAGTACAATTTAATTAGTGAAAAATTTAACAATTACTGTTGAAATGAGTTGGGAAATGTTATACAATCACACTAGCGGAATTTTTTATTTTTTATAGATGGAGGGCATAAGATGAGTAGTAACAATGAAAACTTGGCAATGCAGCGTATTGCTAAGTTGGTCGATGAGAACAGCTTTATGGAAATTGGTTCTCTCGTAACAGCACGTAGCACAGACTTTAACCTGACAGCTGCGAAGGCTCCTTCCGATGGTGTTATCATTGGTCATGGACTGATCGATGGTAATCTGGTATTTATTTACAGCCAGGATGCTTCCGTATTAAACGGAACAATCGGAGAGATGCACGCAAAGAAGATCGCTTCTGTGTATGATATGGCAATGAAGATGGGAGCGCCTGTAATCGGTTTTATCGATTGCGGAGGAATCAGACTTCAGGAGTCTGTTGATGCATTAGATGGTTTCGGAACAATTTATGCGAAGGAAGTTGCCGCTTCCGGCGTGATTCCACAGATCTGCGGAGTATTCGGCAATTGTGGTGGTGGACTTTCCGTTGTCCCTGCACTTTGCGATTTTACTTTCGTGGAAGAGACCAAGGGTCGTATGTTCGTAAATTCTCCGGATGCGATTGAGGGCAATCGCAGCGAGAAGTGTGATACAGCAAGTGCAGCATTCCAGAGTGAAAACAGTGGATGTGTTGATTTCGTTGGATCCGAGGATGAGATCATGGCTCAGATCCGTCAGCTGGTATGCATGCTTCCTGGCAACAATGACGGAGATGTATACACAGATGCATGTGAGGATGATCTGAACCGTGCATGTGAGAGCATGGAGGCTATGAAGGGTGATCCAAGATATCTCTTATCTGAGATTTCTGATGATCATGTATTCTTCGAGACAAAGGCTGACTATGCTAAGAATATGGTAACCGGACTGTTCAAGCTGAATGGTATGACTGTTGGTGCAGTTGCTAACTGCAGCGAAGTATACGATGAGGAAGGCAAGAAGACTGAAGAATTCGAACTTTCCCTGACTGCTAAGGGATGCAATAAGGCAGCTGAATTCGTTCAGTTCTGTGATGCGTTCTCAATCCCGGTTCTTTCCATTACCAATGTGAATGGATTCAAGAACTGCATGTGTTCCGAGAAGAACCTTGCAAGAGCACTTGCAAGAATGACATATGCATTTGCCAATGCAACATGCGCAAAGGTAAATATGATTACTGGTGAGGCTTACGGAAGCCCATATGTACTTATGAATTCTAAGTCAATCGGTGCAGATTTAGTATATGCATGGACCGATGCCAAGGTTGGTGCGATGGATTCTTCACTGGCTGCCAAGATCCTTTATCCGGAAGCAGGAGCAGAGGAGCTTAAGCAGAAAGCAGATGATTATGAGAAGCTTCAGTCTTCGGTTGCAGCTGCTGCAGCAAGAGGATATGTTGATCGCATTATCGATCCGGCAGATTCAAGAAAGTATCTTGTGGCTGCATTTGAGATGCTCTACACAAAATATGTGAATGAGCCGGAAAAGAAACACGGTACAAAGTAGAAAGGTGAAGTTTTATGAAGAAGAGAATTGCTTTGGCACTCAGCATGATCCTTATGATCCTTATGCTTGGTGCCTGCGGAACAGATCCGACTACCGTGGATTACAACGGAAGTTCTTATGAAGATCTTCAGAATGACAGTAACACCAATATTACAATGGTACAGCAGCTTGCTTCTTTGTTCAGCCAGAACGATCTGACGGTTGATACTTTGGACAAAGATATTGCTGATTCGTTAAAGACGAATTACGGTGTTACCGAGGCACAGCTTGAGGCATCCGAAAAGTGGATGGACGTAGAGGATGAGTTCGGAAGTTATGTAGAGACAGAAGCGGATACTTTTTCTGTTGCAAAGTCCGGAAAGACTCTTACAAGTGATGTTACACTGAAGTTCGAAAAGAAAGATGTCGATTTCCAGGTAGTTTACGATTATTACTCAATGGAGATTACGGGCCTGACAGTAGAGCCAATTTACTCATTAGGTCATAAGTTACAGAATGCAGCGTTAAATACACTTATTTCTATGAGCGTTGTATTTGCAGTATTGATTCTGATCAGCCTGCTGATCACATGCTTTAAGATCTTCCCGTATCTTGAGAAGAAGAAAGCACAGAAGGCTGCTGCAGAAGCTGCGGGACAGACCGAGACACAGGATCAGGTTGTATCCCAGATTTCACAGAGAGAAGAACAGCAGCTTACGGATGATACGGAACTTGTTGCTGTCATTGCGGCTGCGATTGCTGCGAGCACCGGAACTTCTACAAGTGATTTTGTAGTACGTTCTATTAATAGAAGATAATTTAGGAGGACTGAATTCATGAAGAATTATACAATTACGGTTAATGGTAACGTATACGACGTTACAGTAGAAGAGACTGGAAGCACACCTAGCGTTGCAGCACCGAAGCGTGCAGCATCCGCAGCACCGGCACCAGCTGCTAAGCCAGCTGCAGGCGCAGGAAGCATCAAGGTTGAGGCAGGAGCTGCCGGAAAAGTATTTAAGGTAAGCAAGAATGTCGGCGATGCTGTAAAGAAGGGTGACGAGATCCTTGTTCTTGAGATTATGAAGATGGAGACACCTGTTGTTGCTCCTGAAGACGGAACAGTTGCCAGCATTAACGTAGCAGTTGGCGATGCTGTTGAAGCAGGCGCTTTACTTGCAACTTTAAACTAGTCTAAGGAGGAATTCACTGTGAGTTATGTAGGCGAAACATTAATGAACCTCCTACATCAGACAGCCTTTTTCAACCTGACATGGGGCAATTATGTCATGATCGCTGTGGCTTTATTGTTCCTGTATCTTGCAATTAAGAAAGGCTTTGAGCCGTTACTGTTAGTACCGATCGCATTTGGTATGCTCCTGGTAAATATTTACCCGGATATTATCGCAAGCCCGGAACAGACAAGCAATGGCGTGGGCGGTTTACTTTATTACTTTTATACATTGGATGAGTGGTCAATCCTTCCATCCCTGATCTTCATGGGTGTTGGTGCGATGACGGATTTCGGTCCGCTGATCGCAAACCCGATCAGTTTCCTGATGGGAGCTGCTGCACAGTTCGGTATCTTTAGTGCATACTTCCTTGCAATCCTTCTTGGATTCAACGACAAGGCTGCCGCTGCAGTATCCATCATCGGTGGTGCGGATGGTCCGACTTCGATCTTCCTTGCAGGAAAGCTTGGACAGACTGGTCTGATGGGACCGATCGCCGTGGCTGCTTATTCCTATATGGCTTTGGTGCCGATTATCCAGCCACCAATTATGAAACTTTTCACAACGAAGAAGGAACGCGCGATCAAGATGCAGAACCTTCGTCCGGTCAGCAAGCTGGAGAAGATCTTATTCCCAATCGTCGTTACCGTTGTTGTCTGCGTACTTCTTCCAACAACAGCACCTCTCGTTGGTATGCTGATGCTTGGTAACCTCTTCCGTGAGTCCGGTGTTGTACGTCAGTTACAGGAGACTGCAAGTAACGCACTTATGTACATTGTAGTTATCTTACTTGGTACTTCTGTCGGTGCGACAACAAGTGCTGAGGCATTCTTGAATGTCAGCACAATCAAGATTGTTATCTTAGGTCTTGTAGCATTCATGGTTGGTACTGCTGCCGGAGTTCTCTTCGGAAAGTTACTTTGTTGGATTACCAAGGGCAAGATCAATCCTCTGATCGGTTCCGCCGGTGTATCTGCGGTTCCTATGGCTGCCCGTGTATCCCAGAAGGTTGGTGCAGAGGAAGATCCTACCAACTTCTTACTTATGCATGCAATGGGTCCGAACGTTGCCGGAGTTATCGGTACTGCAGTCGCTGCAGGATGCTTTATGGCAATCTTTGGAATTTAGTTTGAATTAATTTAGGAGGATTATCATGTCAGAAATAAAGGCAAAGCCGGTAAAAATTACCGAGACAATCTTACGTGATGCGCATCAGTCTATGATCGCAACCCGTATGACGACGGAGCAGATGCTTCCGATCGTTGATAAGATGGATAAGGTTGGCTACCACGCAGTTGAGTGCTGGGGAGGAGCTACCTTCGATGCATCTCTTCGTTTCCTGAAGGAAGATCCATGGGATCGTCTTCGTAAATTAAGAGATGGATTCAAGAATACAAAGCTTCAGATGTTATTCCGTGGACAGAATATCTTAGGATATCGTCCATATGCGGATGATGTTGTAGAGTATTTCGTTCAGAAGTCAATCGCAAACGGAATTGATATTATCCGTATTTTTGACTGCCTGAATGATCTTCGTAACCTTCAGACTGCAGTTACTGCTGCAAACAAAGAGAAGGGACATGCTCAGGTTGCATTATCCTATACATTAGGTGATGCTTATACCTTAGAGTACTGGACCGATATGGCTAAGAAGGTTGAAGACATGGGTGCAAACTCATTATGTATCAAGGATATGGCCGGACTCCTGGTTCCATATAAGGCTGATGAGCTTGTTAAGGCATTAAAGGAAGTTGTTGATATTCCAATCGAACTTCATACACATTATACTTCAGGTGTTGCTTCCATGACTTACCTTAAGGGTGTTGAGGCAGGTTGTGATATCATCGATACTGCAATGTCTCCATTCGCACTTGGTACCAGTCAGCCTGCAACAGAAGTTATGGTTGAGACCTTTAAGGGAACTCCATATGATACAGGACTTGATCAGAATCTCCTTTCTGAGATCGCTGATTACTTCCGTCCGATGCGTGATGAGGCTCTTGAGAGCGGACTTCTTAATCCGAAGGTTCTTGGTGTTAATATCAACACATTACGTTATCAGGTACCGGGTGGTATGTTATCCAACATGATTTCCCAGCTCAAGGAGCAGGGTGCTGAAGATAAGTACGAGGAAGTTCTTAAGGAAGTTCCAAGAGTACGTAAAGATCTTGGTGAGCCACCACTTGTTACACCGTCATCACAGATCGTTGGTACACAAGCTGTATTTAACGTATTAATGGGTGAGAGATATAAAGTTGCTACACAGGAAACCAAGGGAATCCTCGAAGGAAAGTATGGTCAGACAGTTAAGCCGTTTAATCAGGAGGTTGTAGATAAGGTTCTTACTGCGGATGAGAAAGCTTCTGCAATTACCTGCCGTCCGGCGGATCTGATCGAGCCAGAACTTGGAAAAATCGAGGAGGAGATGAAGCAGTACAAGCAACAGGATGAAGATGTATTAACCTATGCATTATTCCCACAGGTTGCAACTGATTTCTTTAAGTACCGTGAGGCTCAGCAGACCGGCGTTGATGCAAAGGTTGCTGATACCAAGAACGGAGCTTATCCTGTTTAGGATTCCTTGTAAAAAGTTCGCTGTCGTCTGACAGCGGACTTTTTTGTTGTACAGATTCCCTCTTTTATTAATTACTTGCATTTATCTGCCAAAGTGTTACAATCAAATGCAGTGACGTTTGTCAAAAACATGTTAGGAGAGGGTTTGGTTATGTCAAATACCAATGATCTGTTGAACCGGATCAATAATCATTACAGTTCTATGAGTAAGGGGCAGAAATTGCTTGCAACCTATATTACAGATAATTATGATAAGGCAGTGTTTCTTACGGCAGCTAAAATGGGGGAGACGGTAGGCGTCAGCGAGTCTACGGTTGTACGTTTTGCTACTTATCTTGGATATAAGGGATATCCGGAATTTCAAAAGGCACTTGAGGAATTGGTGCGCAATAAGTTGAATTCCATTCAGAGAATGGAAGTTACCTATGGAAGGATCAGTCAGTCTAAGATCCTTGAGACGGTTTTGCAGTCCGATGCGGATAAGATTAAGACGACACTGGAAAAGATTGATCATAATGCATTTGAACTTGCGGTATCAACGATTCTTGAAGCAAAAAACATTTATATTGTAGGCATTCGAAGCTGTGCGCCACTTGCAAGCTTTCTGGCTTTTTATCTGACGCTTATGTTTGACAATGTACATCTGCTTACAACGAACAGTTCCAGCGAATTGTTTGAGCAGATGGTGCGAATCGGACAGGAGGATGTCATTGTCGGAATCAGTTTTCCACGATATTCTATGCGTACACTGAAAGCTTTGGAGTTTGCAAATAATCGAAGCGCTAAGGTGATCACAATTACAGACAGCGTGCATTCTCCGATGAATCTGTATTCGTCCTGCAATCTGATCGCGGACAGTGATATGGCATCGATCGTTGATTCGCTTGTTGCACCGCTTAGTGTGATCAATGCGCTTGTTGTTGCATTGTGCATGAAGAAACAGAAAGAGGTAGCGGGAACACTTACTATGCTTGAAGATATCTGGAATGAGTATCAGGTATATGAAAATGACGAGATTAATTATATTGACGATTCCATCAAGGTACATTATGCAAAATTAGAGGATGTTGATGAATGAGTAAAGTAATTGTAATCGGAGGCGGTCCGGCGGGGATGATGGCTGCGTATGCAGCTGCGTGTCAGGGGCATCATGTGACACTGCTGGAGCAGAATGAGAAGCTTGGCAAGAAGCTTTTTATTACCGGAAAGGGACGCTGCAACATTACGAATGCGTCAGATATGGATCATCTGTTCGCAAATGTTATGAGTAACCGGAAGTTTTTGTATAGTGCATTCTACACGTTTGACAATGAACAGGTGATCGCTTTCTTTGAGGGGCAGGGGCTGCGTACGAAAGTGGAGAGGGGAAACCGTGTTTTCCCGGTATCGGATCATTCTTCAGATGTCATTGCAGCACTCAGCCGGGCACTTAGGGCAAAGCATGTTGAAATCATGTTGCACACAAGAGTGGAAAAGCTGTTTGTTCAGGATGCGTGCGCCTATGGTGTAATACTTTCTAGCGGAAAAAGAATCGAAGCGGATGCTGTTATTGTGGCGACAGGTGGTATTTCTTATCCTTCGACAGGTGCGACGGGAGACGGATACCGTATGGCGCTTGAGAGTGGGCATCATCTGGTGGAAGGCACGCCGTCACTGGTTCCTTTTGAGACGAAGGAAGCATGGGTGAAGGAGTTACAGGGATTATCGCTTCGCAACGTGACAGTTTCTATATATAATGGGAAAAAGAAGCTGTATGAGGATTTCGGTGAGATGCTTTTTACGCATTTTGGCGTAAGCGGACCTTTGATTTTGTCTGCAAGCGGAATGATCAAGGCTTCTTTGTTTTCTCAGGAACTGAGTCTGTACATCGACCTGAAACCTGCTCTTGACAAGGAACAGCTTGACAAGCGGATCCTGCGTGAATTTGATGCTGCGATGAACAAGCAGTTCAAGAATGTGATCGGCGCACTTCTTCCAACGAAGATGATTCCGGTAGTGATTGAACTGTCCGGCATTGATCCGGATAAGAAAGTGAATGAAGTATCCCGCGAGGAACGTCAGCATCTGGTACAGTTGTTAAAGAAACTTCCTTTGACGGTTACCGGGCTGCGTGGCTGGAATGAGGCAATCATTACGAAGGGCGGTGTCTCGGTGAAGGATGTGAACCCATCGACGATGGAATCAAAACTGGTATCGCATCTGTATTTCTGCGGAGAAGTATTGGATCTTGACGCTTTGACCGGAGGCTATAACTTACAGATTGCATGGTCAACCGGATATCTTGCGGGAATGTCGATAGAGACATGTGATTAAAATTACTTGAAAAGGATGCATGATGAACGTGGATTCCATGAATCCTATATAGGCAGAATCGATTTGAAATCAGAATCATAATGAAGGAGAGAATTATGGCTTACAATATTGCAATTGACGGACCGGCTGGTGCCGGCAAAAGCACGATCGCCAAGAAACTGGCGGCAGACCTTGGATATGTATATGTGGATACCGGTGCGATGTACCGTGCGATGGCATATTATTTTTTGCAGAATGGAATTGATGCAAAGGACGAGAAAGCGATTGCGGATGCATGTCCGAATGTTGACGTGACGATCCAGTATGTAAACGGAGAGCAACAGGTGATTTTGAACGGAGAGAATGTTAATGGTGTGATCCGCAAGGAAGAAGTTGGCAATATGGCAAGCGCTACGAGCGTGTATCCGGTTGTCCGCACGAAGCTGGTTGAATTACAGAGACAGCTTGCATCTAAGGAAAATGTCATCATGGACGGAAGAGACATCGGAACGGTCGTACTTCCAAATGCAAATGTTAAGATTTATCTGACAGCAAGTTCTGCTGTGCGCGCGAAGAGACGTTTTGACGAACTTACTGCAAAAGGCGTAGAATGTGATATCGATGCAATCGAGAAGGATATTATCGATCGTGATTACCGCGACATGCACCGTGAGACATCGCCGCTTCGTCAGGCTGAGGATGCGGTGCTTTTGGATTCTTCCAATCTGGATATTGACGGTGTGGTTGCAGAAATGAAGAAGATTATTGAAGGCGCACAGAGCTAGAGCGCTTGATCGAAAGCCAGACAAGGCGGAACGGAGGAACATGAAAAACGTTACGGTTGCTGAGACGGCAGGATTCTGTTTTGGCGTAAAGCGCGCAGTCAATATGGTATATGGGGAAGCGGAATCTTCCGATGTGCCGGTGTACACATACGGACCGATTATTCATAACGAGGAAGTTGTGCATGATCTTGAGGATAAGGGAGTAAGGGTTATCCGTTCTCTGGACGAACTGAATCAGCTGCCAAAGGGAAAAATTATCATCCGTTCTCATGGAATCAGTAAGGCGGAGCATGATAAGATGCAGGCATCCGGATTTGAAATATTGGATGCAACCTGTCCGTTCGTGCTTAAAATCCACCGGCTTGTCGGGGAATACAGCCGCAAGGGGTATACGATCGTGATTGCAGGAAACCATGAGCACCCGGAAGTGGAAGGCATCATGGGATGGGTGGAAGGTCAGTCTGTTTATACGGTTCAAAATGTCGGTGATATGGAAAAATTACCGCTTTCGCCGGATGAAAAAGTATGTTTTGTGGCACAGACGACATTTAACTACAATAAATTTCAAGAATTAGTTGAAATTATAACGAAAAAAGGTTATGATATAATTGTTTTAGATACAATTTGCAATGCGACGGAAGAAAGACAGGCAGAAGCACGAATGATTGCCGGTCGATCGGAAGCGATGATCGTGATTGGGGACAAGCATAGCTCCAATACACAGAAGCTATATGAGATATCTAAAAAAGAATGTGCAAATACTTACTATATACAAACG
>ERZ1026862.2185-NODE-2185-length-10451-cov-41.102636_pt1 | contig 10451 bp, 2 predicted proteins | sample MGYA00380161_ERZ1026862 | MGnify/ENA primary metagenome ERZ1026862 (study PRJEB33269, sample SAMEA4719797) | human gut metagenome | biome: human-associated habitat; feature: organic feature; material: feces | place: Cameroon | collected 2013-10 ... | reverse complement strand
TCAAGTTTATGCTTTATTAACGAGAAGTTTTCTATAGGGGTGCTGAGTAGTTACACTAAACGGAATAGATGTACGACATATATACCCACAAATAGGAGAACATCTGAATACTCTGATAGCAGACAAAGAGCCAGAGGTACGTTCGTTTTTCAATTTGTGCATTAATAATAACAACCAACCTGCAGATATTATTTCCATCACTGCCTCAGTGAAGGATGAATTGTATGTTGAACTATTTGCATTAACTGCTAATCCAGATAATCTAAATGAAATAGAAGATTTTGATTCTATACCTCTTTGGATAAATGAGCAAGAGCCTTCATTTGTAAGTCAATTTCTCCTAAGTTGTCAGAAATCTTTCGTTGATGATGAAGATAAAGAAGCTATTGCTGAAACCCTTACATCTATAAATAGTGAAAAATTTAGAGATTCTATAATTGAGTTATCTGAAGATGACCAGTATAAGATTCTGCAGTTATGTCCTGAGACTTATGCAAAAGACATAGTTGTTCGGTATTTTGCTTCAACAAAACTCTTTGATCTGTTTATTGGTGAACAATGGAAGAAATTAAAATCACAAATTCCATATGTGGCTTTCGATTTAGAATCAGATGGGGATACTATTAAGGAATTTGCTTTTAGAAAAGATGAAAGCACAAAGGTGTACCAAGGAGAAGAGCAGCTAAATACACTTCTACGTGCATTAAAAGGAACTGAGATTATTGTTGGTCACAGAATCAAAGCGTGGGATTTGGGCTGTATATTAAGCAAGAAAGGCTTTGAGTCAAATGCATTTGTTTGGGACACTTTAGAAATAGAGATTCTATTAAATCCTTGCAGATACTCATATGCACTTCACACAGGACATACATCTCAAGAAGATACAGAACTGGTAGATCGATTATTCTGGAATCAGCTTTATAGACTCTCAAAGAATGTGTCTTTGTGTGGCGAACTTAAAGACTTACTTCCTGCCAAAATTAATGAGATCTTAGATGTTTTGAGACAACCAGAATTTTCTGATTTCTTTAGCAAGGATTCTAAAGAAGACAACTTTTATCAGGTTCTTACTGATACAGATGAACAAGTTGTATCTCGTATAAAGGCAATTAACGATATTGATTCAAAGAGGTTAATTATTGCTCCTAAACGTCTATGGTCAAGAATTGCTGAATATGTGGATATGAAATTTGTCCAGAAGCAGGAAGGCATTGATTACATGTCTATTAGTAAAAAAATGCTTCATGAGAAACCTCTTGACGATACTTTCCTTAATGCAATTTTAAATAGATTTGTTACCATGTCAAAAACTCCAGTTGTAGCAAATCTTGCTCAATATCTTAGGCTCAATTATTTATCTGATAATCTACTTGAAGAGTACGTTATTGAAAGTTCCGGAAATGTAGATTGTGCAGACATGGAGTTTCTAAGGGAAAATAGTAACCTAAAAAATTACGAACATATTTGGTTTGTTGGTTGTGAAATTGAAAATCGAGTAAACCAATATTCATTGCCAACTCATTATTCTCCTTCTGATTTTTGGCAAAATGATAGCAGTATCCCTATGCGATTAGGGGCATCCAGTTACATTGCTGTAAATAAGGAAGAACGAAAACTAAATATTTTTAATGATGTACCTTCGGAAGCTGCTAACGTATGGATTGAGAGAACTAGAGAAGGCAAGTATGTCGTTAGCTACAATTATGATTTCTTCTCTATTTTAGAGTCACTGAACAATGGCTCTGAGGGGGTGACAATAGAAATAATTCCATGGATAACAGACAGCGGAAATAACAACTCAATACATTTAGTATATAGTGGACATGGCAAAGGATTTGATGCTTTACAAAAGCGCGTCAGTGCAACATCAAGGTATAGAGCCACCTACTGGGCCTATCAAATGGCTTTACTTAAAGACATTCATTTCTATAAAGATCATCGCCCTATAATTCTATTATTAGAAGATTCTCTGGAAATAGAAGATGTCGTGTCTTATGCAAGAACATTAGGTTTCTATATTCCTGACAATGGTTCTTTGGTCAGAAAACTTGAGTTGATAGACCATCATGGAAATGGTATGCTTGTAACAAGCAAAAATCATTTCTTTGATATCGTTGATTGGCGAAGAGACACACCATATTGTTATGTGTGGGATAACCTGGCCGTTGAGAAACATATGATGATGTGGAATGGTCTTACAAATGAGTTTAACAAATCATTCTTGTATGATGGTATAAAAGAAAAAGGAACATCTGTTGCAATAGGTTCGGCAAAAGATACTTACCAGTCTATTTTGCTGTCTATATGGCCTGTATATGAATATTATTATCATTTTATAAAAGCTAACAGCATTGAATCAACAATGTATGTACTTGACTCTTTCCTAGAGGAATATCACTTTCTTTCAGCAGTATGGGGTGTATCTTCTTATAGGGTAAAACAATTATGGAATAAAGAGGAAGATTTTAGTGATTCACTAACTATTTGCAAGACTTTCTTTACGGATAGCTCATCCATTTATGAAAATGATTCAGATATTGAAAAGGCTAAAGGCCTTATTTTTTCGATATTAGTAAATCCAGAACATGATCCTGAAAAGAAATGGAGCCCTATTCAAGCGAAGATTATCCCTCATATCCTTAAAAGACAAGGAAACTATCTTGTCTCACTACCTACAGGTGGTGGAAAATCCGTTTTATTCCAAGGACCTGCGCTTTATAATTCAGCATATACAAATAAACTGTCTATTGTAGTAACTCCATTGAAGGCATTGATGCAAGATCAGGTAAAAGAACTAGGAGAAAAAGGCTTTATATCCAATGTAGATTACTTAAATGGAGACAGATCATACCAAGAAGTAAAGAACATATATAGAAAAATTAATGGTGGTGAAATAGCGATTCTTTATGTAACTCCTGAGCGTTTCCGTTCAAGAGCATTCTTAAATGCTTTATCCTCAAGAATGGCAAATGATCATGGACTTGAGTATATGATATTTGATGAAGCGCATTGTATTTCACAATGGGGAATGGAGTTCCGTCCAGAATATTTAAATGTTATAAAAATATGTAAGAAGTTCAAGGATACTTATGGCGATGACATGTGTATATCAATGTTTTCAGCAACAGTAACCGACATGATATACGATCAAATAAATGATGTAATTCCTGTAAAGCGATTGGGACAAGAAAATGATAAGAAGATTTACAATCCTATCAGGAGCCACATCAAAATGAACTTTAAATTGGTGTTTCATGATATACCTCATCGTTTGAAAGAAATCGTTGACTATATCATAAAAAATAACATCAAAGCTCAAGATAGCCGAATGCTTGTTTTCTGTAAAACTAGAAATCAATGTGAAGAAATGTCTTTGCTTCTAGCGGATGAATTGTACAAGGCAGAAATCTTAAGTAAAGAATTGTCAACACAAGCAATAGGCTATTTCCATGCTGGTATGGATGGCGATGATAGAGAAGAAACATATAAAAGATTTAAAGATAACAATGATCCATTATATATACTTTGTGCAACAAAGGCATTTGGTATGGGGATGGATATACCTAACATTCACTATATTGTCCATTTGATGCCGCCAAGTGTAATGGAAGATTATCTTCAGGAAGTTGGTAGAGCTGGACGAAATAAAAAAATGTATATAGATGCAGGATTTAGTGAATCAAATCCTATACCGACCTTGTGTCTGTTCTCAAAGGATGATATTAAGAAAGCTAAAGAGCAGCTTCTCCAAAGCACCTTAAGTTGGAAGAATCTTGAGGAGATTAGAGTAGCTATTAATTCGTACATTACAAAAATACAGTCAATTGATAAAACTAAAGAATATCCTGTAGTAGTTCCAAATACGTTATGGGCAAATGGCCAGTTCGATTATGACTTTACAGACTTCAAAATTGGCCAGTATTGGCTTGAGCGAATGGGAAGAATCAAGATGGGATATTTGAGTCCTGCACATATTAATATTACAATTCTTGATAATAATTCAGCAGATTCAAATGAAGAGACGTTAGAAGAAAGAATCAAAAGGCTTTCTACATCCCGTAGCGCCACTTATGCTACAGCTATTTTAGCTGAGTTGAGATTCATTCAAACAGAACAACAAAATTCAAATATTCAGGTCTCCATTCAGAAACTTGCTGCAAAACAGTCTATGCCTTCAGCCAAACTGCTAGACAGTTTGATTTGGTGCGAGAAACATAAAATTATTCGAATAGAACAAGAAACTCGATGCCACATTGCGTTCACTAGACTGAGTGAAGTTTCCTACATGATGGACTGGAATTCACATGAAGTTGCATTTCATATAATTTTGAATGCCACAAGATCACTGTTGCTGAATAATGGATTAAAACTCGAAAAGAATTATACTCTTTCCGATATTCGTCAATTCATTAAGGATTCAGATACCCTAGAAGAAATTGTAAAGAAGGTCACTAAGACCGATGAAGACGGCAATCAGTCTACAGAAAAATACATGACTTGGTATAATGAGAATGATAAACAAAATAATAAAGGCTTATCTATTGCCCATTCATACCATGACGATTTATACAAGAAACGCCTGAGACAAGTCATATCATTATTGGAGATTATTCCTGATGTTAAAGTACAATCATACATAGATACAAAGAAAAAATGTGTTCTTCAATCTGTAATAGTAGAGAAAGACACATGGAAAGAATTTTTAAATGATTTTCAGGCAGACTGTTTGAAAACCTTGGAATATATCAATAAATGCCAAAGCACTATAATCCGCTGGTCTGATGCTATTGTTGAGTTGGGATTTGAAAATAAAGGATTCGTATATTTCGAGAGCCTTTTACGATATCTAAATGGAATGGCATACATCTCCACGGATGCATTGCTTCCTACTGGCATTGAGATATATACAACAGACAATTCTGAAGAAGTGATTTTAGAGAACGTTGAGCCAGATTCTAAAGATTATCAAGACAAAGTCGCATTTGATGAAGCTATAGAAATCAGAAATCTTCGTTTATGCGTTATGGACGTTCTTACAACGAAGATTCACTCAAAACAGGAATTCCAGGAATTGATCGGATCATATTTTTCATTAAAAAACTCCGAAGACTTTAAAACATTATTAAGTAACTACTATGAAGAATCTGATCCTATCTGGGATGCTCTTCGTGCCACGGCAATAAAAAAAGCGGAAAAACAATTACAAGACAATCCGGAACAATGGGCAATCTACAATGAGAACTCAAATGAAAATGTTAACGTAGAAGCAGACCCTGGATCAGGAAAAACACATGTCCTGACATTAAAATGTGCAAAACTAATATACCATCAACATGTAAACCCTAAAAGCATCTTAGTGTTGGCTTATAACAGGGCTGTAGTTGTTGAGCTAAAAAGTCGTTTGGCTAAACTATTCGCGTCACTTGGATTGAGTCGTTCTGCAAGTCAATTACATGTATACACTTTCCACAGTCTTGCAAAAAGAGTGTGCGGAGATACTGCACTCTCCGGACATGAAATGAATGAGTGGGAAAGAATACTACTTAGAACAATAAAAAACAAGCCAAATGACGTTCGAGCAGCAATGCCAGATCTTCAATATGTATTTATTGACGAGTTCCAAGATATTACTCAAACAAGACTTAATGCAATGTTTGGGTTGAAAGAAATCTATAATGACCTCACGTTCTTTACAATTGGAGATAAAGATCAAAGTATATATGGATTTGAGAAAGAAGAGTCTATGGATCCAAATTATTATTATGAACAGCTTTATAAGACTTTAAGTCCTAAGAAAATGACAATGAGCACTAATTATCGTTCATATCCAAAGATTCTCAAAGAAGCCAGTCGCTATCTACCAGCAACTTCTCATGTACCAGTTCCATGCAAGAAGAATATAGAAAACGAACCACAATCAGAGTATGTGTATATTTACCAAGACAGCAGAGAATGGTCAAACGATTTTGGTGGATATGTTCAATGGTTAAAAGAGCAAGGTATCACTGATTTGGCCGTGTTCTTCAGAACGAATAATGAAGTCTATCACGGTTACTCACTTATAAAAGCCCTTAATCTACCAGGTATTAGAATCAGGATACAAGGTGCTTCTGTATGTGAGTTATATAGAATGCGAGAAATTTATGCTGTACTTACACTACTGGATAAAGAATGTAATAAGAAGATCAAACTGGAGAATAACCAAACAGAATATGAATTGAAGGAAAAAATTGCATATTGGATGAGTCAACGTCCTAATTGGGACTCATTCTATATGGATTTTGCATTTGTATTAATACTTGATTATCTTGATTTTGCATCGACAGATGAGGAATTACATACTTATGGGGATATGGCCGATAGTATCAGAGAGACTTTAAAGGAAGATAATCCACAGCTATATAAGTTATATGATGACAAGCGGTTCCAAAACAGACGAATATTATTAGACCAACAACTTAATGTAGTGCTTACCACTATGCATAAAGTGAAGGGATTGGAGTTTGATGCTGTCATTATAACACCATCGGTAACGTCTCTTCCTTTTAACCCAACTGAAGATATTGATGAGTCTACCCCACTCTCCTCTAATGACATTGAACAAATAGAAGAAGAGAAAAGACTACTATATGTTGCATATACTCGTGCAAGAAAATACCTATTCGTATACAAAGGAAATAGGGAGAAGGCGGTTGAAAACATGCGTCGCTTTACCAGCCTTGAAGACCAATGGGGAATAAGAGAAAGAAAAGTTGGACTCGATAATTATAATATAGGGTTTAATGCTGGATATAATTTTAATGGTAACAAAGCTATCGCATATAATGTGCGTAAGAATGATCCAGTAGAAATTAGACGTTACAGAGGTATAAACAGAAATGGCCAGCAATTCACTACATATAATATTATTCATAATGGAAGCATTGTTGGCCAATTATCCAGAAGAAGCAGTATAGCCCACCATATGGAAGCAGATGATATAGAACTATTGACTGGTTTTTTTGTCAGCGACGTTTTCTATTGGACGTATGATGATACACTTGTTGCAGACAGGCATGCAGAAGAGGAAACAGGAAGGAATCCTAATTATGCGTCAGGATGGTCACAAGATGCCCAAAAGCAAGGTTATATATTTATTGTTAACATTGCCGGATATGGCAAATAAATTATAAGAAATATGAGTTTAATAACATATGAATTTAATAAAGCTGATAATGCTGGAGAAATTAGTCAATTTCGTTCCACATTGCCAATCATGCAAAAACATTATCAGGGAAAGAACGAAGTTGTACTATATTTAAGTGGCAAACTGAATATTAACGGAGTTGATATTGATGGGCTAATAATCAAAGAAGATGCCATTGTATTAGTTGAATTTAAGAACTATGCTGGTGAGATTAAAGCTCAGGCGAACGGTGATTGGTTTCATGGCAGCGAAAGAATAAATGGAGGAGCCAAGAAGAAAGATGGTTCCAGTAAAACTGTATTTGAGCAACTTAAAATCAACCGTCGAGCTTTACGAGATGGGTTATCGAGATATATCAAGAATGAAGATGCATGTAATAATATACAAGCACTTGTTGTGTTTTCTTCAATTTCATCCTTAAAATTGGATGAAGAATTTAAATGGGGAGCAAATGCGTGGGTGAATGTATCTGATGTAGAACATATTTGCGAAGAGTTAGATACAATTAAAGCAAGGACACGTTCGAATAAATCAATTATTTTGACAGATGGTGATATATTTGATTTTATCAGAAGCAAGGGACTAGATGAGCGTTATATAATCACAAAATATAGCGATACAAACGTGATGCCGGGAGATTTATTCCACGAAGAGTTTGCTCATAACGGAGATGATTTCTCCCCTAACGTCCTTCTCGCAAAAGAAAAAGAGGATAATGCCAAGAACAAAGAAACAATACATGAGGCTGTAGATTTACTTCAGACTATGATGACTAAAATGCAGAAAATGGCAGAAGAAAAGGATATAATTATCCAACAACAGCAGGCAGAGTTGCTTCAGATTAAAGTAGAACGATTGGAAGAAGCTAATAATCATGTAGACACTTCTGCAGAGCAATTATCTGTGATTAAAGAAGATGCAACTCAATTAATTGAGGACATTAAAACTGTTGAAAATGAAGTTGATAATATTGTTAATCAACCTAATAATATTATAATAGAACAAACTTCAAAGCCTAAGAAACGATTCGGCTTGAAGCAAAAAATATTAAAAGCATTCAATGTCGATACAGAATCTATGGACGATGATCAATTAGACCTAATTGGAGATAATATTGGAAAATCCATGATTGTAGCAGGATGTGCAGGAAGTGGAAAATCTGTTATTGCTATGTACAAAGCTCAGCAAATTCTAGAAGCTGGAGGTGATGTAATATTAATCGCCTTCACCAAATCATTAAATAGATATATGAGTCAAGGAAAAGCAAATACACTTGATAAGAAGTTCTTTTATCATTGGCAATGGATTGACCAAGGTATGCCATCTGCAGATTATATAATTGTTGATGAGATACAGGATTTTGATAAAAAAGAAATATTGCAGTTTATACATGCTGCAAAAAAATGCTTTTATTTTTTCGGAGATACAGCTCAATCTATATATAAAGCATTTGGAAAGATGACAATGACAATAGATCAAATATCTCAGATGACAGGAGTAGCTGTGTCACGGCTCTACAATAATTATCGTCTTCCTAAACCTGTTGCTAAAATTACACAGGATTATCTTGGTTTGGATGAAAAAAACGATAAAGTTAGAGATTTCTCTGAAAGCCTTTATTTAAGCAAAGAAAATGCATTACCTGTAATCATGAGTTGTGAATCAAAACAAGAACAAATTAACAAGATTATTTCTATAACAAAAAAGAACAAATATCGAAATGTTGGAATCTTAGTAGCTGATAATGAAATGGTTATTGAAATAATGAATTCATTTACTTCTTCTAAATTTGCATGCGAATTTAAATACAATGCTGGTTATAATGACTCAAGAAATAAGGACACACTGAACTTTAAAACCGAACATCCAAAACTCATGACTTATCATAGTGCTAAAGGCCTACAGTTTGAGACTGTAATTATACCATTTTACAATGGTGCACGAAATACAGACGAAAAGAAGGCACTTTACGTGGCAATGACCAGAACATATAGAAACTTGTATATTCTGTATGATGGCAAATTACAAGAACCCCTAAAAAGTGTTCCTGAAAGATTATATGAAAAAAAAGAATAAATATGATTTTTCCTACTAGAATAGAGAAGAAAATGCACGAATAATCATAAAAGTAAATATGTGATATGCTCGAACTCGAACTACAACAATACCTCTTCCGCGAATACCCACAAGAGAATGCTCGCTGTGAGTGGAAGGAATTTAAGAATCTGAAGAACTCGTTCTGTGGGGACGAGAAGGATGATGTTATTTCCTACGTGTCAGCTATTGCCAACATGGAGGGTGGACATCTTGTGATTGGTGTAAAGGATAAGACGCTTGAAATTGTTGGGACTGATATTTCGAAGCTCACCTTTAATGGACAACCAGCAAACACTCAGTCTGCAACGTTCAAACTCACAGAACAATGCACTTATCTTTCATCTGAAGGTCTAAGCATTGAGGAGTTTATAACCGATGATACAAACAAGCGAGTATGGATAATACATATTCCAAAGCACTTGCCTCGTCGCCCTGTCCTTGCCCACAAGAAGGCATGGCAACGCATAGAAGATTCGTTGGTGGAATTGACCCAAGAAAGAATGGCTGTCATTCTTGAAGAACCAATCTATGCAGCAAAGGACTGGTCTGCAGAAATTGTACCTGATGCTACAATAGACGATTTGGATGAGGTTGCTATCGCCAAGGCTCGAATGATGTTCAAAAAAGTCCATAGCCGTATTCCTGCAGAAGAAGTGAATGCTTGGAATGTTCAAACTTTCTTGAGCAAGTGTGGATTAACGAGAAACGGAGGTATTACTCGGGCAGCTATCATTTTGTTGGGTAAATACGAATCCGCTTTCAAACTGCGTCCTGCTGTTGTACAGGTTACTTGGACACGGAGAGACAAGAACCAGGAAGTGGTTGACTACGAACACTTCACAGTTCCATTTATATTAACGGTGGACGAAATCCTCTCAAAGATAGAGAATCTGACATTGCGTGAAATGCCTGGAGGTACGCTTTTCCCCGACACGATGAAGCAGTATGACGACTATACCATCCGTGAGGCCCTTCATAATTGTATTGGCCATCAAGACTACACTCTTCAGCAACGCATCAATTTCGTGGAGAATCCAGGATATCTGTATTATTCCAATGCTGGCACATTCATTCCTGGCACTTTGGAGAATGTTTTGAGGAACGAAGAGCCTCAGACGCATTTCCGCAATGAATGTTTATGTAGGGCGATGGTAGATTTCAACATGAT
>ERZ1026862.2175-NODE-2175-length-10473-cov-53.480610_pt1 | contig 10473 bp, 8 predicted proteins | sample MGYA00380161_ERZ1026862 | MGnify/ENA primary metagenome ERZ1026862 (study PRJEB33269, sample SAMEA4719797) | human gut metagenome | biome: human-associated habitat; feature: organic feature; material: feces | place: Cameroon | collected 2013-10 ... | reverse complement strand
AAAGGGGTGTATGTCCGATCAGCTGGGTTGCGGATGTGTAAATCTTACTCATAATGAAATCCTCCTTATACTTGAAAATTGTGTTCGTTTTATATTTCCTACTTATCTGATAGGGATGTTATGAATTTATACTATACTATTCCGCTAGGAATGTCAACAATTATTTTATATTTTTTTGGAATTGTGCTAGAGGGGAGAAGATGGTATGATTTATACAATTAGTCCGTAGCCTCCATTGGGGCCAGGAGCCGCAGACCCACTTATATCTCCGTAGCCCCAACAGCAAGTAAGAAACGCGGCACGCTCGTACTTTAGTACGATGCGCTCATGTCGCAGAGCGTAGCGGTACATAAGCGGTCACAGTACGACCGCAATGCGTCCCTTAGGACGCTATGGTACCGACGTCTGCTTACGGCCTGCTTATTCTTACTTGCTGTCGTGACTACTGGGTTATTATCATATTTTAGGGAAATATTGTAATATAAAATATATTAAATCAGAAGGAGCCACTCAACTACATGGCAGATAAAATTTACCGCGTTCCTACTATATATAATGAAATGAAAAAAACAACTGCTCCTCTGACGGTCCGGGTACCGGGGTCTAAGAGTATCACGAACCGCAGTCTCCTTTTGGCGATGCTGGCGGAGGGAAAGTCCACGCTGCGTGGGGTGTTGTTCTCGGATGATTCGAGGCATTTTCTGCAGTGTGTGCAGGATCTGGGATTTGAGACGACGGTGGAGGAAGAGAGCTGTATCGTCACGGTAGAAGGACTGGGAGGAAAGCTTCCCTGTAGAGAGGCTGCGTTAAATGTGGGAAGTGCAGGAACGGCAGCGCGTTTTCTGACAGCTACTTTAGGTGTCTCGGAAGGTGTTTTTCACATGGATTCTTCGGAGCAGATGAAGAGGCGCCCCATGGATCCGCTTCTGTCCTCTCTGGCAGAATTGGGGTGTGAAGTCCGCTGTGAAGGAGAAGACGGACATTTTCCCTTTATTCTGACAGCCCACGGGTTCGGACAGGATCATATTTCCATCGATATCGGGCACAGCAGTCAGTTTCTCAGTGCCCTGCTGATCGCTTCCACTTTATCCGCGGAGGATTTTACGATCCGCTTGGAAGGTACCCACGGTATGGCTTATATCGAAATGACACGGAAAATGATGGAGCAGTTCGGTGTCAGGGTGGAACATCCCGCCGCAGATCAGTTCCGCATCTGCACCGGTCAAAAGTATCGTGCACTGGATTATCAGATCGAACCGGACGTCTCCGCCGCCTGCTATTTTTATGCACTGGCACCGTTACTGGGTATTCCCGTATGTGTGGAGCATGTGCACTTTGAAAGTCTGCAGGGAGATGTGGAATTCTTACATATTTTAGAGAAAATGGGCTGTACCGCACAGGAGACGGAAAATGGGGTACTCCTGCTGCCTCCCGCAGGGCAGACGGATGCCGGAACGCAGGTTCCTGCCTTCCATGGCATCACCGTGGACATGTCTTCCTGCTCCGATCAGGCCATCACTCTGGCAGCTATTGCGCCTTTTGCTGACAGTCCCACCTGTATTACAGGCATCGGTCACATCCGTTTCCAGGAAAGTGACCGTATCCATGCCATCTGCACGGAACTGACCCGCATGGGCATAACCTGCGAAGAGACACAGGACAGCATCACTATCTATCCCGGCATGCCGCACCCCTGCACCGTAGCGACCTACGATGATCACCGCATGGCCATGGGCTTTGCCCTGACCGGGCTCCGGGCCGAAGGTATCGTGATCGACGATCCCGGATGCTGCCGCAAAACTTTCGAGAACTATTTTGAAGTACTGGATCAGGTGATTGCGAAGATAATCGAAATGTAGGAATTCACAAATCATCCCGATATACCCGCATCACATTTCCCCAGAAAATCCCATCCAGCTGGTTTTCCGTAAAGCCGGCTGTTTTTAGTCTGTCCCACAATACCGGCATTGCCTCCGCACCGGGAAGAGCCGGATTTGTGGGGATGCCGTCGAAGTCACTGCCCAGACCCAGTATTTCCATACCGCCGACATCAGTGATATGTCTTGCCTGCCGTATCAGTGCTTCCCACAGCACCTCTGGATCTTTGCTTCCACCATCCACCAGAAATTTATCATAATAGTTCAGTCCCATACAGCCGCCCCGCTCCGCCAGTCTGCGGATCTGGTCATCCGTCAGATTCCGGAGGGACGGACATACAGTCCTTGCGTTGGAATGGCTTGCCACGAAGGGCTTCTTCGTACATTCCCATACATCGTCAAAGCCGGCATCCGACAGATGGGAGACGTCCGGGATCATTCCGAGACGCTCCATCTCTGTGACAAAATCGCGGCCGGTTTCCGTCAGACCACACGCCGCATCCCTGCCATCGGATCCACGTATCCCAGTCTCACCTTTCTCCGTCTCTATCGCCGTTGTCGGATTTTCCCCCGCACAGCTGCTCCTCCCGGTTCCCGGTATTTTCTCCTGAACAGATTTCTCCGTTAGTCTCCCATCTACGTTGCCCCTGCTCTGCCCCAGACACCGACGTGTGGCTGGCCACCCCAGTTCATTCCGATAATTCCAGGTCAACGTCAGCATCCGCACACCCATGTCATACAGTTCCCGTAGCCTCTCCAGACTTCCGCCGCAGACCGCCCCTTCTTCCACCGTCAAAAGTGCCGACAGTTTCCCACAGGCTTCATTTTTCAAAATGTCTTCATAGCACAGTACCGGGACAATCCGGTTCTTGTTTTTCTCCAGCTCCGTCCGGTAGACCTCATACAGAGCACACACCCGCTCCCAGGGTGTCGGTGTGCACCTTCCGATATCCACAAACAGGGCGAAATTCTGCAACAGATATCCGCTCTCCTGCATCCGCTTAAGATCCAGATGGCCGCTGTTTTTCCAAAGTTCCCCGCCCCGGTCCGCCAGTTCGGATATGGTGTCACAATGCATATCTATGATCTTCATGTTTTCTCCTGATCCCCTATGAAAAAGAGAGCATCCACAGCTCTATGTTCCTGCCATGAATACTCCCTCTTACTTTCTTTGTTCAATTTATGCTGTTGTCAGCAAAAAATACCTTAGTTCTCTTCACCCTTGACTGCGAAGCATACGCCGGTATCATCGGGCTTGTCCTCATCGAACTTGTAGTCCTTGCCGGGCAGGATAGCGTTCAGGATAATACCGGTCAGTGCGCCGACTGCCAGTCCGGACAGGCTGATGGTGATCTCACCGATGTGGAATGCGATAGCACCTGCTGCACTATAGTTGATACCGATGGACAGTACCAGAATCAGAGCGGCGATGATAACGTTACGACTCTTGGTGAAATCTACCTGAGTCTCAACGATATTACGAACACCGACTGCGGAGATCATACCATACAGTACCAGGGATACACCACCGCAGGTAGCGGTAGGCATACAACCAATCAATGCTGCTATCTTCGGAGAGAAGGAGAACAGTACAGCAAAGCCTGCTGCAATACGGATAACTCTGGGATCAAATACCTTGGTCAGAGACAGTACACCGGTGTTCTCACCGTAAGTGGTATTCGCAGGAGCACCAAACAGGGATGCAATAATGGTAGCCAGGCCATCCCCTAACAGAGTGCGGTGCAATCCGGGCTCCTTGATATAGTTGATACCAACGGTGGAAGAAATAGCGGAGATATCTCCGATATGCTCTACCATGGTAGCCAGTGCGATCGGCATAATGGTGATCACGGAAGTGATTAACAGAGAAGTGTTGCCGTCGGACAGTGCCCAGAAAGCGGTCTCATTCCAGTGGATAGGAAGTCCGATCCATGCAGCTTCCGCTACCGGTGTGAAATCCACACGGCCTAAGATAGCTGCCAGCACATAAGAACCGACAACACCGATGATGATCGGAACGATCTTCACCATTCCCTTACCCCAGATATTGCAGATCACTACCAGTGCAATTGCGACCACTGCGATCAGCCAGTCTGCGGAACAGTTGTCGATAGCGGACTGGGACAGGGTCAGACCGATGGCAATGATGATGGGGCCGGTTACGATGGGCGGGAAGAAACGCATTACCTTGCCGGTACCGAAGATCTTGATTAACAGGGATAATACCAGATACAGCAGACCTGCGCAGGCCACGCCGAAGCAGGCATAAGGAAGCAGTGCGGAATTGTCCGCTCCGTCTGCCATAGGGGCAATCGCGGCATAACCGCCTAAGAATGCAAAGGAAGAACCCAGGAATGCGGGTACCTTTCTCTTGGTCAGCAGATGGAACAGTAAAGTTCCCAGACCTGCAAATAACAGTGTTGTGGAAACATCCAGACCTGTCAGCATGGGTACCAGAATAGTGGCACCAAACATTGCGAACATGTGCTGAAGTCCCAGCAGAAGCATCTTGGGCACGCCCAAGGATCTGGCATCGTAAATGCCGTTTTCGCCGAGTGTAGTCTTCTCGCTCATTTTTTTCCTCCTGTGTCATAGACATGTGAACATGTAACTATTTTTCGTCGCATAAATTCGGGCAGATAGTCCTCTATCTGCCCACACCTATGTGACTTTATTAGTTACATGATAGCTTTTCACCGTTCTACAGTCAAGAGGAAAATTACTCCACCGCATGCTCTTTCAGGAAATCCAGCCAGATAGGAATATACTGTGCCTTCAGGTGCACCCCGTCGTAAGTATAGGAAGCCACCATCCCTCCGGTCTCATCGCAGATCAGCGGATTCACATCCAGGAAAAATATCTTCTGATCATCCGCCAGCTCCGCAATTTCTGCATTTCTGGCTTCGATTCCTTCATTAGTAATATAATCCCCCTGTTCAGAGCGTTCCGTCGTTACTTTCATGATGGCCTGCAGATAGATCACCGCATCCGGCTGCAGTTCCTGCAAATGCTGAACCGCTTCCCCATAGGCCTTCATAAAAGATTCCACCGTACCGGTACCCATTTCGTTGATACCGATCATCAGATAGATCTTGGCAAACTGTTTCTCAGATAGTGCCTCTTCCACCGTGATCTTTTTCTTCTGTCCCGGCACCGCTACTATTTTCGAATCGAACATCTTATAAATCGTAAGTCCGGTAGAGGCATAAAACGTGGATGTCTCATCCAGTCCGCCGTACTCATACATGCCTACCGTCCGGGAATCCCCGATAAATACCGCATCATCAAAATAACTGTCATCCACCGTGTGATAGACCACTTTCTGCGGTATCTCTTCCACAGGAACCGTCGCGGCGGGATCTTGCGTCTCTGTTCCGGTGGTCTCCGGCATTGCGGCCTCTTCTCCCGTAGCGGGACTCTGCACCGTACCCATCGTCTGATCCATCTGGTTCCCGTCACTCACTGTATCTCCGGTCTGTACGTTTTCCCCCGGCACATTGCCGGATACGGATCCCGTTGCATCGCTCTGTTCCCCGGATATTCCCGGCCATTTTCCTTCCACCAGCTGCTCCGCCAGAAGCACTCCTTTCGTATAGGTCTCCTGCAGCGGTTCCGTATATACCTGCCAGTTATCCGTCCAGGTAAAGAATACAATTCCCGCCAGCAAAAGACATCCCAAAAAGGAGTATTTATGCAATTTTTCCTTCATTTTCGACCAAATATTTTTATTTTCTGCATGATTCATTGCATAATGACCTTTTCCTAAAAGCTAAAATACATAAAAGGATTATTTCCTTCTAATAAAAGTCTCCAGATGCAATACCAGAAGAGCCCCGCCAGAAGCACCTTCACCGGCAGCTTATCCTGCCACTTATGGTACAGCTTCTCAATGACCGGTGTGCAGGCCAGTCCGGAGACCAGAAGCAGTCCTCCATAGGTACTGAGTGCCTTCCAGGCATCCTCGTAACCGCCGCTGAAGCCCGGTACCAGCCGCAGCATCTTATCCAGATAGACCTGTAACTGTGACAGGTCCGTGATAGCAAAGCACATCCAGCTCATTGGGATGACCAGCCACAGATAAATGTGCGGCAGCACCTTCATTTTATGTGTGAATTTTAATCTTCCCAGCTGTCGTTCCAGCACAATACAGATCCAGAGCAATCCTCCCCAGCAGAAGAAATTCCAGCCGGCACCATGCCAGAAAGCCGTCAGTGTCCATACCACCAGAAGATTAAAAATCGTCCGAAGCTCTCCTTGTCTGCTGCCACCTAATGGAATATACACATACCGGCAGAACCACTGTCCCAGCGTCATATGCCATCTGCGGTAAAAATCCCTCACGCTTCTGGCCATATAGGGTCTGCGGAAATTTGCAGGCAGCTCGATCCCCATCATACGGCCCAGTCCCATAGCCATCAGGGAATAGCCCCAGAAATCAAAATAGATCTCCATGGAATAGGCGATGGCAGCCAGCCATGCTAACGGTGTCGAGATACTTTCAAATCCGGTCACCTGTACCTCGTGCCACAGGATTCCCACCCGGTCTGCCAGCAGCACCTTGGCCGCCAGTCCCAGGATGAACAGCTTCATTCCGCCTTCCAGCCCCCGTACCGTGAAGGTGCGTTCCGTCAGACTGTCTGAGATGTCGCCATATCTCGTGATCGGTCCGGAGATCAGCTTGGGGAACATGGTCACATAAGTGGCAAACTTTAAAAAGGAATACTCCCTGCTCACCTCTCCCCGGTACACATTGATCTGATAAGACAATATCTGGAAGGTGTAAAAGCTGATCCCCAGCGGCAGCCCCGCAGAGCCTCCCCAGTCCTTGAACCAGAGCAGTACCGCCAGATTCGCGCCAAGTGTCAGGATCAGCAAAAGCTTTTTCCGCCACAACGTCTTAGGACTGCGTTTTGCCAGATGAAGACCCAGAAAATAATTGCACAATATAGATATCATTAAAAGGGGAAGATACCTGACGTCTCCCATGGCATAAAAAACAATGCTTCCCACGAGCAGTGTCAGGTTCCTGTATTTGCGAGGTGTGATCCCGTAGACGATCAGAAAGATCGGCAGGAACCACAGCAGAAATTCAATGCTGCTGAATATCAAAAAAATCACATCTTTCTATTTCTGTTTATCTGTCTTACTATCATAGTAGCTTGAAACCGTTTCTATTACAACAAAACAATTCTTAATTTTAAATGACAGAATTTTACAACTGCTTAATCTTTTTGCAATTTTTCACCACATCGTTTACAATAGTTTTAACACCACAGGGCTGCGCCCGAGAAAGGATATTTTCCATGAAAGAACAGTTATATACCATCCCTTTAAACGATGCCGTAAATGCACAGGACGAATGCCCTTTCTGCTTTATCCACCGCAGTATTGAACAGGATCTTCTGGATTTCGTTTTAGGCTCCGGTTCCTCTTATATGGAAGCGGACATCCGCGAACAAACCGACAAAGCAGGCTTCTGCCGGTATCATTTTCAGAAAATGTTCGACTACGGCAATACTCTGGGCAATGCCTGGATCTTAAAGACCCACTACCAGCGCATGATCCGGGAAATGCAGCAGGAATTTGCCTCCTTCCGCCCCGGCAAAAGCTCTCTCCTGGATAAATTCAAAAAAGCCGAAGGCAATGAAAATACCATCGGCATGTGGATCCATGCAAAAGAGGATTCCTGCTATATCTGTTCCCAGTATAAAGATACCTACGCCAGATATCTGGACACCTTTTTCTACCTGTGGAAAAATGATGAAAACTTCCGCAATAAAGTCATAAACGGCAAAGGCTTCTGCCTGCCCCACTTCGGCGATCTCTGCGAAGCCGCTGACCGCAGGCTTTCCGATAAGGAAAAACAGGACTTTTACGATCAGTTGCTGCCGGTCATGGAATCCAACATGCAGCGCATTTCCGAAGACGTCTCCTGGCTGGTGGAAAAATTCGACTATCGCAACAAAGACGCCGACTGGAAGAGCTCCAGGGATGCCATCCAGCGCGGTATGCAGAAATTAAAAGGCGGATATCCCGCAGATCCCGCCTATAAAATGTCTAAATAGCCACAAAATTTTATTCAAAAATACGATGCAATTATGATGCTATTTTTCCGTAATTTCTTCGTCAGAGGGCTGTCCGGACCGTTCCGCCAGCCTTCTGCTTAATTGCAGATACTCCAGAATTTCCTCATACAGCATCTCCGGCTGAAAGGCATCTTCCAGGATTCTCTCGTTCATCAATCCCTTAATGGTCAGTTCCATCATCTTACGAAGTTTCACCGCGTCTTCCGCAGCCGCATATTTTCCCAGATCCGCTCTGGCATAAATATTCTCATAAGCCTCTTCCATCTGCTGTTTTCGCTCTTCTACCGCCACCAGTGCCTCATTGACATTCTCTGCCTGTGCCCGGTTCAGGAACGGCTGCAGATAAGGATAGCCGCACATGGCATGCATTTTCCCGGTCTCTACCTGTTGCATCAGAGTGAACAGATCCGTCTCCTTCGCATCTACCGCTGTGGACAATTCCAGCAACAGATACCGCACACTGTAGTCATAGACAAAAGCATAGACTCCCAGCTTGTTCTCAAAATAATGAAATAATAATCCCTTACTGATGGCTGCCTCCCGCACGATATCATCCGTACTGGCATGACGGTAACCGTTCAGGGCAAATACCTTCAGAGCTGCATTGATCATCCGGTCCTGTTTTTCTTTTTTTAAATCAAAAAATTTCTCATTCATATCGCAACATATCCCTTTTCATTTTCCGCAATAAGGTTTATCATATAACTGTATGGACAAATGTATAAAATTCCGAACCGTTACATACACTACAACATGGAAGGAGCAACCCTATGGCTAAAAAATTTGGCAAATTTCTGCTGTTTACCGCAGCAGTAGGTACCGCAGCCGCAGCTGCTTACTACTATATGCAACAGAAAGATTCTCAGCTGAAGGAATCTTCCGATGCAGATGATGATTATGATGATTTCCACGAGGATCTGGACGAGAGTACCGAGTTCTCCCGCAATTATGTTCCTCTGAATACACCCGTGCAGACCTCTGCCCCGAAGGAAGAGACAGGCACAGAGTCCACACCGGCTTCCGAAGAGGCGGCACCCGCTTCCGCAGAGGCATCTGATTTCACACCGCTCACCGATCAGGCTACCGGATTGTCCGGCGAAGAGGGCGAGACCGTCGAAGACGTGGAAGAGTTCTTCGATGAAGAAGATGCCGAGGACGAAGAGCCTCCCGTAAATGAAGAATAATCGTTCTATTTCGAAGGTCTCAGAGCCATGCTTTTTGCAGGCGTCTGAGACCTTCCTGCATTTCCGCCTCATCAATACTTCCAAAGCCCAACAGCACGGTAGCTTTCCGCATTGTGGCTTCCACCATATTCTCTGACATCCCATAGGCTTTCACTTTCTCCGCCGCTGCTCTCTCCAACAGTTCCTGTTCCGTGACATTCCCTTTCGCTGTCAACAGAAGATGCAGTCCCGCATCCTCCCCGGAGATCACAAACTGCTTCTTAAACGGTTCCAGCCCGGCCAGCAGCAGGTCATGTTTGGCCCGGTAGCGCATCCGCATTTTATTCAGATGCCGCTCGAAATACCCGTCCCGGATAAATTCATTCAGGATCCGCTGGTCGATTCTGGACACCGTGCAGGAATAAAAAGAGCAATCCCTGCGGTAGATATCCAGCAGATCCCCCGGCAATACCATATAGCTGACACGGATTGCCGGTGCAATAGCCTTGGAAAATGTACCGATGTAGATCACTTTTCCCTTTTCATCGGAAGATTGCAGGGAAGGAATAGGCTTGCCCCGATACCGGAATTCACTGTCGTAATCGTCCTCGATCAGATAACGATCCGGCTCCCTTTCCGCCCAGCGAAGCAGTTCTGCTCTCCTGCCGATGGTCATGACCGCACCGGTGGGATACTGGTGGGAAGGCATCACATAGGCCACTCTGACAGGCAGTCCCGAAAGTCTGTCCGCCCGCATTCCCTTATCATCCATGTCTACCGTGTGAATGCGATAGGCAAAAGATTCAAAGATGCGGTATGCCCGCTTGTACGTGGGATTCTCCATGGCAATGCCCACATGTCTGCCCAGTATTTTCTCCAATAGCAACAGCAGATAATCGTTTCCTGCTCCTACAATGATCTGTTCCGGGCGGCAGTTCACCCCACGGGAAGAATGCAGATACCGGCTGATGGTCAGCCGCAGATCATAATCTCCCTGAGGTTCTCCCTGCGCAAACAGGTCACTGTTGTTGTCATTCAGAATATTCTTCGTGATCCGCTTCCATACGCCCACAGGGAAACCGTTCATATCAATACCATAAGGAGAAAAATCAATGCATCCCTCTTCCGGAACAGATTCTTCTCCGGAAGTGTCCGGCTCCGGTTCGTTCTCTTCCCTCGGTTCCATGGCAAATATCCCTTCCAGCCGACAGACAAAATAGCCCTTATACGGTCGTGCCTCGATATATCCCTCGCTTAACAGCTGGTCGTAGGCATAGTCCACAGTGCTTCTCGCCACCTGCAGATATTCTGCCAGAGAACGCGTGGAGGGAAGCCTCTCTCCTGCCA
>ERZ1026862.2173-NODE-2173-length-10478-cov-5.810515_pt1 | contig 10478 bp, 9 predicted proteins | sample MGYA00380161_ERZ1026862 | MGnify/ENA primary metagenome ERZ1026862 (study PRJEB33269, sample SAMEA4719797) | human gut metagenome | biome: human-associated habitat; feature: organic feature; material: feces | place: Cameroon | collected 2013-10 ... | reverse complement strand
GGTATGGACTTGAAGGGTGCTCGCCACTACGTGAAGGAGAAGGGCAAGGATAAGACCAACGACATGAGCAAGGATGGCTACGACCCAAGAGAGGCTAAGCGATATATGCACATTGAAGCTGACTGTATCGCTCTCCGTGGCTACAACTCTATCTTGGTTGGTCCAGAGGATGTTATCACCAACCTTGGTGTAACTGGCATCGTGAACAGCATTATCTCATTGAAGAAACTCCCAGAGACTGCTGCTAAGGGTATGAAGGTAGCTCTGATTGAGGATTATGTATCTGGTAGTACCACCTACGAGAAGGGCAAGGTCTATGAGTATGACGGCACGAAGTGGAATCTGTATGCAGGTATGGACGTAGCAGCGTAATACTTCTTTTCATACTTCTACAATATAAAATCACGCAAGAAGGGGCAGGTGCAAGAAGCCCTGTCCCTCTTGTCAATAAAACCAAAAGAAATGATTAAGACATATAGATATAACGAACTTTGCAACAACATCAGTCTGACACTGACAGGAGCTAGCGGCAACACGATGCGCTACAACTTTACCCATGGCAACACCTACATGAAGAAATATCCAGAGATTACACTTCGCAACAAGTATGCGCAAGACCTCTTGGATAACCATGAGTTGGTGAAGACAGGCAAGGTAACTTGTATTCGCCAGATAGCCGAGGAATCGGACGTAATAGATGAAGAGCTAAAGGTAACCAACGCCACGACCAAGAAGGACGATGTAGAGGAAGTTTTGTCGGTTCGAGCTGCCGACGAGCTTATCGCTTACGTTAATCAGCGTTGGGATAAGAAGTTCATTCTCCCCCACAAGGCTCTCGACTTTGCAGCCAAGGAGAACGTAAAGTTCCCTAACTACAACCCAGAGTAACATATATTATAATAAGGTGAAATGAAAGTATCTGACATCATCAAGGAAGTACGTTGGCGCATTGACGAAGAATCCAACAATATATCGGACATGGCAGAAGCCGTAGACGAGAAAGACGATTCGTATATGGACAACATCATCCGTGCCAATATTCCTGCGGCGTTAAACTGGGTGGCTGTTTCCGCTCCTGCACAAAGCCTAGTTCTTCCAAACAACTCTAGCGAGGATTTCGTGAAGGACTATGATACGAGCAAAACTAGCAAGGAGGCTGATGGCTTGCAATATGATAGGCAGTGGGACGCAGAGAACGGTATCGGTTGCATCACATTCCCAAGTGAAAACCCCATCCGATTGCTCCGACTGAGAGGCGATGGATGGCACAAAGCTATCAAGCAACCTTATGAAGAAGATGCAGATGAATGCCTATATATGTATGACGAGGTAGCCAAGGGAACGGAAGACCGTCCGCTAGCAGTAATCGTAAGAGGAAACCCCACAAGGTTGCTCATTCAGCCAGCTTCTGAAAATGTGAATCTGACTTTCGCCAGATATGTTCTGTTCGACACAGATTCGGATGGCGATGCAGAATTACCAATCCCTGATAGTGCAAACGCAGCTTTCATTCATTATCTCGCTTTCCTGTTGCTCTCAGCCTATGATGATACCAAGGCAAGCCAGATGTACACGATTGCTTTACAGCAGTTAGGCGTTAATCAAACTTCAAAATAACAAGAAATCATGAAGTACATATCTACCAATTACAGCGAAGAAGAGCAAGCATGGGTATCGCCAGAGATTACCTTGCATCGGGACATCTACCTGATGGTTACTATGCAAACTCCAGGCAAGCTCGTTATCCGTCAAGATTGCGGCGATGGCAAAAAGCCAAGAGCACCCATCCGACCGCATAAGAACTGTAGTGAGTTCAAACTTCGCCTACGAGTAGTTCCAGAGACAGTAAAGATTCAGATATTCACTTCATCACAACCAAAAGAAATCAAATATGCCTACATTTAGAGACGATATTAAATTGGGAACGAAGGTGCCGATGACAAAAACGGACGACATCAACGACCAAGCCATCACCACGGTGAAAATCCGTGATGGTAATGTTACGACCGAGAAGTTGGCAGAAGGAGCTGTTTCCACCTCCAAGCTACCTGATGGTGGTATCACCACCGCAAAGATAGCAGACGAGAGTGTAACTACTCCTAAGTTAGCCGAAGCCTCAGTTGTAACCTCCAAGATTGCCGACCAGAACGTAACCACCGAGAAACTCGCCGACCAATCGGTGGATAACTCCAAGCTTTCCCCTTCTTCCGTAACCTACGATAAGATTAAGGACAAGTCTGTAATCACAGAGAAACTGAACGACCGTGCTGTTACAACAGAGAAGGTTGAGGAGAAAGCTATCACCAATCCGAAGTTGGGTGACCAGTCTGTGGATGGTAGAGTCCTCAGAGAAGCTAACGTGGAAACCAAGCATCTTGCCAATGAGAGTGTGACAACTGATAAGATTCAGACAGGTGCAGTCACCAAGGATAAAATGGCAGAGGACTCAGTAGATACTGCCCAGCTTTCCGATGGCAGTGTAACAGAGCAGAAGCTATCCCCTGATTCAGTCACTACAGACAAAATCAAGAATGGCAACATCACCAATGAGAAGGTAGCCAACAATACCATCACCAAGGAGAAGCTAGACCCAGAGCTGAGAGAGGCAATCAATGCAGCCACTGGTCTTCCTGATGATTTGACAAATATGATTCAAGATGTGGACAAAACTTTGAAGGAGATGCAGTCCACTGATGAGAGTTTGCAATCACAGATTGACGATAAGCAGGAGCAAATCACTGCCAATGACAAGGACATAGAGCTGTTGCTGACCAGAAGCACTCAGATGGAACAATCCATCAAGGATATTTCTGTATCTGGTGGAGCAAGTCAAGCTAGTGCAGTAACCTATGACAACACTCAGAGTGGTCTTGATTCTGTGAATGCACAGGGTGCTATTGATGAACTTCAAACAAAGAAGTTTGACAAGTCTAACATTGCCCAAGAGTTAGGTGAATCAGAAGACAAGGTTGTCTCCCAGTATGCCTTGCCTTTCAGAGAAATAGAGTCTCCAGAGTTCATCAAGGTAATAGTTGATGCAGAAGACCACTTCCTCTTTGGCATTCAGTTGGATGGAAGTATTGAGTGGGGCAAGGGTATTCCAGCACCTATCAGAGCCAAATTGCAAGAAATCATCAATCAGTCTCAGCAAGACAAGACAGATGTTCTTGAAGCCCTCAATGCTGCAAAAGAAGAGTTGTCTGCAAGCATCACCTCACTCCAAGAAACAAAGGTTGACAAGGAGGAAGGCAAATCTCTCATTGACAATGAGGTTGCAGAATCCTTCTCTTACATAGAGAATGATGAGTTCATCCATGCCATCACAGATGCTGAGGACAGAGTACTCTTTGGCATCTACAGAGAGACTGGCAAGCCATACTTCCCTCTCAATGAAATGTACCACGTAGAGCAAAACGAGGAGTTCTTTGCTGTGTGGATTGATGCTGCTGACCATGTGCTACTTGGTATCAGAAGAGATGGGCAAATCATTGGTGAGATTCATGCAGTGAATGTTTTGAAGGAACTTGTTACTAAGTTGCAAGATACCGTGGATTCTCTTGATAGCAGTGTCAAGGAACTGGTTTCTGTATTCTCTTTGCAGGACAACGGGGAGTATCTTTCAGTGGAGACTGATGCAGATGGAAAGGTGTTGGCAGCAACATATCCTGATGGTAGCCACTATACACACAATATGAAGTCTGAGACCATACCAGAGGAGTTCTCTCACATCGAAGACCCAGAGGATAGAATGGAGATTACCACTGATGCAGAGGGAAAGGTGATTGGTTACAGAGACTCAGAGGGTACTAGACATGAACATAAGATGTCTCTCAACCATCTAGAGCTATCCGATGAAGCTGCTACAGAGGTAAACAATGCCTTTAAGTCAGCTGGAATCAAGATGGAGAATCCTTCTGATTTCAGCAAGGATAGTAACGTAGAGCTTCCTATCCCAAGAATAGCTGCACAGGTAAGAATCTATGCACCAAAGCTGCCAACTACCAAGACTGATGATATTGAGGCTGAAATAGAGTATAATGATAAGGATGGAAATTATTTCCGCAAGCCTATCATCTTGAATGCACAAGGCTCTGCTTCTATGTATTATTATGTCAAGAATATGGCTATAGACCTCAATGATGGTAGTGAGATAAAGTTTGGCGATTTCCCTGCACAAGATAGTTTCCATTTGAAGAAGTATTATATTGATGTTTTTAGAGGTCAATGTGTCGTTGGTTATTGGTTGATGGAACAAGTATACAAGTCTCGTCCTATTGGTCAGCAATATCCTTACGAGTATAGCTATTTCAATGACTGCGTTATGGATGGCTTGGGTGATGTAAAGAAGGACTTCTTCACTGAAGCAAAGTGCCACCCTGATGGTTTCCCTATCATCATTACTTGGGTGGATAGTAACACTGGAGAGGAAACTTTGATGGGAGTGTACGCATGGAATTTAAAGAAGTCAAAGGAGGTGTATTATGCTGACAAAAAGACCGCAGAAAACATTATCTTGGACGGCATTCTTGGTAATACAGAAATTTTTGGTGGAAAGATAGACTGGACGCAGTTTGAGATACGAAACCCTAAGTCCCTAAAGGATATAGACGAGAAGAAGTATGACGGTGACAATCCTAAGGAATTGTCAGATACAGACTCTTTGAGTAAATCCGTAAAGGCTTATATCACTCACTTATCAGAGGCTCTGACGAACTTGAAGTCCAATCAAACACAGGAAACCTTCGAGAAGTATTTCCTTGCAAATCCATTCATAGACTTCTTTCTTGTCAGCCAAATACTATACAACTGGGATGGATTCCATAAAAACTGGATATGGTGTACATGGAATGGGAAGCAGTGGACTCCAACATTGTATGATGTAGATAGTATATTTGGCTTATATTCACAAGGAATAAGTATAAAGGAGAATAGTGATGTGTCAGAGATACTTGGCACCTCTACGGATTTGCCATCAGGATATTTAAGCACCTTGTACTCTACAGAGATAGCTCAAAGGTACAAGGAACTCCGAGATGCAAACATATTTTCTGTCACCAATATAACCAACTTGCTGTCTAATTGGTTAAAACGTGTTGGCTATGACAACATCAAGGCAGAATTGAATCTATATGACGAAACTCCCTCATATAGGGCATCCAACACATCCGATAAATGGAAATATCTCTATTGGTCTTGGTTGCAAAATTATCCTACACCTTTTAGTAATACGACAACTTACAACAAAGGAGACAAGGTTTATTACTATGGTGGTGTTTATGAAGCCTTGGAGGAAACAACAGGAGTTCCACCAACAACGAAGTTATATACAAAATATCCAGAAGTTGGAGGCTGCTACAATTCGCTGCAACGTGTAGCAAACTGGTTGGAAAACAGAATTGCTTTCTTGGATAAGACATACAATTACACAAACAATTAAAGAAATATAATTATGGGAAAATGTTTAATAACAAAATTGAATGAGAGTGTTGATAACGAACTCCTTCAAAAACTTTACGAGACTAGAATTAAAATCACTAGTGTTAGCAATCCATCGAGTCTAACACAAGGACTTACATTGTCGTTCTCTTCACCAGTAGAATTGAAGATTATAGGTGATGGTTACTTTACCGATGAGACTTTAACCCAAAATCTGGGCAAGGTTAAGAGCAATGTAGAAGGTGATATACACTTATTCGTTTCAAATGGCGATTATTTGTTGTCAATAAGTGACAAAACTCAAATTGAGTCACTTAAGGCGTTCAATATAAATGTTTCAGGAGTTTCTGTACAAAGCAATAAAAAAATTGACATTAACGAACTTAAATTTTCAAAAAAGCTTTTCGCCGTATCTGGAGCAGATGTTACAGGTGACATAAGTGCGTTTAAAGATAAGTTTAATTTACATCAAATCTTCCTAAACGACACAAAGGTTACAGGAGATATAAGTGTCTTAGCTAATCTTACAGCATTGGTATCAGTATACCTTAATAATACAGGTATCACTGGTGATATAAGTGCCTTGGCTAATCTTACGGCATTGAAGATGATTACTACAGGAAATACTGCACTGTATGGAAATTTAGGTTCTTTGCCAGATAATATATTGTCTTTTACCCCTAACCCTATTTGTACAGGAAAATTCTATTGGGCTAATAGCTCAAGAAAGTATATTTTAGCTTGTAATGCACAAACAAACAATGTAGATGATATTCTTATACCAATGTCTAAATTGGAAGCTAAGTTTGGAGGGGAACAGACATGGTATAAAACAATAACCTTATATGGTCCTAGAACCTCAGCATCAGACGAAGCCATATCCATCTTGCAAGGGAAGGGTTACACTGTATCTGTTGTTTCTGCATAACCAATCACATGTTTTACATAAATAGAAAGGAAACAAGATATGAACAAGTTGACAAAACGTTTCAAGGTAGTTCACGAGGGAAACAAGATGGTTCTCTCTCTTACAGAGGAAGGTGACAATGCAGAGGTATTCCCTGCAAGCAATGCCACCGCAGTAGAGTTTGACACATACGCTGAGGCAAAGGCTTACGTAGATGAGCATGGCTTGGTGTATGAAGAGCCAGAAATGTAAATGATTGAGGGTACACTACAATGGTGTACCCTCTTTATAGAAGCTATATGGAAAGAAACTTAGAGACAAAGACACTCTCCTTTTCGCAAGGAGTAACAAATGTACCTAGCGATTTGTTATGTGATGACAATTCATTGCTAGAATGTGACGGATTCATCTATAAGGATGGAAGTATGGCACCAGTGCAGAAGCCAGTGTGTATAACTGGCGATACACCTCTTGAAGGCAAGCTGGTGTATGTTCACAAATTAGCTGATTACCGCAACCTTATCACCTACTTGGAGAAAGAGCAAGCTATCAAGTGCTACATTAACTTCAAGAACGAAGAAGGTGGAAAGTATGAGAGTGTTCTGACAATCAAGCTAGAAGCAAAACTGCTAGACATCAAGCACGTAGGAAACACGTTGGTTTGCGCTACAGACAAAGGCTTGCACTATCTTCTTTATAAGGGAAATAAGTACAAAGATTTGGGAAATGAGCTGCCAAGTCCTGTCGTAAGATTCTACTTCTCTGACGAAGAAGAGAAAACAGAAATAGAGAAAGATAGAACGGTATGCAGAATAAGAACATTTGTAAGCGAAGTGACATCGAAAGATTATGGCTATCTTTGCTATGATGAGAATGGAAATTTCTTAGGTGTAAAAGACTCTCATGATGGTGCAGCGAAATACACGCTCGACTATCACCATATTATGAATACTACTGATACAGAAAAGTATGACAACTTTCAGAATGCAGTTAAAGGACATGTTGCAGAGGCTATAGAATACACCAAAAAGAATAATCTATTTGCCTTTCCTTTCTTTATTCGTACCGCTTTGAGAATGTTTGATGGAACTACATTTGCAAGAATCTCGAATCCGATTATTTGTTATCCTTCTTCACAGAAAAATTGCAAATTTGGTCCATGTTATTACGACTCAGACAAGAAAACATGGGTGGTTCGCTCCAATGGCATTGCCACACAGAACGATGCTTCTTGGGAGTTTATGCTCACTCTCCATTATTCTCATCTTAATTTTAAGATTGACATACCAAACAAAGAGGATTGGAGCGACATTATAAAAGAGATTGTAGTTTTTTCATCCGATGACGTTCTACCGTTTGAGATAGATTCAGACTGGTCTTTCAAGACTGTCTCTGAGCTAAATGGAAAAGTCTATTACGATGGGGTAAGGACAGACCGTTATCTAGCCAAAAAGATAACATATCACTGGGACACATACCAAGCAAGAGAATTGATTGAACCTATTTATAAGACCGAGCGTAAAATTATGGACGAGCTACTAGGTAAGTCTCAGTTTTACAAATTGTTCTCTTTTGAACTAGATTCGGAATATTTAGATGACGAATGGCACGATGCTTCGGCTTTCGACGAAACGGTATCTGACATCAGAATTATGCCAGAAGGAAGGTTATCTAACCTAAAGGAGCAAGAACAGCTAAAAGTTGATGATTACTACGGTTGGACACACATCATATCCAACAAGCTATTTGCATATAACAACAGATTGAATAGCTTTGGAATCAAACGAATTCCATTTGAAGGATTCAATCAATTCTTGGCTGTGCAGCCCAATACATCTGTTGATACGTATCGTTATTTAGTACATATTGTTTCCGACTCGATGGATAGGTGGGTAGAATCCGATTACATGCGATATTCGGGCAATGCAAGTATCTACGACTGGCTGTATTATCCAGACCCTAACGCAAAGGAAATGATGGTAACAGCCAAGAATAACACAAAGGGGGTGCTATATAAGCTTACTCCTCACCCATATCTTAATGGAGCATACAGCTTTACTAAGTTGGCGTCAGCAGAATATCCTTCGTATACTATAGGCTTACCTACAATAGATGTGAATGCTTACGAATATTTGGATTCGCAAATCTTCACTTCCGTAGTTAACAATCCGTTCGTATTCGAGGCATCGGGTGACAATACTGTGGGTACAGGCAAGATTCTAGGTATCATTGCCAACACCGAGGCGGTGAGCCAAGGACAGTTCGGTCAGTACCCGCTCCTTGTATTCACCACCGAAGGTATTTACGGAATGGGGGTAAATAGCGAAGGACTATACAGCAACATCTACCCTATATCCAGAGAGGTAGCTAACGACAACTCGCCGTTTGTTCCTACGGATAGCCTTGTGTTCTTCTCATCAAAGAAAGGATTGATGGCAGCAAGTGGAGGAACCGTAGCCTGTGTGAGCGAGCAGCTACGTGGTCGCATTCCTCTGAACTTCGCCACCCTAGGGGACGGCAAGTTTATAGATTTTCTGAAAGATTGCCTCATTGCCTACGACTATCGTGATTCCATGCTGAGAATATTCAGCAAGGATAAGGGCTATCAGTACATATATAATATGGTGGATAAGACATTCTCGATGGTGAACAGCGGTATGGTTGCACAAGCAGTGGTGAACGACTATCCAGACAACTTGATACAGGACACTGACGGAAACGTGTACTCGCTGACAGAGAAGCCAGACATCAACGAAGATGAAAATCTCTACAGCGGTACCATCACCACTAGACCATTGAAGCTTGGAGGTTCGATGATGCTAAAGAGCCTGAGAGACATCAGAAATCTCAGAAGCACGCAGACAGGAAAGCTATCATTGGAAGTATGGGCAAGTAACAATGCGGTGAACTGGTGCAAGCTACATAGTCTCCTTGGTAAACCGTGGTCGTACTTCACTTTCCGATATACCTTGACAGACTTCAAGGCTTCCGATTCATTCCAAGGATCGGTCGTTGTCATCCAAAACAGACGTTCATTGCTGAGAGGACAAAATTAGTTTGTTTCTCATTTCTTTCCAAATAAAGAAGGCGGCTACTCATTGCGAGCGGTCGCCTTCAACTTTTCAACAAACTTTATGAAACATCTTATGAAGAAATCCAACAAAATATCCTAGCCAGAAACAATAGCAATGCAACAATCCATTTACATTGCTCAGTATCATCGTGAAGAGAATGAAGGGCATTGCCTTCTTTGTGGCATCCCATAATCGCCCTGTATTACCCCATATCAGCCCAAAGCTGGAGAATAGGAAGCCAGACAATCCCATTGTTGGCTCACTGCCGTACATCGGAAAATAGCTTGCGATGATAGCGACAAGCAATGCTGGGATAGGTTGCAGCTTGTTCTTGATACTCCAAAGCACCATCAGATTGATGGCAAGATGAAATCCGTTGGCGTGAAAGAAGCTGTAGATGAAGTGATTCACCCAAGGACATCCATCATAGAAGCCAATGTGCCAAGTGCAGCAAACTAAGCAGGCAAAACTAAGCAAGAACTTTGTCAGAAAGCCTTTTCTTGCGCAAATCAAGTTCTCGATACTCTTTTCCATATTTACGATATTTACAAAATATATCCCGTACTGTTTCTGGAGTTACAAAAAACTCTGGTGCTGGTTCGCAGACCAAGAATGAGCAGATAAAGTAAAGGGATTTCCCTATATATTCCTTTCGCTGGCTCAATTCGTTCAGTTTACCAAACAGATAGTAATACATCCTCCGTTTTGGCTCCTTCATGCTATCTACCTCCGTGAAATCGCCTACAACCATCCTTCTCAGCTTCTCAAAAGCTTGCTTAGCACTCACATAGCATCTTTTCGCAGGATGCTCAGCTACTTTTCTGTAAGCCTCTTCCTGCTTGTGACAAGTACCTGCTACGTCTCTGTACGCCATCATCAAGTCCTCTCGCTGCATCGTAGTCAAGTCAAAGTTTATCTTAGTCATACGCTTTACGATAAAAAGATGCTGCAAATATACAACTTATTTAGAAAATATCCAAATTTAATAAGAAATTTTAAATATCTGCACATTTTCTTTGTTATTGTGCAATCTTTTCGTATCTTTGCATCCGAATTGAAAC
>ERZ1026862.2172-NODE-2172-length-10483-cov-7.764768_pt1 | contig 10483 bp, 9 predicted proteins | sample MGYA00380161_ERZ1026862 | MGnify/ENA primary metagenome ERZ1026862 (study PRJEB33269, sample SAMEA4719797) | human gut metagenome | biome: human-associated habitat; feature: organic feature; material: feces | place: Cameroon | collected 2013-10 ... | reverse complement strand
CAAACAGTTAATGGGGACTCAACGGACTTAGAATTCACGGTTACCTATACCAAGAACGCTCCAACGATTACGACAGAGCAGAAGACAGTTAACGAGACCGTCAGCTATGTTGATCAGAATGGACAAGTATTGGCCCAGCCGCACACTGCTTCTGTCGACTTCACACGTCAAGTCTCAACTGACGCAGTAACTGGGGAAAAGACCTATGGGTCTTGGTCAGCAGCTCAAAGCTTTGACGCAGTCACAAGTCCTGAATTAAAGGGTTATACAGCTGACAAGGCGCAAATTGACAAGCAAACAGTTAATGGGGACTCAACGGACTTAGAATTCACGGTTACCTATACCAAGACTCCAGTTGCTGGCGGCAACGTCACAGCTAAGTATGTTGATGAAAACGGCAATCCAATCGCTGACGACGTTATTGCTTCTGGTAATGTAGGCGATCCATATTCAACGACCCAAAAGGATGTGCCAGGCTACACCTTCAAAGAAGTCCAAGGGAACCCTACGGGGAGCTTTACGGATCAGGATCAGACTGTTACCTATGTTTACACGAAGAACCCCGCAACAGATAACAATGGCGGCACTGGGCTCAATCAACCGGGGAAGCCAGGTAATGGTACGGACACAGGAAATCCCAGTTCTAACCAACCAGGGAATCCTTCCCAGCCAAGTAACGCTACTAACAATGGAGTAATCAATACGTCGACTAATACAGGATCTAAAGTTAACAACGGTGCTGTTAATTCACCAGAATTACCTCAAACTGGTGAAAACAATAGTCAAAGTCAAACAATGTCATTTATTGGTATTTTGTTGGCAATGTTTGGAAGTTTACTCGGTTTTCTTGGTATCAAGAAACGTCGTAATGATTAACCATTAAATAAATATATGGCGAATTGTAGAATGAGGTTAGCCAGTCATTGGCAAAATAAAAAACGTCATTGTGACGTATCGTGTATCATTTTAAGTGACCAAACCAAAATGAGGAGATACGTACAATGACGCACTTAAATGATATCACGACAGACACTAATGTTTCTACTAGATCTAAAGGTTCTCACCTGACGATCGATGATCGTGTTAAGATCTCTGTGCTTAAAGAGCTTGAATACTCTAACCGAATGATTGCCCAGTATATAGGTGTTGCTCACGGGACCATTGATCGTGAGATTAAGCGAGGAATGGTCACCAAAATGTCCAAACAGTCGAATAACGGTAAGGTTTACTGCTACTACAAGGAGTACTATGACCCTTATACGGCTCAAGAACGTTATGAAAAAAGCAGGTCTAACTGTGGCAGAACACCAATTTATCAATCATCTCCTGAAATCATTAATTTGCTTGATGATCTTATGTTGGGCGAATTTGACTTTAAGGATCATGACAAGTTTGAATCATTAGATTCGCAAAAATGCTCACCTTACGCTGCGCTCAAGATTGCAGAATCGCTTGTTTATGACGACGTAAAGCTTCCCGCATCGGAAAGGTCCATTTACAACTGGATTGATAAGGGACTCCTAAGAACGAAGAATATTGACCTTCTAGAGAAAACTCGGCGTACTAAGGCCAAACATGGTCGAACTCCAAAGCGTGAACAGCCAGGTAAGAACATTTCCCAACGACCAAAAGAGGTGGAAACTCGCACCACTTTCGGTCATTGGGAAATGGATACCGTTCAAGGTAAAAAGTCAGCTGAAGATCCAGTAATTCTCGTTCTCGCAGAGAGACTTACCAGGTATAACCTTGCTTTTAAGATCACATCAAAAACGCCTAATGCGGTTTCTAGAGTTATTACCAAGCTCAAAGAGCTTACAGGTGACTACTTTGACGAGATCTTTAAAACAATCACTCCAGACAATGGTAGTGAGTTCTTTGAGGTCGCTAATGAAGTTGACCAAGTATACTATGCTGATGCTTACTCGCCATGGCAACGAGGGACCAACGAGAACAACAATCGGCTCCTTCGTAGAAGTATCACTAAAGGTACCAGTTTACAATTGTTCAGTGAATTTGACGTTGAACAAGCAAACCTGAGGCTCAACTCCTACCCAAGAAAGATTCTTGGTGGTAAGTCTTCTCTAGACAGATTTGAAGAGGAAATACTTAAGATAATTGCCCCTGAAACATTAGCAGTATAAACCTCGGCCACTCCCGTGGCCGGGTGGCTCACTTAATCTTGCAATTTAGGTAAATAAATATATCTGTAGTGAATATAGATTATTTAAAGAGGGCCCTGAAGAATATTATTATTCTGGCTCTGTGTCAAATGGTGTTGATTAATAGTTTTTATCTTTTGAAAGGTCCACTCTTCGGAGTGGGCTTTTTTGTTATTGAACCGAAAAACTCCGTTTGTTCGAAGTCACAAACGGCAATTTCAAAACATTAATTATTTGGCGGCTTATTGGTATGAAACGCATTTGCAAAGTTCTGATGAACTAAGTACTATTAAGTAAATACAAGGACTAAGAAAGGAAGTTTTATAATGGCTAGAAAATCAATTGCTGAACGGCTCGCTGCGTTAAAAGAGCAGGAGCGTAAATTACATCAAGAGGCAGATCGTGAGCTGATTAAAGCAGCTCACAAAGCTGGCATTATGTCGGCAAAAGATATGCCGACAAAGCACGAAATGGAGCTGCTGAAAAAGCAACGAAATTATCTTGCTAAACAGACTACAGATCAGACGTATGATCGGGAGTCTGAGAATTAAGAGCCGATGTAATCGGCGTATTCTTGAGGGTAAAGGGGGAGCGAATCACTCCCCCTTTCAAGCATCCATTGCCGAAGTCAATGGAGATGCTTGCCTTAATCTTTTAAGGGGGTGAGGGCGTCATGGCTAAAACTAAGCGTAGTGTCAGTTATAAGCAAGCGACCGTGAGGCTTAGCCGAGAGCAATCAGATGAAATCGATAAAGCTAGTCGTCAACTAGGTATATCGACAGCTGAGGTGATTCGACTAGCGCTTGATGACAATTTACGACAACGTAAGGTTGTGGAAATTCCATCAAAGCTAAAAGCCGAACTGCTACCGCAAATTATGTCGCTAACGGCAAGCATAGCATCATTACGTAAAATGTATCAGGCGACCGGTAACAACATTAATCAAATTGCACGCGCGGCGAACCGTAATCAGTTTTATCAAGATCAGCAGGTACAAGCTAATTTACAAGCTGCTGAGACAAGTGCCAGGGCCGCAACAGACGCGGTTGATAAGTTAGCTAAGGAGGTGACAAAGCTATGGGAACAACTCGTATGACGGCAACAAGAAACGGCGCAGCCGGTTTGCTGTATGCCGGTCGACAAGGTAAGCCACATGTAAAAGATGCTCAAGGGGTCATTAATCAGCGCGTGCTAGGGTCAACAGGTGTTAACGTTGACCCTAAATATGCCCATCAACAAATGAGCGTTGTGTGGCGTCAACATGACACTAAAAAACGTAATGCGCGGGAACTGTATCGTTCGACTTGGTCATGGTCAAATGAGGTGCTTGATCCCCGTAATCCTCACGATGTCGAGAAGGCGTTAATGATGGGAGCAGAAGTTGCTAAGCGCATGTGGCCGGGGTATCAAACAGCGATCTATGCACAAGCTGACGGTAAGGGGCACAAGTTGCATTTGCACATGGAAACAAATGCTATTAATCCAGTGACGGGTCGCGCTTTACGCGCTGAGCAAACCAGTCAAAAACAGTTAGCAAAAATTGCTGATGAAGTTGAACTAGAAAATGGTCTCGAGCCGTTACCAAAGTTACGTAAAGCGTGGGAGACAAAGCCACATGCTCAGGTCGCTAAGGTTGCGGCTGGTAAGTACAGTTGGCGTGAGGATCTACAACAGCGCATTCAAGCGGGTTTAGCCGATAAACGAGCCGTTGATTGGCAAACGTTAAAACCAGTGCTTGCTGAACATGGCGTTGATGTGCACGTCCGCCGTAACAAGAAAACCGGTGCCATCAATGGCTTATCTTACAAGTTGAATTTTGGTGACCATCAACGACCAGTACGAGCGATTAGATTAGGCGAAATGTACCAGAAGGAGAGTGTTGACAATGGCCTTAAGCAAAACGCGGCCGAGCTCACAGCCGAGCAACTCAAAGACGTCCAGTTCGGCGGAATTGCCGCAATTAGTGAGCTTACTCCAAGAATTAAGCACCAGCATGCAACAACTGAATCAGAATATGCAGACGTTGACGAAAAACCAGCAATCCACAACATTGATGCTGGAAAGCTTAGACAAGCACGTGAAGCAATCGAGCAACAGCAACAACGGCTACACGAGCGAGAACGTCAACAAGCAGCTGATCGAGAAGCTCAACGCCTTAATCGACTTAAGCAACAAAAACAACGAGCTGCTAAGCAAGAGCGAGACCGTCAAGACCGCCAGCGGCGAAACCGTGAAGCGGACGGACCTAGTCTTGGCTGAGCAGGTGCAAGCGTTGATGAAAGCCGTTAAAGAGCAGCATCTAACGGTTAAATTTAATGACGTGAAGCTCCAGCGGTGGGTTGCGTATAAGTTAAGGCCGGTGATCGATGACACGCACAAGCAATTAGACGCCGCTGTGAGCGATTTTAAGGAGTCAAGCATGAAACACCTTCAGCGGGTGACAGAAGCCGCTCAAGGCGCTCAGAAAGCCTCTGAGAACGTTACAGCGCGTGTTGATGGTTTTGAGACGCGTTTAAGTAAGCAGATTGCTCCCGTTGCAGTAATTGCGATCGTGTTGGGTTTCTTAGGTGCTGGCATTGGGGTTTTTGCGTTTGGTGCGTCTAAAGTGCTGTCGTTATTAGGTTTACCAGCGTTATGGCAGTTAGCGATTGGGCACGGGGTCCACTGGTGGGGCGTTGTGATTGCGTTAGTGGTCACTTTAGTCGTGATCGGTGGTATTTGGTTCTTGGTTTATTGGGCACTAAAAAAGGTATTGGAATGGCTCAGATATAGGTGAGTGGAAGTCGGCGCAGCGAACCCTTGACGCTGGGGCGGAGGTGGTAGGCTGTGCGTCAGTTTTGGATTCAGCACGGGATGATGTTTCACTGGCAGCTGATGATTCTTTGGTTGAAGATGCGTCACTAATTGATGAAGCACTTGATGACGATGATGAACTTTGAGCAGCCTTAGCATCATCATTGGCAGCTTTATCAGTTGATGATTCGGATGAAGACGAAGCTGCTGATGAACGTGATGCTTGACTGTCACGGGAAGCTGAGCCTGCGGTAGCAGGCTTTTGAGTGTTACTCCAAATTAACCAGCGACCGCTTAAAATACTCGACTGGCAAACACCGTATCAGGTTATGCTGACAAATTTGTCCAAAAATTCGGATTAAATTTGCAATCTACCTTTCACTGGCCGTTGTACGTTATTTTTTCACACCGAATGTCGAACTGGGTCGCAGCGATCCTAACGACCGAGGTCTCAATCGGCTTGTCCGCTTTGTCATGCTACGTCTTAGAGCCGGTGATCGCCGGTAAACCGGTTCACATTTTTCAATGTAACGTGAACTGGAAAAAACTCTGGTTGCCAACGACGGTGGCCATTGTGCTCCTAGGTGTTAACGGGGAGAGCGTCGTCAAAGCCGCGCCCCCAGTCTCAACACTGGAGCAAAATTTGTGGATCAGCGGAATTCGTCAAGACGTTAATCTGATTCGGTCGACCCATACCGCCATTTTAGCGAACACGGGACCGGTGACAACGGCGGGGGAAAAGACGAAGGTGCACGTGCCCACGGGAGTATCAATTATCGGGGACAGCGTGACACTCGGTACTCGTGATTATTTAGGACAACACGTCGCTAACAGTACGATCGACGCTGAAGGGGGACCGAACGATGAACTTGGCTGACCAAGTCTTGATAGCGCAGCAACGGAATCATCGTTTACGTCAGGACGTGGTGATCTGCATCGGGACCAACGCCCTCGACGGTTACTGGGTCCAGATCATGAAGCTGATCGACGCCTTAGCGCCCGGTCACCGGCTGATCTTCATGACGCCGTATAACGCGCAGGCCCAGTCAGATTGGAATTCGAGCAAGTTAGCAGTCTTCGAGTGGACGCTTCCTGCCAAGTACAAATACGTCACGATCGCCGATTGGGAGAAGGTCGCGGGACAACATCCGGCCGTTTTTGCCGGCACGGACGGCGTGCACTTTGGTGGCGTCCACGCGGGTGATGTCTTATACGCGCAGGTGATCAACCAGGCACTGAAGGTGGCCCGGACGAAACCATGTAAATAGATCGTCCTAGTTAATAGGGTTAAAAACACGGTTGCAGCATTGTGGCCGTGTTTTTTGGTGTTAAAGAAAGCGGATACTGAAAATTTTGCGATTAATTTATGAATGAATCATCAGAAATTAATGAGAGCTCCGCCGTAAATTGGAAATGCGCTTAAAATTTGTACATGGATGAACTATAATGTAGACTGATAATGAAACCGTTTTCAATAACGACTTTGATTCTGCTGAAAATTGTTTTTAAGCTAAAATCACAAGGAGGCAATATTATGAGTAGTCGAGAGACAGCAAATGTTTTATGGTTTAACGAGTTACATCGCGAAGACGTGAACTTGGTGGGTGGTAAATCATCCTCACTGGGGGAAATGACGTCTTCCATGGATGTACCGGTACCTTACGGCTTTGCAACGACCGCCCGTGCATACCGTTACTTTATGGCAGAGACGGGGTTAAACGACAAGGTTAACGCCTTGCTCGAGGGCATCAAGGACTACGAAAACTCAGATGAGTTGCACCATGCATGTGAACAAATTCGGAATCTAATTGTGAACGCGACCATGCCAGATGATTTAGCGCAAGATATTAAGACGGCCTACGCTGATTTGGCCGATAAGATGGGCCAAAAGGATCCGTTCGTGGCTATTCGTTCCTCAGCAACGGCGGAAGATCTGCCCGACGCATCATTTGCGGGGCAACAGGAATCATACTTAAACATTAAAGGGGCCGACGACGTTACTGACCGGGTTCAAGAATGTTATTCATCATTGTTTACCGACCGGGCAACGTATTACCGGCATAAACAAAACTTCCCGTATGAAAAAGTCGCCTTGTCGGCTGCCATTCAAATGATGGTCTTCTCCAAGGCTTCCGGAGTCATGTTCTCCGTGAACGTGGCCAACGGTGATGATACGAAAATCGTGATCGATGGCATTTACGGCTTAGGTGAATACATCGTGTTAGGGAAGGTCACCCCCGACCACTTTGTTGTGGATAAAGACTCAATGAAGATTGTTGAAAAGAACATCATTAAGCAACCAATCGAATTGATGTGGCAACCCGATGGCGGGACGGTCGAAAAAGAAGTTCCCGCGGACTTACAAGACCAGCCCGTTTTGACGGACGACCAGGTGATTGAATTAGCCGGTTATGTTAAGAAAATTGAACAACATTATGGCTGCTACATGGATATGGAATACGCGTTGGACACCAACACGAACCGGTTGTGGATCGTCCAAGCACGTCCCGAAACCGTTTGGTCTCAACGGAACAAGCAAAAGAAAGCCGACGCCGAAGAAGACGCCAACGTCATTTCTGAAAGTGACGCGCAGGTTGCCGTTCGCGGGTTACCAGCAAGTCCCGGCTTAGCTAGTGGTGTCGTCCACGTGATCGATAGTCCTAAAGATATTGACCAGTTTAAGGCCGGTGAAGTGCTGGTCACGTTAATGACGTCACCAGACTGGGTCCCCGCTATGAAGAAGGCCGCGGCCATTGTAACTAACTTCGGTGGGATGACCTGTCACGCGGCCATCGTTTCACGTGAAATGCAGATCCCATGTATTGTTGGGACGAAGAGTCAGCACGTGGCGGCAACCGACGCACTGAAGACCGGCGACGTGGTGACGGTCGACGCTAAAAACGGGATTGTTTACATGGGTAAAGTTGCCAGTCTGTTGAAGAAATCGACGCCCGCTGCTCAAACGGGCCAAGTCGTGGCCGCCGAAACCTTCGCACCAACGGCTACCGGCGTCATGATGAACTTGGGTGATCCCGAGTTAGCCGAAAAGTATTCAACGTTACCCGCTGACGGGATCGGGCTGATGCGTGAAGAATTCCTCTGGACAACGTACATTCACGAACACCCACTCTACTTGATCGAACAGAGCCATCCTGAAACGGTGGTCAACATGCTCGCTAACGGGATTGCCAAGGTCGTTCGGGCAATGGCGCCACGGCCGGTTGTCTTACGGCTATCGGACTTCAAGTCCAGCGAGTACCGTAAACTTAAAGGTGGCGACAAGTACGAGCCACATGAATCCGCCGATCTATTAGGCTGGCGGGGCGCGTCACGGTATTATGATCCGAAATACATCGACGCTTTTAAGTTGGAATTAGCCGCGGTTAAGAAGGTTCGTAATGAATTTGGCCTGAAGAACTTAAACATCATGATTCCGTTCGTACGGACCGTTGAAGAAGCACAAAAGGTCACTGACATCATTAAAGGTGAAGGCTTGATCCGGAGCGCCGACTTCAAGGTTTACATGATGGCTGAAATTCCAACCAACATCATTTTGGCGGACCAGTTTAACCAGTTCGTCGACGGTTACTCGATCGGTTCAAACGACCTGGCAATGTTGATCTTGGGCTGTGACCGGAATAACGATACGGTCGCACACCTTTTTGACGAACGGAACCTCGCTGTTAAACGCGCCATTCGCCACCTGATCAAGACCGCGCACAAGGATGGTAAGACGGTATCAATTTGTGGGCAGGCGCCGTCTGAATATCCAGACTTCACGAATTTCCTGATTCAAAGCGGGATCGACTACGTTTCGGTCAACCCCGACATGGTCAAGGAAACCAAGCGCAACGTCGCGCACTTTGAACAACGGATCATGTTGGACAAAGCGACTGGCCGAGGTCTTCAAGATCCAGCCGACTACGATTGGGAATAATTACCGTTGATCAGTAAATTAGACTAAAAATGCACGTTGATCGCAATTGGTACTATCCCCTGTCAAGTTGACACTTATAAAAACGAAAACACAATTTTTCTTATCCGACCAAATCGTGGTAATATTCCGCCACGGTTTGGTCATTTCTTTTAGCGGAAATGAACTGATTCGTGAAGTACATTATTCCAGCACGAACCTGTTCCTGTAACTCTGCTAGAGTTTGCGCCTTTGGACGATGCTCGAGCCAGATGCTTTTAAAATCTGCCCACCAGTGTTCCATTACGGCGTTATCCGCTGGTGTCCCAGGCGCCGATAGGCTATGCCTTACCTTCTCCTGACGGAGAGCTTCGTTGTAATTGGTGGACGTATATGCCGCTCCACGATCCGTATGGATCATTTCTGGAGTGGTTCCACTAGCCTTAGCGGCTTGGTTAAAGACTTTGATTGCGGCTTCTCTGGTCTCCGTTGGTGAGATTAACCATGCTACTAGCCTTTGTCCATATAGATCTAAGATGGCGTGTAGACGGACTTTATTAGCGATCCCGTAAGTCAGTTCTGTTGTATCTGTTACCCAAACCTGATTCGCCTTTTCGGTCAAGTCCAAAATGTTGGTGTAAATTAAATTCCGCGAATTTATCATTTCACAAGCTTAAGCATACCGGCTTCTTCTGAATTGTCATCTTTTTCAATCCCGTGGTAAACGGTCATGTTTAAGTACCGTGGACCAGCAGCCCATTTTTCATTCTGTTCAATCAGTAGTGCTCCCATTAGTCGCAAGACGCTTAGATCATTCGGGAATATCCGGATTACACGGTCGCGACGACGGATTTCTTGATTAACCCGCTCAATTGTATTATTCGTCCGGAGACGCTTCCTTAGCTCCTCTGGGAGCTGGTAAATCACCATTAATTCGTCAAAACTATCATACGGGGAAGGCTTCCCCTTTTTCAATACCCTCAAGGTATCAATTTACACAAAATATTTTACACTCCCTTTAAGCCAGTTAAATCTAACTTAAGTATAATAAATATACTAGTAAGTCTTAAAACCGCTTAGAAAGGATTTTGTAGCCTTTTAGGACCAGTAGTACAACCCACTGTTATCGTTGTCGGCCGACTTTTCTTTTTCGGGGTGTTTGGCCGCATATTCTCTAGCCGCTTGTTTATTCCACCAAACACCAAATAGATTTTGCATGGTGCCGTACAGGTAGTTTTCCACGTTCTTGATGTGCTTCTCATTGCTTCTTAGGGCGTTAAAGTAGCGTCTTAAGGCTTTAGTCATCAAAGGTTTAAGTTCTTCGTCGTCAAGCGAGATTAGAACCCCAATATCCTGATGATCTTTCTCAACTCGGTACTTAGCATTTAAGATAATGCCAATGAAGCGCCGCATCTGTTGCGGGGTACGACACCAAAAACTAAGTAGTTGCACAGCTTCTGGTTCTAAGAAAACCGGTAAACCACTGTCTTCATCAGTTAAGAAGTCATTAGCATGGTTCACCAAATCCTGGTTTTGCTTTTCTAGTTCTGCTGGTGAGAATTGGGCTGTGGAAAAGTCCAACTTTTGAGTATCTATATTGTATCTATTAGTATCTATA
>ERZ1026862.2168-NODE-2168-length-10494-cov-3.614043_pt1 | contig 10494 bp, 8 predicted proteins | sample MGYA00380161_ERZ1026862 | MGnify/ENA primary metagenome ERZ1026862 (study PRJEB33269, sample SAMEA4719797) | human gut metagenome | biome: human-associated habitat; feature: organic feature; material: feces | place: Cameroon | collected 2013-10 ... | reverse complement strand
ATGAAATATAGTATAATTATATCGTAAAATGCCCAGGTTGTCAACCTATTTTTTACAATTTGGAGGTATTATTTTGAATATTCGGGAATTCAACTCCGGCGACTGCTTTGACGCCTACAAGTGGCTCGGGGCGCATTACAACGGCTTCGGGACGATGTTCAGGGTATATGCGCCGAACGCGGACAGCGTGTCTGTAATAGGCGATTTCAACGGCTGGGAGGACTGGTATCTCAACCGCACCGGCGACGGTAAGTTCTGGGAGCTTTTTATTGACGGAGCGAAGCCGGGGCATATGTACAAATACAAGGTGTACCACGGCGGAAACTGCGTTGAGCACTGTGACCCGGTCGGATTCGGCATGGAGCTGCGCCCGAAATTCGCGTCAATCATCAGAACGATGGATTTCGACTTCGGCGACCTTGACTGGATGCAGAACCGCCACACCTGGCACGGGGACGCGCTGAATATTTACGAAGTGCACCTCGGCAGCTGGCGCACGGATCCCGACGACGAGAACGGCTGGTACAAGTACGAGGAGATCGCGCCGCGGCTGGTGAAGTACTGCAAGGAGCACGGCTACAACTGCATTGAGCTTATGCCGCTGAACGAGTACCCCTGCGACGAAAGCTGGGGATACCAGGCAACGGGATTTTTCGCGCCGACCTCCAGATACGGCACGGCGGACGGACTGAAGAAGCTGGTAAGTATCTGCCACAAGAACAACATCGCCGTGCTGATGGATTTCGTCCCGGTGCATTTTGCGGTGGACGGCTACGCGCTGGCGCAGTTCGACGGGACTCCGACCTATGAGTCGCAGTACAAGGATATCGCGTACAGCGAGTGGGGAAGCTGTAATTTCGACTTCACCCGGGGACCGGTGTGCAGCTTCATGAAGTCCGCGGCAAACTACTGGCTTTCGGAATACCACTTCGACGGACTGCGCATGGACGCCATCAGCCGCGTGATCTATTACATGGGCGACCCGTCGAGAGGGGAGAACGTGTGCGGAATCCGGTTTCTGAAATCCCTGAACCGCGGACTGAAGTGGATCCACCCGTCTGCAATACTCTGCGCGGAGGATTCCACAGATTACCCCATGGTGACGAAGGCTGTGGACGAGGGCGGACTCGGCTTCGACTACAAGTGGGATATGGGCTGGATGAACGACACGCTGGATTACTTCCGGACGCCCCCGGGAGAGCGCGTTGACCACTACCACAAGCTGACGTTCTCCATGCTGTATTACTACAGCGAGAAGTATATCCTGCCGCTTTCCCATGACGAGAATGTCCACGGAAAGGCTACCATAATCCAGAAGATGGCAGGCGGATACGACGACAAATTCCCCCAGGCGAGGGCGTTCTATATGTATATGTACGCGCACCCGGGCAAGAAGCTGAACTTCATGGGCGGCGAGATAGCGCAGTTCCGCGAGTGGGACGAAAAGCGGGAACAGGACTGGGATATACTGAAATACCCCCTGCATGACGGATTCATGCATTTCATGAAGAAGCTGTGCCGCATGTATCTGGACCTCCCGGCGTTTTCCAGATGGGACGACACTGCGGACGGATTCCGCTGGCTGGATTGCAACAGTCCGCTGCGGCGCTGCTATACTATATTAAGGAGCTGCGACGGCGGCAAGCCTGTTGTGGCGGTATTCAACTTCTCCGACGTACTTCAGGAGGGATACACTCTGAACATAGGGGCAGGGAAGAAGCTCCGCCTTCTGCTGGATTCCACGGAGGACAGATACGGCGGCTGCGCTCCGCATTATTCCGGCACCGTGACCGCCGGCGCGGACGGCTGCGTGAAGCTGAACGTCCCGAGGTACTCCGCGGCGTATTACGAGCTGGACGATGTTCCGGCGACTACTTCCGCGAAACCCAGGAAGCGTACCGTAAAGAAAAAGTGACATGTGATTTCCCCCGGAGCTTTTCCGGGGGAATATCTGGCTCTGTTATCGCATTCTCAGAGATTATGAAAAAAATATCGAAAAAATTTTAAAAAAGGGGTTGACAAATCTACCGGGGTGTGATATAATAGACAAGTCGATGAGAGATACGACGAAAAACAAAATCTCCAATAGCTATGAATGGACAGGTGGCTGAGCTGGTCTAAGGCGCACGATTGGAAATCGTGTAACGATTAAACCCGTTCGAGGGTTCGAATCCCTCCCTGTCCGCCAAGTATCCCCAGGAATTTTTCCTGGGGATTTTTTTGTTAAAGCTTGCATAAATTATTGACAATTCCGCATTTTAGTGATATAATAAATTGTTGAATTATGCGAAAGGCTGTGATATTATGCGGCATAACAATGCCGGTCATAATTATGATGACCAGAAGTAAGTACTTTTTCCCGTCGTGAGCGGCGGATATTATATTTGAAAGGATTGAATCAATTGTTCAGAGAGAACGAATACCGCACGCAGTACTGCAACGCGGTGACAGAAAACGATATAGGCAAGAAAGTAAGAGTTGCCGGCTGGGTAGAGAATATCCGTGACCACGGCGGAATCATGTTCATCGACCTGCGCGACCACTACGGCGTGGTACAGGTGGTGTTCCACAACGAGTCCCTGCTGGAGGGTATCCACAAGGAGTGCGCGGTTTCCATCTCAGGCACTGTGCTCAAGCGCGACGAGAGCACCTACAACGACAAGATCGAAACCGGTACTGTAGAGGTCGAGGCGGAGGAAGTCCGCATTCTCGGCAAGGTCACCGAGCAGCTCCCGTTCGAGGTTGCTACTTCCCGCGAAACCCGTGAGGACGTCCGCCTGAAGTATCGCTATCTTGATCTCAGAAACAAGAAAATGCACGACAACATCGTGCTGCGTTCCAAGATCATCAGCTTCCTGCGCAACAAGATGAGCAGCATGGGCTTCCTGGAGCTCCAGACTCCTATCCTGTCCACCTCCTCTCCTGAGGGCGCGCGCGACTACCTGATCCCCAGCCGTAAGCACCACGGCAAGTTCTACGCTCTGCCGCAGGCTCCGCAGATCTTCAAGCAGATCTACATGGTATCCGGCTTCGATAAGTACTTCCAGATCGCACCCTGCTTCCGCGACGAGGACGCAAGAGCTGACCGCTCTCCGGGTGAGTTCTACCAGCTCGACTTCGAGATGAGCTTTGCTACCCAGGAGGACGTTTTCGCAGTCGCTGAGGAAGTTCTCTCCGCAGTGTTCTCCGAGTTCTCTGACAAGCAGGTTTCTCCGGCTCCGTTCAGACGTATCACCTACAAGGAAGCTATGCTGAACTACGGCTCTGATAAGCCTGACCTGCGCAATCCGCTCATCATCAAGGAGCTTTCCGACCTGTTCGTTGACAGCGACTTCAAGCCTTTCTGCAACAAGGTCGTACGCGGTATCAGGGTTCCCGGCATGGCGAAGCAGTCCAAGACCTTCTTCAAGAGCATGGAGGAATTCGCTACCGAGGAAGTCGGCATGAAGGGTCTCGGCTACTTCAAGGTTGAAGAGGGCGAGAACGGTATGTTCAAGTATAACGGTCCGATCGACAAGTTCCTGAACGACGACCAGCGCAAGGAGCTGGCTGCACGCTGCGAGCTGGAAGTCGGCGACGTTCTGTACTTCATCGCTGACAGCAAGAAGAATGCGCCCAAGTTCGCAGGACAGATCCGCACCGAGGTCGCTAAGCGCATGAACCTTATCGACGAGAGCCGCTTTGAGCTGTGCTTCATCGTTGACTTCCCGATGTACGAGCTGGACGAGGAAACCGGCAAGATCATCTTCACACACAATCCTTTCTCCATGCCGCAGGGCGGACTGGACGCGCTCCTCAACAAGGATCCGCTGGATATCCTGGCTTACCAGTACGATATCGTATGCAACGGCGTTGAGCTTTCTTCCGGCGCGGTTCGTAACCACGACCTGGATATCATGATCAAGGCGTTCGAGATCGCAGGCTACACCGAGGAGGACGTAGCAAGCAAGTTCGGCGCTCTGTACAACGCATTCAAGTTCGGTGCTCCGCCTCATGCAGGTATGGCTCCCGGCGTGGACAGAATGATCATGCTGCTGACCGGCGAGGAGAGCATTCGCGAGATCATCGCATTCCCGCTGAACTCCAACGCGCAGGATCTGCTCCTGGGCGCTCCGACCGAGGTCACAGAGCAGCAGCTGCGTGAAGTACACATCAAGGTACGCAAGCAGATGTGATCTTCCTTATAGAGCAATTCAGCGCCCGTCTGGAATCAGACGGGCGCTTTCGTATATCAGAAGATACAAATAAACCGGGCGGATCTGGAATCCGCCCGGTAGCTTTATGCCTGGGAGTGCGTTATACTTCTGCGATTACCTCTACCTCGACGAGAGCGCCCTTGGGGAGGCTCAGTCCGCCGACGCAGGAGCGTGCCGGCTTGGTGGTGAAATACTCGCCGTAAACAGCGTTGAATGCTGCGAAGTCGTTGATGTCATGCAGGAAGCATGTGGTCTTGACTACCTTTGTCAGGTCGGAGCCAGCTTCGGTAAGTACCGCCTTGAGATTCTCGCATACCTGCTTGGACTGCGCTTCGATTCCGCCCTCAGCGATGTTGCCGGTGGCAGGAACTATTGCGATCTGACCGGAGGTGTAAACCATGTTGCCTACGATCTTTGCCTGGGTGTAGGGTCCGATAGCTGCGGGGGCATTGTTGGTGTGAACGTCTTTCATAGTTGTTCTCCTTTTCTATTAGTCGATTATTTTGAAGCCGGCTTCTGTCAGAGCCGTTCTGATCTGATTGAGGTGGTCGAAGTTCCTGGTTTCCATCTCGATACGCAGGTAGCAGCCGTTGATATCGGAGTTGCCGACATGCTCGTGATGAACGCCGACTACATTGCCGCCGAGTCCAGCGATGATCTTGGAAACGCCGAGCAGCTGACCGGGCTTGTCCATAAGCTCGATGTTGAGCAGGGCAGTTCTGCCGGACTTGACAAGACCGCGGTGAATGACACGGGACAGGATCGTAACGTCGATGTTACCGCCGGAAACCAGGCAGACTACCTTCTTGCCCTTTACCGGGATCTTGTTGAACATGGTCGCCGCAACGGAAACGGCGCCGGCGCCCTCGGAAATGAGCTTCTGCTGTTCGATGAGCGCGAGGATAGCGGCTGCGATCTCGTCGTCGGTTACTGTAACGATCTCGTCAACGTATTTGCTGCAAAGGTCGAAGGTGTGCTGACCAGGCTCCTTGACCTTGATTCCGTCGGCGATGGTGGACACGTCGTCAAGGCGCTCAATCTTGCCGTCCCTTATGGAGTTGACCATGCTGGGTGCGCCGGCTGCCTGTACGCCGTAAACCTTGATCTTAGGATTGAGCTGCTTGATGGTGAAAGCCACGCCGGAGATGAGTCCGCCGCCGCCGATCGGAACCACTACCGCGTCAACATCGGGGAGCTGCTCGAGTACTTCCAGACCGATGGTGCCCTGACCGGCGATTACGTCCTCGTCGTCAAAGGGGTGGATAAAGGTGTAGCCCTTCTCGTCGCGCAGCTGGAGCGCCTTTGCATAGGCGTCGTCGTAAACGCCCTCTACCAGGCACACCTCAGCGCCGTAGGACTTCGTAGCCTCCACCTTGGAGATAGGCGCGCCGTCCGGCAGGCAGATAAGGGACTTGATCCCGGCATGGGAAGCAGCCAGTGCAACGCCCTGCGCGTGGTTACCTGCGGAGCATGCGATAACGCCCTTTGCCTTCTCCTCGTCGCTGAGCTGGGAGATCTTGAAGTAAGCGCCGCGAACTTTGAAGGAACCGGTCACCTGGAGGTTCTCGGTCTTGAGATAAACATCGCAGTCCTTGTTGATCTTGGGAGCCTTGATGAGGTCAGTTTCGCGGATAACCTCCTTGAGAACGTGGGACGCCTTGTAAACCTTGTCTAATGTCAGCATAAAATAACTCCTCCTGCCGTTGTGGCAAATATTCCGCCGGTGTGCTTCCGGCTTTTCGGGTGCAGAGGAGCAGCTAAAACAGAAAATGCCCTCTTTACGGGTGGTAAGAGGGCATAGTATTAAGCCAAAATCAGCCTCTGTACATCCATCAATGCACTTCCCTTTAACGGTGGAAATCCGTACAAGCTTACCGGCGGAAAAGACCGTGTTCAGCTCGTCTGCTACGGGCGGATCGTACGCGAACGCTTTACTGCCTTGCACCTGACGGCAGCTCTCTGAAAAAGACGGCTTCGGATACGGCGATGAACGCACCCATCAACGCATTTATTTGATTTGCTATACGGAGTATATCTCCGTACAAATGAATTATACACCCAACATCAATATTTGTCAAGTGCTTTTTTATAATTCCGGCTTTTTTGTCCGGGATACGGCTTTCCGCCAGATTATGAACGAGATAGCCGCGGTGACGAGCTCTGTCACCCAGAACGCATTCCACACCCCGTCGGGACCGAACCAGCGGCTCAGCAGGAATGCCACCGGCACGATTATCACGAGGTACCTGCACAGTGAGATCATCAGTGACGGAACGCCCTTTCCGAGTCCCTCCAGCGCGCCGGAGGAGGTTACGGAAACCGCCGAAACGATGAAGCCGGCGCTGATAATGCGCAGGGCGGATTTCCCGGCGTTGATCGCCTGGGGATCGTTGCTGAACAGTCCCATCAGCTCCCCGGGAACTGCAAGACAGATGACCGTTCCGACGGTCATAATAACGGCGCTTATCAGGAGCACCAGGCGGTACAGCTGATTTACCCTGCGGTATTCCCCGGCGCCGTAATTGTATCCGACGAGCGGCCGCATTCCCTGGATCATTCCGTTAGCGGTCAGATAGAGGAAGGTCTGGAGCTTGTAGTAAATACCCAGCGTGAGGATATAGACCTCCCCGAATTCCGCCAGAATGGCGTTCAGCGCGGAGATCAGCAGGGAGGGCAGCGCGAGATTCAGCGCCGCAGGGATCCCTATGGAATACAGCCGGGCGGCGGTGTGCCTGTCCGGCAGGAAGCAGTCCCTGCGCAGGCGTACTCCGATCGGCCGCCGGAGGTACACCACAATGTACACCGTCAGCAGTACCGTCTGCCCGATTCCGGAAGCCAGCGCCGCGCCCTTTATTCCCATTTCCGGGAATCCTATGCCGAAGATCATGAGCGGATCGAGGATAATATTCGTGACGCACCCGGCGAGAAGCGCCAGCATGGAGATCTTCATTTTACCCACTGCCTGGAATATCTTCTCAGCCGCCATGCCGAGATTTATCACCAGCGTGAACGAGAAAGCGATGGTGGAGTACTGCACGCCGAGATTCACGACGTTCTGCGACGAGGTGAACATGCTCAGGAATGCCGGCATTATCGCAATGCTTGCCGCGGTTAGGATCACGCTGTGGACTATCGCGAAGAACATTCCCTGGGAAGCCGCGCGGTCTGCCTTGTCAGGCTCCCCGGCGCCGTTGAAGAACGCGATGACCGCGTTTATTCCGACGCCGAAGCCTATCCCGACAGCGTTGATGAGATTCTGCACCGGGAACACCAGCGAAAGCGCCGTCATGGCGTCGTCGCTTATTTTCGCGACAAAGAAGCTGTCCACGATGTTGTACAGTGAATTCACCAGCATGGAAACCACCATGGGCAGCGCCATGGACATCAGCAGGGGAAACACCGGTTTGTCCTTCATAAAAGTATCGTTCATTTGACCTCCAGGTATTCCGGACACAAAAACAGCCACACGATTTGGAATCGTGTGGCGAAAAGGTGATCAGATCCGGAAAAATCCACATAAAAATTTTCTGTATGATATTGTAGCATATAAATCCGGATATGTCAAGTGAAATATTATTGGCTCACATCGTGTAGAAGCGAAGTCCGTCGGCGGAGAACTTCAGGGATATCCCACGTCCGCCGAAATACTGCGTCAGATATGCATGCAGCTCCGGGCTGCTGCTGTTCATGCTGAAATTCTGCCCACCACAGGAATCCCTGTAGTGAAGCTCCGTGGAGAACTGCTCCGCCACCTGCTTTTTGAGTTCCGCCATTTCCGCAGAACTGATCACTCTTCTTGCCATATTGCCTCCATTAAATTGCGTTGTATCTGTCCTCACAGCTCCTCATTGCGAGGATAGTGTCTGTGATAAGTTCGTCAAGGGATACTCCCATAAGTTCCGCGCCGCGCTCTATTACCTCCCGGGAGCAGCCGGCAGCAAAATTCGCGGATTTGTACTTCTTCTTCACCGATTTAAGCTCGATATCCTGCACGGATTTTGACGGGCGCATGAGCGCGGCGGCGCCGATAAGTCCCGTGAGCTCGTCCACGGCGTACAGGACCTTCTCCATCTCGTGCTCCGGCTGGATATCCACGGTCAGCTTCCAGCCGTGGCTCGCCGTCGCGTGGATTATCCGTTCGTCTATCCCACGGCTGCGCATTATCTCCTGTTCCTTTATGCAGTGCTGCTCCGGGTACATCTCGAAATCCAGGTCGTGGAGCAGTCCGACCAGCCCCCAGAAATCCGCGTCGGCGCCATAGCCGAGCTTCTCCGCGTACCAGCGCATTACTCCCTCGACAGTCACCGCGTGCTTCAGATGAAAGTTGTCCTTGTTGTATTCCGTGAGCAGAGCCCAGGCTTCGTCCCGGGTTGGAATTCCAGCCATATAATTATATCTCCTTTCTAATCTTATAAAACCTATCAAATCCATATGTATAATATACACCTTTTCTGAAGGTTTGTCAATAGGCTTTTGAAAAAAACCGAGAAATATGAAATGCATGTCCCGGCGTATTGACTTTTTATTGCGTGTGTGATATAATACATATTAAACTAGTAGGTCAAGTGAGTATTGACCTCATACAGATAAAAAAGGGACGGGTGCAGAACATTGGAAAGCTTTGTATGTGTGAGCATAAACTATAAACGCTGCGGCGAGGAAATACGGGGGGAGTTCACGCCGGAGCCGGCGCGCCGCGCGGATTTCATCACGCTCCATTCGGAATTCAGCCCCGTGCTTCTCTGCACCTGCTGCCGCACGGAGCTGTACATCACCGGCACTCCGGATAAGGCGGTCGGGCTTCTCTCGGAACTGAGCGGAGTCCCGGAGGGGCGCGTGCGCAGCTGCTCCATGCAGTTTGACGGAGAGGGCGCGGTGCGGCACCTTTTCAGGGTCGCCAGTGGAATCGACTCCGCGATAGTTGGCGAGGACGAGGTGCTCGGGCAGCTGAAAAACGCGTTTGCATTCTCGGCGGAGAGAATACACCTGTCCGACCGGACGAACATTATATTCCAGAGCGCAGTGACCACCGCGAAGCGTATCAAGACGCAGACCGCCCTGTCAAAGACGTCGGTTTCCCATGCGACGCTCGCGGCGAAGATGGCTGCGCATTCCGCTGCGGAGCCGCTGGTAATGCTGATAGGCGCCAGCGGAAATACCGGTACCAGCCTGCTGAAGAACCTGCTGTCCTACCGGAATGTCAGGGTGCTTGCGACAATGCGCTCCCACAGCGGCGCGGTGGTGCTTCCGGACAGCCCGGCGCTGACGGTGATACCGTATGAGCGGCGGTACGAGTACATATCCGGGTGCGACTGCGTTGTTTCGGCGACCACAAGTCCGCACACGGTGATCTCGGCGGAAAGGCTGGAAGCCCCGGGCAAGCCGCAGCTGTTCATTGACCTGGCGATCCCCCGGGATATTGACCCGGCAGCGGCGGAGATCCCTGGGATCACGCTGCGCAGCGTGGACTTTTTCCAGGAACTCGCCGCCGGGAACGACCAGCTGAAGCAGGACAGCGTCGAGCAGGCGAAGCAGATGATAACCGAGGATATCGACGAGCTGAAAAAGACTCTGCTCATGCACGATATCCAGCCGGAACTCCGCAGCTCCGGAGTGCTCAGCGGAATGACCGCGGAGGAGCTTTTCTACAAGCTGCGCTCCGGGCTGGACAGCGGCGCATTCAGCGCAGTCGCGGAAGCAGTCAGAGGATTAGGAGGTAAGTGAATGCCGTATTTTCCCTTCTTTGCGGATATAACCGGTCAGCCCTGCCTGATAGTCGGCGGCGGCAGGATTGCGCTGCATAAAATAAGGAAGCTGCTCCCGTTCTCCCCGGAAATACATGTTGTGGCAGAGGATATTTCCCCGGAAATATCTGCGCTCCCGGAGCTGCACATAACCCGGCGCGGATTCGAGGACAGCGACCTTGACGGAATGCGCTTCGTGATTACCGCGACGGACGACCACGGGGTGAATTCCCATGTGGCGCGGCTGTGCGAGCGCAGGAGGATTCCCTGCAACGCCGTGGACGACCCGGAGAACTGCACGTTCTTCTTCCCGGCGCTGGTGCAGCGCGGCGATATCACCGTGGGGATATCCACCGCCGGGAAAAGTCCGCTGCTCGCCGCGGAATTACGCCGCCGGACGGAGCAGCTGCTCACCCCGGAGATGGCGGAAATATGCTCCCTGATGGGATTTATCCGCCCCTACGTCCGCAGCAGATTTCCGGAGGAAAAGCAGCGCTCTAAGGTAATGGCAGCGGCGCTGGAATACTGCACGGGCGGCGCAGTCCCCGATGAAG
>ERZ1026862.2167-NODE-2167-length-10495-cov-5.589943_pt1 | contig 10495 bp, 12 predicted proteins | sample MGYA00380161_ERZ1026862 | MGnify/ENA primary metagenome ERZ1026862 (study PRJEB33269, sample SAMEA4719797) | human gut metagenome | biome: human-associated habitat; feature: organic feature; material: feces | place: Cameroon | collected 2013-10 ... | reverse complement strand
CCGAGCCGTTCTGCGATTGAAGAAATCATCTGCCTGTCATCATCAAGAGCCTCGTTTGCAAGCCGCCTGATGTCCTCTAAAACCGCATTGTAAAGGCTCAAAGCGGAGATTGTGTGTTTCGTGCAAGCCGTTTTGCCTTCCATTCGATAGTAGTTGCACTGATAATCGTAATTCGCAATAATGTTGTCCGAGTTCCAAGTGCGATTTGCCTTTGAAACCGAGAGCGCATAGCCGCAGTCGGCGCATTTCACCAGTCCCGAAAAGATGTTGTCATAAGGTCTGTCGGTTTTTCTCGCCTTTTTTCTGCTTGTAATTAAACGTTGAACCAACTCCCATTCTTCGGGCGGAATTATCGGCTCATGCATATTTTCTACCACAAATGTACCTGCATTTGCCGTAGGCTTCCGTTTGTGGCTTTTCAGCGAGATTGTCGGACGTTTCTGCCCACGGACTGCGCCCTTGTAAACAGGATTGCGAAGTATCTCCCGAACCGAACCCATTGACCATTTGTATGCGCTCTCATCGGTGGTGATGTACCTGTCATAGCACCCGAATTTTTCGGCAGCGGCAGCCACGGGACGGGGAATTTTCTCCGCCGTAAGCCGCCTTGCAATATGCACCATTCCAATGCCGTCCTTTGCCATTTGGAAAATGTACCGCACAGTCGGCGCAAAGCGTTCATCAATCAGCAAGTGATTTTTGTCGGCAGGGTCTTTCACATATCCGTAAGGCGCTTTAATGCCGATAAATTTGCCCTGTTTCTGCCGCGTCAACAATGATGATTTTATCTTTTTTGAGATGTCCTGTGCGTACATATCGTTGAGCAGATTTTTGAACGGCGTAATGTCCATTGTAGAGCCTTTTGCCGTGTCTACACCGTCCGTAACGGCTATGTAGCGAACGTTGTGTTCGGGGAAGTAAACCTCCGTGTAGCCGCCTGTTTCAAGGTAATTTCGCCCAAGTCGGGACAGGTCTTTTGTGATAACGCAGTTGATTTTCCCGTCCTCAATGTCCGAGAGCATACGCTGAAAACTCGGTCGGTTGCTGTTCGTTCCGCTCCAGCCGTCATCAACGTAGATTTCGCTGATTGCAAAGCCGTTTTCACGGCAGTAACGGGTTAGCATTTCTTTCTGCGTCTGAATTGACGAGCTTTCGCTGTCCGTTCCGTCATCCTTGGATAAACGAAGATATAATGCTGTGTTGTATCGGGTCTGTCCGTTTGTCATTGTAACCTCCTTAATGCACGGACAACCGATTTCGACTATCATCATTATACATCAATTATCCGTTTATTTCAAGTGCTTTTTGGGCGTAATTTCTCTTAATTTGCGGCATTGTTTGGCTTGTTTTCATTCTTGTTCAGTTTCTTTTCGATTTGGTCCGTGATTACTCGCTTGAAAACCTCGGAGGGTTTCTGAGAGCCGCTGTAATGCGGAATTATTACGATTTTGGCATTCTGTTTTTTCAAAATTAACCTCCTTATCTTCTGTGCATTTTGCGGTTTATTGTTTGTTTAATCGGTTGTTCGTGCGTGTTTTCTTTTTTCTGCTCTGCCTCGGTTCGCTCACGCTCGGCTTTTAGGAGATTGTCGATATAGTTTCCGTCAACAATTTCCTCATAAGTCCGAATTGTCGCAGAGATTTTTGCATACTGAATTTTCAAATCAACACGCTCGCCCTCATCGGTGCAATTCTCAATCTGCTCCTGCAAAACCTCGGAAGTCTTGTAAAGCTCGCTTCGGCTGTTGATGTTGAACTCCGAAAGCGTTCCCAAGCAGCTTGTCAGCCGTTCAATCGTGCAGTCATTTGTGAAACTGTACGGGTATTGATTATCCTGCTTTGTGGGTGTAATGCGAAAATTCCGCACAAGTGATATATTTGCGTTAATTGCATAATAGAAAGGCTGTTGCAGTTCGCTTGCATACCGTTCTTGCATACGTTTGAACTCGTTGGGGATTTCGTTGCGTGCCTCTATTCTCTTTTTAAGAGCAACCTCGGTGTAGTCCTCGCCCAGAGAACGCAGTCGCATAAATCGTTGCGCATACGGCGGCTTCACTGCGGTGTACTTGTTTCTCTTGATTGCGTAACCTTGCTTTTCCAGCAAGGACAGCAATTCATCAAAGCTGTTCGCCGAGTAAATCAGCCTGTCAATATAGAATTTCAACCTATCACGCACCGTCTGATTGTTCATGGGCTTGAAAGCGGCGGCAGCTTTCAGCACGGATTTCTCGTAATAATCGGGAACATAAATCGTGGTGTCTTCTTCAACAAACGGGCAGTTGATGTTTGTGAGCTGTTCGATTATGTACTGCCGCTTTTCATCGTTGTAAATCTCCACGGGCAGGAACTGCGCCTGACTTCTGTTGCGATACTTTACCATTTCGCCGTTCGTTTCAGTAACCATTGTCCGCAGTCGGTCGTTCTGATTTATGATTTCGCCGACATCTTCATTAGATAAATTTGCGGGCGGTTGTGCTTTCAGCGCATTCACACGAGCGTTGGCAGCACCCAAAATATCTGCGTATCGCCTGTACTCCTCAACGGTTTTATGGTCGTGAAATACACCGACAATCTTTCGGGCAATGTGGTGGTTATTCAGGACATCGGTCAGGGCATTTCGCTCGGAGTTTCCCCACAAAATGATTTCGGTTTCTCTCTTGCCGTTCGCTGAAAATCCCATTTGCTGAATTGCACGTTTCATTGAAACTCGAGTTGACAAACCTTGCTTTTGTCCGTAACACACGGGGACAAAGTTAATGTGTAGATGTGGAGTTGCCTCGTCCAAGTGCATTACCGCATTGAAAACTTTGAGGTTGGGATTGCGTTTTTCAAATTCTCTCATATATTCGTCGAGCAGTTGTTTAGCCGTTTCCCAATTCTCCGAACCAACACCGCAGTTCTCCGAATTACCGAACATCACGATTATTTCTTGAAAGAGTTTCTCTTTTTTTCCGAGCCTGATGTGTTCATAGTAGTCGGGAATTTTCCTGTCCGAGCGGATTTGCCGAGAATTGTATTCGGCTAATGCTTCGTCAAAAAGTTTGTGATAGAGTTCACGCAAATCACGGCGAACGTAGGTTATGTTGTCGGGAGTTCGGTTTTTATCCACGTTGTCCGAGAAGAAATCTCGGTTGTTGTGTTCAACACAGCCGTTGTCCACTCGGAATGAAACCGATAAATGCTTGGGTGTTTCGCTCATAATAAATTCTCCTTTCTGCAACTTTCATTAGTGTGGTGTTCCTGTAATCATCACCATAATTATGGCTTTGTTTATGTCCAATCATCTTCATTAAATTCACCTTTTCAAGTGTTTGCAAAACGGGTAAAACGCATTACCTATTTTGTCAATCTTCGATTTACAAAATAGTCTGCGTTAGGGGGATAATCCCCCTAAAACCCCTTATCATTGCCGCAATCATCATTGTCGTTTGCAAGGCGTTGAAACCGCTCCTGCAAATGGTTTGAACAAAATGTTCACGAACCGAAACGGTTTTGTTGATTGAAAATCGGCTGTGTAGTCGCTGTGTCAACTACGCTCATTTTCCACTCTTGTCAGGGGTATAGTCACTCTGACGAATACGCACTTTTTCGTTTTTGTCGGGAGCGTAGTCATTCTGCCGAGTATGCTCTGTTTCAACGTTGGCATTGAGCGTAGTCATTCAGACGATTATTTGCGGTCGGGTATGTGTTCAACAATATCGCTGATTGAGCAGTAGAGAGCCGTGCAAAGTTTATCGAGCGTTTTCGTGTCAACAGGCAGATTGTGCCGCAGTCGGTGTATCGTGCTACTGCTGATACCGTCGTGTTTAATCAGTTCGTATGTTGATGTGGTGTATCTGCTTTTAAGTGTTTTCCAAAAAGGCGCGTAGGAAATCATTGTATTACTCCTTTCAAAGCTGAAAAAGAAAATGCACACGGCAGCTCTCTGCACTCAATCATCAACCCCAATCATTCTTTTTTCAGATATGCGAATTTATGCGTTGTTCACTAATCCGATATTCTGCCGTGTGCCGGCTTTAGTCGTTCGCTGTTTCTGCCTGATGTTCGAGCTTTACCTGCTCAATCGCCGCAAAGAACTTCGCCTTTTGGTTGTCGGACATTTCCTTGCGAAGATACCTGTTGACCGTAGGCTCAGATACACCCAGTTTATCTGCAATCTCCCACAGAAACACGCCGCTGTCCTTTGCGGCTTTGCGAATATCTGTGTTCTTCTTAATCATATTTTCACCTCCTGTTTTCTGTAATATCCACTTGACAAATCATCATTATTGTGGTATTATGATAATAAAGATTGATTTCGTGGTTGTGATACTGATTATAGCATTTCAAAGTCACGTTGTCAAGGCATTTGTAGGATTTTTTCTGCAATTCCACAAATATAGTCTTTTAATATTCAAAAGAGGAGGACTTTTACCGTTATGGAGAGCAAAAACACCTGTGTTGAGGTATTTGGGAAACGGCTCAAGGAGCTTCGAAAAGCAAACGGTTACACGATTGAGCAGTTCGCCGAGGCAGTTGGGATTTCAAAAAGCACAGTCGGTTACTATGAGAACAACAACCGTATGCCCGATATTGAAATTCTGTCACGCATTACAAACGTGCTGAATGTGTCGGCAGACTACCTTATCGGAAAAACGAACACGACCGCAACGAAAGGAAAAACTAAAACAGTCTGCGACTTCACGGGCTTGTCCGACACTGCCGTTGAGTATTTAGCCGAGCTTGTCAAGAACAGGGAATACGGCAAGCTATCCGTAATCAATCATCTGTTCGACGAACTCAAGCAGGACTACGCCTTCTACTGTCACGAGGAGAACGACGATGGCGAACTTGCAGAGAGTATTCTCGGAGCGTTGTTCCTGTACTTTGACAAGGTACAGCTCACCAAAGACGAATGGGCGGAGATTATCCACACAGGCGATGAGAAGAAGGACGAGATACTTGTGTCGGCATATATGCAGTTTTTGCTTAATCAGGTGACGGAGAATACAAGGTCAAGTGCGAAGTATTTTGACGAGCGCAATAAGCAGTATGAGTGATTGCAGAACTGAAAAAGAAAAACCGCCTGCTCCGAGCAGTTAATCTACTGTCGGAGAAAGCGGTGGGGATATGGATGTTGTGTGTCTGCTTAGGGATACGGATAACTTGCGTGGCAGTATTATAAGCACACTTTACCGGTTGATACTTAATTAGGCTGTCACAGTCTGTTAATGGTATAGTCGGGTATCACTTACGATAATAATAATATATCGAAAAATATGCAGCCGTAAATAATGATAGCTGTGGTTAGAAATATGTTTGTTAAATAAGACAGGAAATTATGAAAATAGTTTATACCGCCGCAAAGCAATAAACAATTTTCTTTTCAGTTCAATTACCAAAACACCTGCGGGCCAAAATTGTCCGCAGGTGTTTTGTAGAATATCGTAGTAATATAAGCTTTTACAATAATCCACAACATAGAATGCTGTTTTTATTTGCTTATTTCAAATTCGTTAAAACTAAGCCAATTCTCCGAAAGTCCGAAAGCGGGCTTATAAGCAATTGAAATCCCATCTGCCGTCAGAGTAATTTCACCACTGTTTTCCGCAGAATTTTTCAGTTCGTTGTAATAACCGCAGTCTTCGGCAAAGTATGCGGTATACAAATTATCGCCAGCTCCGCTCGGGTTAAGGGAAGGAAGACTGCCGCTGTCTGCAAAGTTCACAACAAACCCATTCGTATCCTCAGATACTGTTCCGACAAGTCGTATGCTGCCCTCAAGCGTCACGCAGTTCATATAAAGCCCATCCGAAGCATTAATCAGCATGGAAGCGTTTTTTACCTTATAATCCCCAAAGGATTGTACAGCGGTATATTGCAGAGCAGGGTCATACACTCTTTTCAAAGTGCCGTTTTGTGTATCCCTCAGATAAGCAAAACCGAGAAACATATTTTCCCCATTTACACTGCGGTAGGTTTCATTGTCAGCATTAAACGAACCCTGTTCATCGGGGAAATGTACCGAGTAAAACCCGTCCTCGCCGCTCCCTGAAATAAAACTTCTGTTATACAGATATTCATTGCTTTCGTTTTCTGCCGGTGATGAGTTTTCCGCCACGGAATTTTCCGCCGACATAGGCTTGGTTGTAGAGCTTGTACTCATATTTGAACCATTCTCAGCTTCCGATTGATGCTGATTGCTCGCACAGCCTGTCATAAGTAAACAAACCGATAATGCTAAAACAATTTTTTTCATCATTGATTACCTCCGCATAATATGAGATTAGTAGCAATATGCGTTCACAATATATGTAAACTTAGACTTAATATCTGCCCATGTTAAGTTTCGCATATCAACCTCACAAGGTCCTACATAATTGCAGTCATACACAGAAATGCCAGTGTCTGTTATATCTGTAACAATAAAGGAATGACCATAGCTCCGTAAATATAGGCGAACGTAAGACCCTATTGTGATTTTGTCTGTGAAGTATTTTTTTATATTGGCTGTTGTCCACTGAGATGAGCTTAAGCCGCTTACCATATCTTGACTTGTAATAGAACTACCTGTTGAAGCCCAATAAACCAACCTAGCGAAACCTGCACATTGTATGCTACTTTCAAAGGAACGGCAGCCACATGAGCCGTCCAGATAACAAGTACTGAAATCAGATACATGATGTGTGCATGCTTGTCTATTGTTAGAAAAATAATCACCGTCTGAATAGCCTGCAATCGGATAACTATTTGACCTAGGAGTTGCGGTTTCTTCGACTGCACATGTTGATACACTAGTATTCCAAAAATCATCGGACAAGATGATTTTCATTGTTTCTTCGTCATTCAGCATATTTTCTATTTCTTCATCCGTGCAATTATTATCCTCAAACCACTGAATAAGGTTTGCATAGTAAGGAGAATATTCATATTCCGAAGATAGAACATAGGTTTCATTTTCATGGAATTGACCATCTGAAGTTGCAAATGAACTTGGCGTTATTACCGTCAATACACCTAAAGCACATATCATAGCTGCTGTTCGTTTTAATAGTGATTTCATGATTTACCTCCATTGTATCTGATGCTTAACTTAACGTGATTGCTATTCATGGTTCTCAAATTTTGTATTTTGAGATATGAATTGTTGTAGGTTTGCATCGTTGGTTTAGATTGTTACTTCATCACTGTATATAGTGATAGTTTCTGTTTCGCCGTTTTGGTCAGTCAGTTCAAAAACCGACTTTACACGGTATGTACCGCTGTCCAGACCGCTTTTGGTTGATGATAATGTAGTAGTACTGTAATTTACGGTTTTAGTCCATTCTGCACCGCTAACATCGTTCCATATCCACAATCCCCAGAATTTCTGAAGCGTTTGTGTAACCGTAATGCTTGCTGTATTGTCCCCACGCACAGTGCTTGTGCAGTATGCTGTTGCACCGCTAATGTTCAACTCCGATGAAACGTTTTTGGCAATCTCATATGCGGGGGCTACGCCTTCATTTACAACGAATGTTTCATTGTTTTCCGCAAAAGCAGTCATGTTAGGTGTTGAAGATAAACAAGCTATGGTTAGAAGTAAAGCAGTCAATCTTTTCAACTTCATAGAAATTCCTCCTTTCAAAATTATTCGAGAATTTTCACTCTCTATAATATACATCTGTTTTGAAAGGCAAAATACCACCCCGGATTTATCAATTTAATAAAACTTCGGTACTTTTAGCCAAATTTATAATAGAACTTTTGGGCAAATCGCCGCCAATTTCTATGATATAATCATCATTATCCCACACAAGTAATGATGAATAGTGTTCGCTGTCACTGAAATCTATGTACAATCCGTCGTGACCGTTGATTTCAATTTCTTCAAGGTCGTTGTGTTCAGTGTTGTAATTCGGACGAAAGCTTGTTTTTACACTCTGCATTATATCAATAGTTTGATTTGTAGATGAATTATAGTAAACCGTATGCTCAACAAAAGGCGAAGAAGTTGTTTCAATTACTACAAAGTCTTCGGGGATTTCAGACAAATAATATTTGTATTCTATGGTTTGAGGACAATTATCTGTATTTACAGCCGTAAGTTGTGTATAATTTTGATGAACAGTTCCGCTGAAATTCTGCGATACATACACAATAACCCAACCCACGAGCATAGTCATCAGAAAAACAATCAGCACGGCAACAATCAATCTTTGCTTTATTGACAAGCGACGGTTATTATCTCTTACCTCATAAATCAGTTTATTGTTGCTATGTTTGTTTTTTTCAACATTCCTTGCATAACGTGAAAAAATACGCTTCATAGCAAATCTGTGTTTCAAAGAAAAGACGTGTTCTGGAGAATTATCAAACTGTTCAAACTCATGCCTGTACGACTCTGCAACAATTTCTTCCAAAATATTTTCGCTCATAAAAATTTCCCCCTTTCGGAAATAAACTCTTTAATGGCTTTTCTTGCGAGATACAACCGCCAGTTCGCAGCTTTTTTGGATATTTTCAATCTTTCGGCTGTTTCGTCAATCGAAAGTTTGACAAAGCAAGTCAATATCAATACATCTCTCTGTAATGGCGGCAAATTATCCACAAACTCCACCAACTCATTGCGTGAAATGTTTTCTAATAACTTATCATCAAGGTTGATATTATCGTATTCACAAATTTCTTGTTCGCTAAAATCGGTCGTAACGTACTTATTCTTGGCATTAAACATATCAATAGCAATATTTCTGACCATTACATCAACATAAGCAATTCGTTTTTCTTCAAGCGGAATATCGAAAAACTTTTCGGGTTTGCCCGCAATTCTTGAAAAAGCCTCTTGAACAGCGTCCTCAGCTTCCGTTTCGTTATGTAACTTTGAAAAAGCTATTGAATACAGTCGGTTCTTGTAACAGGAATAAAAATCAGCTAACTCGTTTCGTTGCTCCTCGTTTTCTATGACCGATAATATAGCGTCAATCATTTGAATTCCCCCTTTTTTATCAAGTATATCACAATATGACAGTTTTTTCAAGTCGGAAATTGAAATAGAACTATAAAATTACCCCGCCGCATTTGCTTTTGCATCTGCGGCGGGGTTTCTGCTTGTCGAATAATCGGTTGTCCCTATGTTCCGTTGAGAATGTTCAACAGATGTCGGCTTCCACGGTGGAATACTCGAACGCCAGCGTGGTGTTTATCAGCTTGCAGTTCTTCATGACAAGCTCGCTGACATAGCACATTCCCTGGAGGCTTTCCACGGTGCAGTTGACGAGGGTCAGCTTCTTTGCGTTCCACCCGAGGTATTCCCCGGAGATGAACGAATCGTAAACGGTGACGTTCTCGCTGTTCCAGAAGGCGTCCTTGCTGAGCAGCTTTGAGTTGCGGATAACGATGTCCCTGCCGCCGTCAAAGGAGTAGTTCCCGTAAAGCTCCAGCCCGTCGATTTCCATGTTGCTGCTGTTCATCGCGAAGTAGTCGCCCTTTGCGAGAACGTGGTCCAGCCTGACTCCGGAGCAGCTCCACAGGGTTTCTGCGGCGTCCGGGAATGAAACGTGCTCCAGCGTGATGTCGTTGCAGCGGCGGAACGCTTTCGGCGCTTCGATCATCGTGTCCTTTGCGGTCAGCCTGTCCGTGTACCAGATCCCGGCGCGTGCTCCGCTGAACAGGGTGCAGTCCTGGAGTGTGATGTCGTGGCTGTACCACAGGGGGTATTTCCACTTGAACATGCTGTTGTAAAGCTCGATCCCGGTGCTCTCCTTCAGCGGAGATTCGCCGTCCGCAAATATCGTGTCGTAAATGCGCAGGTCCTTTCCCTGGAACAGCGCTCTTTCTCCGGTCAGGAATTCCTGCCGCAGTTCTTTTTTATTCTCCATCTTTGTCCTCCGTGCAGCAGAAGCAGTCCTTCTTCAGTTCATGTACCAGGTAGTCCAGGCAGCTTATCCGGCTCTCGGTGCGGTGCACCTTGTCCAGAAGCTCCCGGCGCTGCCGCTCGAGCAGCCGTATCGCCGTGCAGCGGTCCGATCTCACGAGCGCCGCGGATATCTCCTCCACCGAGGATTCATCGCAGCCGGCGTCCCTCAGGTTCTGCAATATTTCCTGCTGTATCGTTATCATAATTATACTCCATTTTGACGAATTTGTAAAGGTTATTTCATCAATATCAGTATACCACACACCGCAAAGAATAGCAATTACTTATACCGTATAGTAAAATATGCTTGAAAGCTATGGCAGAATGTGCTATACTGTATCCAGAGGTGATAACATGGAAGTAAGGGTGCTTGAATATTTTCTCGCGGTGGCGAGGGAGCAGAGCATATCCGGCGCTGCGGAAGCGCTGCACCTGACCCAGCCGACGCTCTCCCGGCAGATAAAGGAGCTTGAGGACGAGCTTGGCAAGGCGCTCATAATACGCGGCAGCCGCCGTATTACACTGACCGAGGAGGGAATGCTCCTGCGCAAGCGCGCCGAGGAGATAGTGAGCCTTGTCCGCCGCACCCGGGACGAAGTGATGAGCAGCGGCGAGGAGG
>ERZ1026862.2163-NODE-2163-length-10508-cov-33.212379_pt1 | contig 10508 bp, 5 predicted proteins | sample MGYA00380161_ERZ1026862 | MGnify/ENA primary metagenome ERZ1026862 (study PRJEB33269, sample SAMEA4719797) | human gut metagenome | biome: human-associated habitat; feature: organic feature; material: feces | place: Cameroon | collected 2013-10 ... | reverse complement strand
TCGATTATATCGAGAGCGAGTTGAAGGATTGTGTAGGCGATATGCTTCCTGCATCTACCTGTCCTTACGGTCAGGCTTCTCAGGGCGCAGCCTACACTCTGCTTGCCAAGCTTTATCTGAACAGTGAGGTTTATACCGGTGTGGCTAAGTATGCTGAGTGCAAGGAGGCTTGCGAGAAGGTGATGAACATGGGCTACTCTCTGGAATCTGATTACAGCAAGCTCTTCAATGCCGATAACGACAAGCGCACCAACGAGATTATCTTCGCCCTGCCGGTAAGCGCAGAGCATACCGTCAGCTGGGGTGCTTCTACCTATCTGGTCTGCGGACAGTTGAGTATGTCGAATGCCAACCAGAATGTTGCCGATTTCGGTGCTACCACTGGCTGGAGCGAGTTCCGTCTCCGTCCGGAGTTCGTGGATAAGTTTACCCAGACCGATATCGATGGCAATGGCGACAAGCGCTGCAAGTTCTTCACCAACGGTCAGAGCAAGGATGTAACCAGCATGACCGATGAAACTACCGGTTATCTCTCAGAGAAGTGGAGCAACCTGAAGGATGATGGAACCACAGCATCCAATACAGGAGATGCAGGTGTGGATACCGATTTCCCTCTCTTCCGCTTGGCTGATGTCTATCTGATGTATGCCGAGTGCGTGGCTCGTACCCAGGGTGCAAGTTGGGACCCATGGCCAGAAGGAAAGTCGGATGCCAGCGATCCTGAGGTCATCGCTTCCCGCAAGCAGGGAGCCATCTATTGGATCAACCTCCTCCGCGAGCGTGCAGGTAATACCGATGTATGGGCTAACAACTTTGCCAACGATGATGAGTTCCTCCAGTTTATCCTCGATGAGCGTGCCCGTGAGCTTTATCATGAGGGCTATCGCCGAACTGACCTGATTCGCTTCGGCGAGTTCACTACCGGCAAGTATATCTGGCAGTGGAAGGGTGGCACCCATGATGGTCAGGCTGTTGACAGCAAGTACAACATCTATCCAATCCCTAACACCGAGCTTACCGCCAATCCAAATCTTCATAACGACAATTATTAATGATAATGTTAAGTGTTAAAAGTTAAATTATAAAGCTTACAACAACATGAAAAAGATATTTAGAAACCTGATGATGCTTCTCTGCGCACTCACCGCTCTGGTGAGTTGCGACGAGAGTGGCGACAAGATATATCTGGATGGCTTCAAGGCATCCGATCTGATGGCATCTGCCAGCGATGTGGTCCTGTCTATTGACAATACGAAGGACATCGTACTCTCGATGGCTTGGCAGAATCCTAGCTTGCTTTCGAGCGACGAGACCAAGCCTGCGGGCAATGGTGTGTTGAAAACCTATCTGCAGGCATCTCCTTCAGAGAGCTTTGCTACAGTAAAGGAGTATTCCGTAACCGATCTCTCCAAGGCTTTCACTGGTGCTGACCTCAACACCCTTGCCAAGGATCTGGGAACTACTCCGGGTCAGAGTGCGCCTCTCTATTTTCGCATCAAGAGTCAGATGGGCAACAATCTCGATGCTGCTTACAGCAATGTGTGCCAGGTGAACGTTACACCTTATATTATACACATGAACAAGATGACTATCTGGAATGCGGATAAGAACAAGGAGCTGACTTATCTCTATTCTCCAAACGAGGATGGTATCTATGCAGGATATATGAATGCTTCTTCCTGGCTCAACTTCTGGGGTGAGGAGAATGATGGAACCATTTGGGGTAACGTAGGTCAGGATGGACACGTGTACGAAATGGATAATACGGAATCTGCATGGAACTTCTGGTTCCCTGGACAGACTGGTATTTATTATACTGTAGTAGATACAAAGGCTAAGGAATTCAAGCCGACCTACATCAAGGCGATGCAGTTGAATGGTGAGGACATGACCTATGATGCTCCTAACTATTCCTGGGTCAAGGTAATCACAACCACAGCTGATAATACACCTATCAGTATAGTTGCTACAGGTGCAGAGTACAGCAAGGCAACAGCTACAGATGATGCTGCAGCCGTAGTCAAGACCATGAACTATACGCTTGCTGATGGCAAGATGACTGATGCCGCAGCTGCTGGCAGCGTGAACATCGCCAAGGCGGGTACTTATACCATCACCGTCAAGGTAGGAGAGAACAGCAACCTGACTTACTCTATCGAGTCTGGCAACCAGACTGCTCCAGAACCAGAGGCTAGCAATACCCTCTGTATGTTCAGCAAGGATGGTAACACCCTTCTTGCCGTGATGAACAAGGTGAGCGATGGCGTTTATACCTGCAAGTACAAGCCAACATCCTGGGAGAACTTCCGCTTCATCTTCGTAGGTGAAAACAAGGACGACAAGCAGACCTGGTATGGTGCTGATGGCGAGCAGTTCAAGTTAACTTCAGGCGATGGTGCCTGGGATATCTGGTTTGGTGATGAAAATGGTGAAACTGAGTTTACGGTTACAGCCGATCTCAACACCATGACATGGAAGTATGAATAGCTTAATGAATATTCCGTGCAATCGGTTGCACGGAATATTCATCATGGGTAAGTTTCCTTATTGTAAACGAATCATTTATTTGATTATCTTTGCATTATAAAAATAACTTAAAGGCAGAATAACAATGAAGTATATTTTAGGAAAAGCCATATTGCTGGCTTCAGCACTCTTGTTTTCTATCACGGGCACGAGTTGCAGCAATGATGATAATACCACTCCCGAAAAGGAGAAGACATACGATATGAGTGGCTTCGCCAAGGGAGCCGATGTAAGTTGGATTACAGAGATGGAGCAGAACGGAAAGAAGTTCTATAATGCTAACGGTAAGGCTACGGAGTGCATGGCGCTTCTCCGCGACCTCGGCATGAACTCCATCCGCCTTCGTGTATGGGTAAACCCAGAGGATGGATGGAACGGAAAGAATGATGTGGTGGCAAAGGCATGGAGAGCTCAGCAGCTCGGTATGCGTCTGATGATTGATTTCCACTACTCTGATACCTGGGCAGACCCAGAAAAGCAGGGTGTTCCTGTTGCCTGGAAAAACTATGACTTCGAGCAGATGAAGCAGGCGGTTGCCGATCATACCAAGGATGTATTGAATGCCTTGAAGGCAAGAGGCGTCAACGTAGAGTGGGTACAGGTAGGTAACGAGACCACCGACGGAATGCTCTGGAATGATGAGGATGGCGATGCAGCCCTGAAGGTAACAGGCCGTGCCTCTAAGAACATGGCAAACTTTGCCGCTTACATCAATGCCGGTTATGATGCTGTCAAGGCGATTTATCCGGAGGCAAAGGTAATTGTGCATCTCGACAAGGGAAATAATCTCGGTCAATATACCTGGATGTTTGACGGTTTGAAGCAGAATGGTGCCAAGTGGGATGTCATCGGTATGTCTCTCTATCCTGATTGGATTACCAACCAAACCTGGGAGCAGGTTTCTAATGACTGCCTCAGCAACATCAAGACCCTTTCCGGCAAATACAACTGCGATGTCATCATCTCAGAAATCGGTATGGTGTGGAATTCTGAGAATGCCGCTCCATTCCTCAAGAAGATGGTGGATGGCTGCAAGGCAATCTCTACCTGCGAGGGCGTGTTCTACTGGGAGCCTGAATGCAACAGCGGCTGGAACGGCTACGACAAGGGAGCCTTCGACAACAGCGGCAAGCCTACTGCAGCTCTCGATGCTTTCAAGTAGAGCATAAAATATGAAACTAACTTAGAAGATAAGATATATGATCAAAAGAAGCATTACTTTCGTGTCTCTCGCCCTGGCGCTTTCTACCATGTGCCAGGCACAGAGTAGAAAAGTCATCAATTTGCCATCGTGGGATTTCTCCCGCGATGGCAAATCGTGGTCTCAGGTAGCGGTGCCTCACGACTGGGCTATCTCGGGACCTTTCGATAAGAAATGGGACCTGCAGATGGTGGCTATCGAGCAGAATGGCGAAAAGGAGAAGACCGAGAAGTCGGGACGCTCTGGAGCTCTCCCTTGGATTGGAGAGGGTATGTATAAGATGAATCTTCAGTTGCCGAAGGGCTACAAGCGTGCCGTCCTCGTCTTTGACGGTGCGATGAGTCAGCCTGTGGTAAGCGTGAATGGCAAGGAGGCTGGCAAGTGGGCCTATGGCTACAATGCCTTCCGCATCGACATCACTCCTTACGTGCAGTTTGGTGGCAAGAAGAATCTCGTAGAGGTTCATCTCAACAATGTAGAGGAAAGCAGCCGATGGTATCCAGGCGGCGGTCTTTACCGTCCGGTTTCCGTGGAACTTTACGGTAACGAGAACTTCTCTACCTGGGATACCTTCGTGCGTACCCTGAAAGCTGATAAGCAGGAAGCCGAAGTGGAAGTGAACGCCCTGCTGGAAGGAAAAATCGGTAAGTCGGGCAAGACGGTCATCGCCTTGCTCGATGAGGCTGGTACAAAGGTTTCCGAGCAGACTATCTCTGGTGCAACCCCAGCCATCAAGACTACCCTGAAGGTAGCAAACCCTCAGCTCTGGTCTCCGGAATCTCCTTATCTCTATCAGGTGAAGTTAACCCGATATGAAGGAAAGAAGGTGGCTGATGTCCAGACGCTGAAGACCGGAATCCGTACTATCTCGGTATCCAAGAATAATGGTTTCCAGCTCAATGGCGTTACCCGTAAACTGAAAGGTGTTTGCCTGCACCACGACCTCGGTCCTCTGGGAGCAGCAGAGAACAAGGCAGCACTCATCCGTCAGATCAAGACGATGAAGGAGATGGGTTGCGACGCCATCCGTACAGCCCACAACATGCCTTCTACCATGCAGATGGAAATCTGCGATTCTCTCGGCATGATGGTGATGGCAGAGAGTTTCGATATGTGGATTTATCCTAAGTGCAAGAACGGCTATGCCAAGTTCTTCAAGGAGTGGAGCGACAGGGATATAACCAATCTGGTGAAGCATCACCGCAACCATCCTAGCATCATCATGTGGAGCATCGGCAACGAGATTCCTGAGCAGTGGAGCCAGGAGGGTGTGCAGATTGCTAAGCGTCTGCAGGATCTTTGTCATCAGTATGACCCTTCCCGTCCTGTTACCCAGGGCATGGATAGGGCAGAAGATGCCTTGAAGAGCGGCTTTGCCCAGACCATGGATGTACCGGGCTTCAACTATCGCGTACATAAATATTATAAGAATATCGAGCAGTTGCCTCAGGGCTTCCTCCTCGGTTCAGAGACCGCCTCTACGGTCAGCTCCCGTGGCGTATACAAGTTCCCGGTAGTGGTAAATGATAAGGCTACCTATCCTGATGGCCAGTGCTCCAGCTATGATACGGAGTATTGTTCCTGGAGTAATCTTCCTGATGATGACTGGAAGATGCAGGATGACTACAGTTGGGTAATCGGTGAGTTTGTATGGACCGGTTACGACTATTTGGGCGAGCCGACTCCATACGATACCTACTGGCCAAGCCGCAGCAGCTACTTCGGTATCTGCGACCTCGCCGGACTTCCAAAGGATAGATACTATATGTATCGTGCCCGCTGGAACGAGCATCAGCATACCACCCATCTTCTTCCTCACTGGAACTGGCAGGGCAGGGAAGGACAGGTTACCCCTGTATATTGCTACACCGATGGTGTGGAAGGCGAACTGTTCGTAAATGGCAAGAGCCAGGGCAGAGTGCGCAAGGACAAGTCAAGTCGTCTGGACCGCTATCGCCTCCGCTGGAACGATGTGAAGTATGAACCGGGTGAGATTCGTGTGGTTACCTACAACCAGTATGGCGAAAAGGTGGGCGAGGACGTGAAGCGTACTGCCGGAGAACCAGCGCAGATGAAGTTCAGCGTGGAGACTCCAGACCATGAGCCTATCGCCTGCATGGTAGAAGGCTGCACCGACGAGCACAACGTTCTTCTGAATGCCGATGGCAAGGATCTTGCCTTCATCACCGTGAGCCTCCTGGACAAGGATGGCAACGAGTGCCCACTCGCCGATGATGAACTTACCTTCGAGGTAAAGGGTGCCGGAACCTTCAAGGCGGCATGCAATGGCGATGCTACATCGCTCGAACCTTTCACCCATCCACATATGAAACTCTTCTCTGGCAAACTCGTTGTCATCGTGCAGAGTAGCAAGCAGAAGGGCAATATCACCTTGAAGGTGAAGGATGGCAAGAGAAATATCGAAAAGACCATTCAGTTAGAGGCTATCTAGAGAAAAATAGGTCCTTCGTTTTCGTAGGATTCCTTTTTTGTCACAAATCCCAAGGAATAGAGACTGTTCTTTATTCCTTGGGATTTTTTCTTTCTTTTTATTTGGTAAAGTGCCAATAAATGATTAATTTTGCAGCCAACAATAACTAGTAACACAAAAACTTCCATATGAAGCATTATATTCAAAAAGTATATATCGTATGTTTGATGGCTATGTTTGCCATTCAGGTTGCAGCGCAGCGATTCGTTAACGTATCGTTCGAAGGTGCGCAGACCGTGTGCTCCATCACGCAGGATGCACAGGGGATGATGTGGATCGGTACTGATAACGGACTTTATAGTTATGACGGTTATCATGGCTATCTCCACTATCAGGATCATGCCTATAGCAATACGCGCGTCAATGCTCTCGCCTTCGACAATAATCTGTTGTACTTGGCTACTGGCAATGGCGTCTTGAAATTTGATACCCATGCCAATGCTTATGTGCAGACTCCAGCTGTTGCAGACTTTCAGGATGAAGCGAAGCGAAAAGCTATCAGGGAACTGCGTGTGCTGGACCTGAAAGACAAGAATGCCAACTATGGAGGGGATGTCTATGCCTTGCTGCATATCTCCAGAGGTCTGTTGCAGGGTAAGATCAATGGTCTGTATTTGAATAACCGTCTGTTGCCTCTTACGGCAGGTGCCCAGCCATTGGTCAATGCCCTGGCATACGATGCCAAGCGCCATTGCTACTGGATTGGTACAGAAGGTGCGCTCTATTGCGCTGATCTCAATCTTCAGACATTCTCCCGGATTGCAGCTTTGGATGGCAACTCGGTGAAATGTCTGGCAGAAGAGGCAAATGGCAATCTTTACATCGGAACCGATAACGGACTCTATGTGATGGCGATGAATAATGCCATCGCCCATTATTCGCACGATTCTCGCAATGAAGCTACCATTCCGAACAACATCGTATGGGCCTGCTTTGTGGATAAATGGCAGAATGTCTGGATTGGAACCGATAACGGACTTTCTCGTCTCACCACCCATACCTATTATAATTATGTGTCGCTCGACAAGGTAACCTTTTCGGGCGAAGGCAACTGTCTTCATGCCATGCTTCAGACCCGTAATGGTGAATGGTGGATGGGTGGAACCAATGGCTTGATTCATTATTCTCAGGCGAAATCCTCTACTGGTGATGATGCTTATCAGGATGTGGCTTGGTATAAGCAGAACAATCAGGCTTATCCGCTTAGCCACAACCGTGTGCGTAAGATTTATGAAGACAATGATGGGGATGTCTGGATTTGTACCGACCATGGTATCAACCTTTATGATTGCAGCTCCAGACAGATGCGTAATTTCATCGTTTATGACAGGACGGGCAAGTATTCTACTGCCTGGGCTTATGATATTCTTCAGGATAGGAAGGGCAGATTGTGGATGGCATCCTATCAGGGTGGTGTCTTTGTGATGGATAAGGCTTCCTTGCTTGCCGGTAAGACCGTAGCCGACTATCATTTCTCTGACCAGGGTAAGAATGCCCTTTCCGGATTGCATGTCGGACAGATGGCCATGGACGGAAAGGGGAGAATATGGGTTTCCACTTTCAACCGTCTTGATTGCATCAATCCGTATGATATGAAGGTGGCTCATGTGGCTAATTCTGATGTGGTTAACTATATGATGACCGACAGTCAGGGCAATATATGGGTTGGTGATAACAGTTCGGTGAAGTGTTACTATGCTGCAGGCGAGATTCAGGGTTCCAATTTCGGCTCAAAGGAGTGGAAGATTGGGGGCAAGGTTAGTACCATGTGTGATGTGGATGGAAAGATATGGGCTGTAACCGGTAATGAGTGTTGTGTTATCAGCCGTAAAGGAGAGAGCATGCGCTTTGTCATCCCTTCCATTACTCCATTTACCATTCATTACAGCAAGTCTACCCATGAGGTAGTGATGGGTGGTAATGATGGCTTTGTTGAGATTCGCTCTGATGCGGTTCTTTCTCCTAAGAAGCTCAACCGCTTGATTCTGGCAGGCATTGTCGTGAATGGCAAACCATGGGATGAGCGAAGCGAGAAGCTGGTGCTCAAGAGCGATGAGAACAGTTTTATCCTGCAGCTTACTGACCTTCCGTTTGCTGATCATCCTTCTGCTGTCTATGCATACAAGCTGGAGGGCAGTGATCATGACTGGAATTATCTGAAGTCAGGAAATATTGATATTGTCTACAACGGTTTGTCGTATGGCAACTATCATCTCACGGTTTGTGTCGTAAATGGCGAAGGAAAAATTGGCGCTGAAGTCTATTCGCAGGATATCTCGGTGTTGCCACCTTGGTATCTTACCATCTGGGCAAAACTGTTCTACATCACGGCTTTGATAGTTCTTATCTCCTGGGTGGTAAGTTACTATTTCCTTCATAAGAAATTGGCAGAGGAACAGAAGCAGAAGGCTGAAATTCTGGAACAGGTGCAGATGCGTATGAATTTCTTTGCCCGTTTGACCGAAGGATTGAAGACGGCTGTGGCTCATCAGTCGTTTGATGAAGTGAACGAATTAATGTGTCGCTTCCTGGATGTCAAACTGCCTTCGAACAATGCGCCTTCATCGGCAGAAGTTCAAATGGAGAAATCTTCTTCATCGACTGCAGATGAAGATACTGATGAGAAAAAGTCAGAGGTAGCAGCTGCTGAAATAGAATTGAGTGAGGCTGACCAGCATTTGTTGGATGAAATCAACCATGCCATCGAGGAGCATATGATAGATTCCGATTTCAATGTCACGATGCTCCAGGAGGTGATGTGTATGGGCAATAAGCAGCTTTATCGTAAGGTGAAGGCTTTGACTGGCATGACTCCGGTAGAATATATTCGCGATTTGAGAATGCAAAAGGCTGCCAAACTCCTGAGCGCCGGAAAGTTTAGTGTTTCTGAGGTGATGTATACTGTTGGCTTCTCCAACAGCAGTTATTTCTCGAAATGCTTCTCTAAGGTCTTCGGAATGACTCCTACGGAATATATGAAACAGAAGTAAAGGTAAAAAGTAACAGCATCGGCTTCCAAGTTCAAAGCTTAAAGTTCAATGTTCCAATTTCAAAGTATATGATATTGACTATTACAGGTTCCGACAGCACCGGCGGCTCTGGTGTGCAGGCGGATATCAAGACAATATTCGAATTGGGAGGTTATGCCGTTTCGGCGATAACCAGCATCACCGTGCAGAATACCCTGGGTATCCAGGAGTTCTTCGATATTCCTGCCGAGATTGTTTCCGGACAGATAGAGGCAATCATGAACGATATGCAGCCCGATATAGTGAAGATAGGTATGATACGCAGGGTGGAGACGCTGAATGTGGTCATCGATGCCCTGACCCGGTATCGTCCTGCTCATATCATCTATGCTCCAGCTATCTGGTCTAGTCAGGGCGATGCGCTGATGACGGAGGACGTGGTGAGCCAGATCAAATACCGCTTGCTGCCTCTCTGTTCGGTAGTTGTGGCAAGAAAGAAGGAGAGCGACATCATCCTTCAGAATTCCAGGCTGCTGAGCCTTGCCGAGAAGCAGGGACTCCGGATCTACCGCCTCGATAATGCCAATTCGCATGGTCTCATCAACCGTTTCTCTTCAGCCCTTGCCGTCTATCTGAATCAGGGCAAGAAGATGGAGGAAGCGCTGGCGAAGGCGCAGGATTTCATCAATGTAGAACTCGTGCGCCAGAGTAATCTGCAGGGCAGGAGTTCCGAACTCTACAACCAGTTTATCTCGCAGGTAAATAACTTCTGCCGCACTTACAGCGATGTTCATTTCTATGCCGACCAGCTGAATGTGAGTGGCCGTTATCTGGCTCAGGTTACCCGCCGCATCTCCGGCAAGACCCCGAAGGCAATCATCGATGAATACATCGTGAAGGAGATAGAGCGCGAGCTCTCAACCACCACGCATACGGTGCAGGAGATAGCCAACACCTTCGGCTTCTCATCGCAGGCTCATCTCACCAAGTTCTTCAAGAAGATGAGAGGGGTAACGCCTTCTGCTTTCAGGCAGAAAGGCTGAAAATAGGTAGTTTTTGACTAAAAAGTTAAAATAATTAAGTTAAATTAGAAACACGGACAAATTGAATTTGTCCGTGTTATTTTTTCTTTGCTTTTTAACTCTATGTTTTCCACCTCGGAACTCATAGACTTAGGAACCATTAAACTAGTCATCCATCCACATCTTGAATCCTTCGCCACGAAGGGTTTCCAGGTGGATGGAGGCATCCTTGGCGAAATATCGTCGCAAGTTGTACATCACATTATTGAGACTTTCTTCGCTACAGTGTGCACCTCTCC
>ERZ1026862.2158-NODE-2158-length-10528-cov-8.178650_pt1 | contig 10528 bp, 7 predicted proteins | sample MGYA00380161_ERZ1026862 | MGnify/ENA primary metagenome ERZ1026862 (study PRJEB33269, sample SAMEA4719797) | human gut metagenome | biome: human-associated habitat; feature: organic feature; material: feces | place: Cameroon | collected 2013-10 ... | reverse complement strand
CATTGCTGACACTAGTACCTGAAACTAGCGCGTCTACCATTCCGCCACCTGGGCTTTGTAGATATTAGAGCGGAAAACGAGACTCGAACTCGCGACCCCAACCTTGGCAAGGTTGTGCTCTACCAACTGAGCTATTTCCGCATTATATTTTTGCACTTGCTCTCAAATGCGGTGCAAAGGTACAACTTTTTTCTTAACTACCAAATTTTTGAACGAAAAATGTGCTTTAACGATGGGCAAACTATATGATTTTATCGGATTTTTTGACATCGATAAGGAGTGTTGTTAAATAGGTTACCCCGTTAGGGGGTATTCTAAATCCATGATTTTGAACACCTTGCCTAACGGGGTAATCCCTTATAACATGCCACTTACTTCTTAATATTGGGGCTTTGCAATCCATATCCTTTACGCTTATCCTCAAGGATGAGGAGGCAAGAGATGAGGATAGAGACAATGCCGAAGCAAGCAAAGATGGTCATCGAAGGTGTGTAGTTGATGATACCATCAGCTTGTGTGTTGCTTTGGTTAACCTTACCAATCCACACCGGTACAAGGGCAAGACCAATGTTTTGGATATAGAAGATAAGAGCGTAAGCAGTTCCGAGCAACTTTATGGGGATGATTTTGGGCACAGAGGGCCACATGGCTGAGGGCACCAAACCAAAGGCAATACCCAAAACTACCATTATGACGATGGCAACAATCCATGAGTTGAGCGGGAGAGCAAATACGGTGTGAACCAAAGTGAGCAAGACACTACCGATGAGCATCAACGTGGCGCCCTTACCATATTTGTCGTAAATGCCACCAAAGAAGGGAGTGAGGAAGATGGTGCCAAAAGGCAACATAGCTGGAATAAGACCTGCTGTGGCTTCGGGTACACCATACTTCATAACCATTATTTTTGTGGCAAACTTCAAGAAGGGGAATACACCTGCATAGAACATCAAGCAGAGCACAGCGATGTACCAGAAACCGCGGTTGCAGAAGAGTGTGCCAAGGTCTGAGAACTTGAAACCTTCTTCGGGTTCGCTTTGAATAGAAGCAGCCGAGTTGTCTTCCTTCTTATCCATTACGCAATATACAATGAAGGCGAGCATACCTGCGCAGAGCAAAGCAGCACCTAAACCTACAGAGGCTGAAACACCACCCAGGGCCTTAGCCACAGGGAGTGAACATGCTAATGCAAGCATCGTACCTATACGGGCAAGTGCAACCTGAATACCCATGGCGAGTGCCAATTCATGACCTGTAAACCATTTTACAAGAATCTTTGTGACCGTTACACCTGCCGTTTCACAACCTACACCATAAATGGCGAAACCCACAGCAGCCCATACCACCTGGGCTTGGTAAGTACCAAAGAAGGGAACGTCGATGGTGCCATCGAAGGTGTGTGACACAGCATACCATTTAACAAGTGCTCCTGTAAACATTAAGATGGTAGACATAAGTCCGGTAAAGCGAATGCCAAATTTGTCGAGAATGACACCACCAAAGAAGAGGAGCAAGAGGAATACGTTAAAATAGCCGTAAGCACCCGAGAAGAATCCATACTCGTCACTTGTCCAGCCAAGTCCCATACCACCCGCAGTCTTTGATGCAGTGAGAAGGGGTTCAAGGGGTGACATTACGTCGGTAAAGAAGTAGCCAATCATCATCGTTATGCTGACGATGAACAGCGCCGACCAGCGAGCAACCTTTGAGTCGCTGAGTTTTTGTTGAAGTTTTTCTGTCATATTGTGAGTTGTTTTTGATTTTAAGGAGGGGAGGGGGGAGATTATAAGCATTCGGTTTGCACGATAATGCATGGCAAAGGGCAAAAGCTTATAACCTACTCCCTTTTTACTTTAAGTACTTATCCAACCAACGGAAGAAGGTGCGTTGCCAAAGAATGCCGTTTTGAGGTTTCAGCACCCAATGGTTCTCGTCGGGGAAGAGCAAGAGCTGGGCATCAATGCCACGCATACGTGCCGTGTTAAAGGCAGATTCAGCATGCGTATATTCGATGCGGAAGTCCTTCTGTCCGTGAATGCAAAGAATGGGCGTGTCCCATTTGTCTACATAAAGGTGAGGCGATGTAGCAAATACCTTTTGCACCTGTCCGTCAGCAGCCTTTTTCCAAGGTGCAGAACCCATATCCCAGTTAGGGAACCACATCTCCTCAGTTTCAACATACTGTTGTTGCGTGTTGTAAATGCCATCGTGCGCAATGAACGCCTTAAAGCGCTTGTCGTGGTTGCCTGCCAACCAATATACACTATATCCGCCAAAGCTAGCACCTACGGCACCTAAATGCTCTTTGTCCACATAATGCTCTTTGCAAATGTCATCGATTGCACTCAAATAGTCTTGCATGCAAAGTCCTGAATAGTCGCCAGAGATTTCTTCGAGCCACTCCATGCCGAAACCAGGAAGTCCGCGACGGTTAGGAGCCACCACAATATAGTCGTTGGCAGCCATGATTTGCATGTTCCAACGGAAACTCCAGAACTGACTTACGGGCGATTGAGGACCACCCTCACAGAAAAGCAGTGTGGGATATTTTTTTGCAGGGTCGAAGTGTGGGGGATAGATTACCCAGCAAAGTTCTTGCTTACCATCCACCGTCTTAACCCAACGTTCTTCCACTTTGCCAAAGGTCAGGTTTTCATAGAAGTATTGGTTCTCGTGTGTGAGTTGTTCGGCAGTAGCATTCTTTTTCAGTGGGAGCACAAAAACCTCGTCGGCAGCGCTCATGCTTTGGCGTTTGCAGTAAAGGTTCTTGCCATCGGGTGCAAGTCCTAAGAGCGAATAGTCAGCCACATCGTTTGTGAGCGCCTTATGCTCGCCCTTTAAGTTCGTTTGGTAAATATTAGTTTTACCATGCCATACGCCTGTAAAATAGAGCGTTTTGCTATCGTTGCTCCAGCAAAACTCATTGACACCACTTTCAAATTTTTCAGTGACATAAGTTTTCTTACCCGTCTTTAGGTCGAGCACACAAAGGCGCGTACGGTCGCTTTCATACCCATCGCGCTCCATACTGCTCCAAGCCACATATCGTCCGTTGGGCGAGAATTGCGGATTTTGGTCATAGCCCATGTTGCAATCTTCTTTAGGATGGTTCACAGCTTGGTCTTTGAGCGAACGATCCTCCTCAATGGCAGGTGCCACATAGTCGGCAGGTTTGCAAAGATTACGTGTGCTACCCGTGGCAATGTCGTAAAGATAGATGTCGCTGTCCGTGCTAATGGCATAAGCCTTACCCACCTTTTTACGACAAGTATACGCAATGGCTTTCGCATCCGGACTCCATGCCAACTGCTCAACGCCTCCAAAAGGCATCATAGGACATTCGTAAGGTTCGCCTTCAAGCATATCCGTTGTGGCGCCCACCTTGTTTCCATCGAAGTCAGCAATGAAAGGGTGGGGGGCAGTGGTCACATAAGAGTCCCAATGTTTATACATCAGGTCGTTAATCACCATACCTGTAGCCAAGGGGAGGTCCGCATCATTCTTTTGGATGCTATGGTTTTGGTCCACCTCCATCACGAGAATCACCTTCTTACCATCGGGCGAGAAAAGAAAGTCCGCAATGTCGGTCTTCGTATCAGAAATTTGTTGACGGTTCGTACCATCAACATTCATTTTCCAAAGTTGGTTGCTACCACTCTCAGCCGAGAGATACACAATTTCTTTACCACCGTTAATAAAGGTAGCACCCACCTCGCTCTTATTGCTAGTGGTGAGTTGTTGACTTTTGCGTGTAGCAAGGTCGAGCGTGTAGAGCACAGAATGACTCTTGTTCTTCTTTACGCTGTAGTAAGTAACGGCATACACGGCTTGTTTGCCATTGGGCGAAACCTTGAAACCGCCCACACGTCCCATAGCCCAAAGCGCCTCGGGAGTCAGACGGTCAGACTTCAGGGCAGGCTGTTGTTTGCCAATAAAGTCTTGTGCCTGAGCGGGCGACACTAAGGTCGTTGTCGCTGCCAATGCTGTAGCTGTTAGCATGGTTGTGATGATGTTCATATTTTAAGATATTATTTGCGGAAAGAAAAAAGCTAAAAGCCAAAACCATAATGAATGGATATAGCTTTTAGCTTCTTAATTTAGGGGTATTCAATTACTTTTGTTGCTGACGGCGTTGCTGAATTTCCTGCTGACGCTTCATCATTTCTTCTTGTTGCTTTTGCAAAGCTTCAAGACGTGCAGCCAATCCGCTCACCTTTTTGTTCGGATTGTTTTTGTTAGCTTGATAGTTCGCTTCGAGTTTCGCAAGAAGTTTTTTATCGTCAGTAGTTTTGCGCAAATACCACATAGTCAACGCGCTGAACAAGAGCGAGATGAAGTAGTAGTAGTTCAAACCAGCAGAGTATTTGTTGAACATGAAGAAGAAGAAGAGCGGCATGAGCATCATCATCCATTGCATCAACTTCATCTGCTGAGCCTGTTCGCCCGACATCGTTTCGCGTTGCTGACGCATCGTCATGAAACTATAGAGCAAGTTGGTGGCGCAGAACAAGAGGCAGAACAAGCTAATGTGGTTGCCCAAGCCCCAGATGCTTGTGTTCCACGAAATGAGCGAGTCGTAAGTAGAGAGGTCGTCAGCCCAAAGGAAACTCTGTTGACGAAGTTCAATCGCGTTAGGCACAAAGTTGAACATCGCAATCCAAATAGGCATCTGGATAATCATAGGCAAGCAACCACCCATAGGACTTACGCCATATTGCGAGTAGAGCGTCATGGTTTCTTGCTGGCGCTTCATGGCATCCTCCTGTTTCGGATATTTCGCTGCAATCTCGTCAACTTTAGGTTTGAGCACACGCATTTTGGCACTACTCATAAAACTCTTGCGTGTAGGCACATACACAATGACGCGGAGCAAGAGCGTGATGAGCAACAACACAATGCCCATGGGCAAACCAAGACGAGTAAAGAAGTCGAACACGTAGAGCGTGAAGAAACGGTTAATCCACTTCACGATAGGCCAACCCAAGTAAACCAAACCCTGCAAGTCGTTTTCGTGCTCCGACACCTTGTAGTCGTCCATCTTTTGGAGCAAGCGATAGTTGTTAGGGCCAAAGTAGAATTGGAACTTAGAAGGCTTAGCACCGCTGGCGTCAAAGTTAGCAGCCATTTTAGCAGAGTAGTTCTTTAAGTAGCCACAACCCTCTTCTAATTGTTCACTCTTCACGTCCACATTCTTCAACGGTTCGGCAGCCAAAAGCACCGAGCTAAAGTATTGGTTTTTAAACGCAATCCAGTCAACACTTGCAGTAACGCTTTCCTCCTTCGTCTCGTTTTCGGGCATCTTTTCGGTGTCGTCATCGTGCTTTTTGTAGGTCAGCGTAGAGTACATATTCTCAAAATAGAAACCCTTTTCTTGTTGCGCTACACGATCGTGCCAATCCAATTGGATGCTCTGCGTGCTCGAGGGCAAAAACTTTTGCAAGCCATTCGCCTTCACAGTGAAGTTCACCAAGTAGTTGTCAGGCAAGAGCTTGTAGTCCACATCAAGCGTAGCACCATTTGCAGCAGTAAGACGCATGGTCACCGTGCTGTCGGTAGCGTTTACAGGCGTAAAGAAGTAGTCTTCAAAGCTAAGTGTGCCCTCCTTTGTGTCGAGCTTAAAGTTCAAACCCGCATCTTTTGCATTGTAAAGCAAGAGCGCGTTTTCCTTCTTCGCTTCAAAATCCTTGTAGTTTTTGTACTCATTCAAGCGTACTTCGCTAATGGCACCGCCTTTGGTATTCACCTTCACGGTCACCTTGTTGTTTTTCAGCACCACATCGTGTGCTTCGCCCTTTGTAGCGGCAAAAAAGATGTCAGTGCTGTCGGTAGTAGCTTGTGCGGCAATCGTTTTGGCTGCGACGTCAGCCTGCTTATTGTCTGCTGCTTTCTGAGAAGTCTGTTCGGTCTGATTGCCTTGCAGGTTATTCTCTTGATTTGTGTTGTACCAACTGAATCCAATTAGTACAGCTGCCATAAGCACCAGTCCAATAATTGTGTTTTTATCCATATTTGTTTTTAAGTTTGGAGTCTTGGGGTTATGAGGTTATAATGTTACATAAGAGTGTTTAACTCCTTTTTTCGTGTGTAAGTAGGTGTTCAAAATTATTTTATACTATCAGTTGATGCTATTTTCACATTGAAAGCACGTTATCGGGCGCATCTGTTTCCTTCGTTCTCAGTCACATAGCCCGCTATGCTCCTTCGCCCGAAGAAACCAGCTGCATCCCGATAACGCACTTTCAATGTAAAAATAATTTCGAACACCTACTTAGCTTTGTTGGTTATATATGCACCTCAAAGGTAACATTATAACCCTAAACCTCAAAACCTAAAACTCTTTATTGTTAATTGCGGCTTTAATAAAGTCGAGGAACAAGGGGTGTGGTTTGAGTACCGTGCTAGAGTATTCGGGGTGGAACTGTGTACCCACGAACCAAGTCAGCGTCGGAATCTCTACAATCTCCACCAAGTCGGTATCGGGATTCGTGCCCACGCACTCCATACCCGCTTCCTCGTATTGCGAACGGAAATCATTGTTAAATTCATAGCGGTGGCGATGACGTTCGCGAATCACCTCTTTGCCATAAATTTCGCGTACACGGCTGCCTTCGCGCAAGTTACATTCATAACCGCCCAAACGCATGGTGCCGCCCATATTCGTAATGTTCTTTTGGTCCTCCATCAAGTCAATCACGTTGTGGTCAGTCTTAGCGTCCATTTCGGCAGAGTTTGCATCGGCAAACCCCAATACATTACGTCCAAACTCAATCACCATCATCTGCATGCCCAAGCAAATGCCGAAGGTAGGTTTGTTATTTTCGCGACAATATTGCGTAGCAATAATTTTGCCCTCAATGCCACGTTGACCAAAGCCCGGACAAATCACGTAGCCATCCATGCCCTTAAGCATGTCAGCCACATTCTCTTTCGTGATTTTCTCAGAGTTAATAAAGTGGCACTTCACCTTACGATCGTTATAAGTGCCAGCTTGCGACAAAGCCTCGAGAATACTCTTATAGGCATCTTGCAAGTCATATTTGCCCACCAAACCGATATTGATAATTTCGGTTGCTTTATGGCGTCGGTCAAGGAACGAGCGCCAAGGACCCAATCCCGGAGTTTCGCCTACGGGCATATCGAGTTTGCGCAGAATGGTTGCATCTAGTCCCTGCTCTTGCATGCGCAAGGGCACTTCGTAGATGGTAGGCATGTCGAGGCTCTGCACAACCGCCTCGGGTGAAACATTACAAAACGCAGCAATTTTGCGTCGGAGCGTAGCCCCCAACTCATGTTCAGCGCGAAGCACCAAAATGTCGGGTTGAATACCCAAGCTCTGCAATTCCTTCACAGAGTGTTGTGTGGGTTTTGTTTTTAGCTCGCCAGCAGCTGCAAGATAAGGCACATAGGTAAGATGCACGCAAACCGCATTTTTGCCTAAGTCCCATTTTAATTGACGAATGGCTTCAAGGAAGGGCTGTCCTTCAATGTCGCCCACGGTGCCGCCAATTTCGGTAATCACAAAATCATACTTTTTGGTTTTGCCCAAATAAAGCATGTCGCGCTTAATCTCATCCGTGATATGCGGAATCACCTGAATGGTTTTTCCTAGATAGTCGCCGCGACGTTCTTTTTCAATCACGCTCTGGTAAATGCGTCCAGTGGTGAAGTTGTTGTAGCGGGTGGTGTGAATACCCGTGAAACGTTCGTAGTGTCCAAGGTCCAAGTCGGTTTCCTGTCCATCATCAGTTACGTAACATTCGCCATGTTCGTAGGGGTTGAGAGTCCCCGGGTCGATGTTGATGTAAGGATCAAACTTCTGAATCGTGATGCTGAAACCACGAGCCTGCAACAATTTGCCGATAGATGCGGCAATAATTCCTTTACCGAGTGAGGAAGCAACGCCTCCTGTCACGAAAATGTACTTAGTCTCTGACATTTTGTGTTGATTTTGAAAGTTTCGAATGTTTCAGCGTGCAAAGTTAATGTTTTTCTGTTACCTTTGCAGTAAAATAATTAAAAAATATGAGCAAAGAGATTATCTTTCAATACTTTCAAGAGCTTACAGACGTTCAGCGTGAGCAGTTTGCACAGTTAGACGCACTCTATCGTGAGTGGAATGCAAAAATCAATGTCATTTCGCGTAAAGACATTGACAACCTCTATTCGCACCATGTGCTTCACTCGTTGGGCATTGCCAAGGTCATAAACTTTCGTCCTGGAACAAAAATCATGGACATTGGCACAGGGGGTGGTTTTCCGGGTATACCATTGGCGATACTTTTTCCTGAATGTCAGTTCAAACTTATTGATAGCATTGGCAAAAAAATAAAAGTGGCAACCGCTGTGGCACAGGCTATAGGTTTAAAGAATGTGCAGATAGAGCACCGCAATGTCATGGAGGAGAAGGCAAAATACGACTTCGTGGTGAGTCGTGCCGTGATGAATGCGTCCGACTTAGTGAAGCTTGTGCGCAAAAACATCAGTCGCGAGCAGCGCAATGCCTTGCCTAATGGCTTGATTTGCCTTAAAGGTGGCGATGTGACCGAAGAAATGGCACCCTTTGCAAATTGCTCAGAGGTGTGGAACCTGAGTCAGTATTTCGATGATGCGTTCTTTGAAACTAAAAAGGTTACATACATACAGTTGTAATAAAAGTTTAGAATTATGCAGATAAATCGATTTTGCGTAAATATGATACAAGAGAACTGTTACTTAGTGTGGGACGAAACACGCCAAGCAGTTCTTATAGACTGTGGAGCCTTTTATGCTGAGGAGCAAAAGGCGATAAGCGATTTTATTGCAGCGCACAATCTTACGCTCACACATCTATTCAACACACATGCTCATTTTGATCATCTGTTTGGTGCAGCCTATATATATGAAAAGTATGGCGTAAAGATAGAGCTATGTGTCGACGAGCAAGAGACCTACGAAAAAGCGGTAGCTTTTATGACCAATGGTTTACATCTGAATCTGAATTTAGAGTTGCCTCCTGTAGGACATTGGTTTAAAGACGGCGACAAATTGCGTTTTGGCAATACCACATTCGAGGTAATTGCCACTCCGGGTCACACTCCAGGTGGTGTATGTTTTTATTGCGAAGAGGAGGGTGTTTTATTTTCAGGCGATACGCTCTTCCGTCATGGAATTGGTCGTTGCGATTTTCCTGGAGGCAATGGCGAGCAGTTAATTCATTCTATCAAGACGCGCATTCTCACCCTTCCAGGCACTGTAAAGGTGCTTTCAGGACATGGAGAAATAACCACGATTGCAGAGGAAATGTACACTGTGTAGGTTCTACTCTGTGTGTGATAGTGCAAGTGACAAGTGACAAGTGACACATTAACTTTGTGATAATCAAGATGTTAGGTGTCACTTTGTCACTTGAAATTTTTCTTAAATTGGAGTTAACGAATGTAAATGATATACTGTTAAGTAATCATGTCCCTTATTGACATCTAAAATCGTGCAGAAAAATATTTTGGATTTTGAACACTCTACCTGGAAAGGGTTGACTCTCTTTGCCAAGTGAATGCGATAGCTGCACTTGTTGGTAGCAAGGTACTCTTTTGAGTTACCGCCACCAAACTTACCTGAGATGCCCTTGATGATGTCTATGGGAGTGATTTTTGCCATGATAGTAGTGTTTTTTGGGTTAGTGAATGACTCCAAAATGGGACTTGTGTTCCTTCGGAATGGTATCGGAATTCCTTCGGAATTGTTGTCCGCCAAAATGGAGCGTGTTTTAGCAAGCTTGCGAGTGCAAAGTTACAACGCGAAAAAGTGGATTCCAAATTTTTCGCAAATTTGTGGCGTTTCGAAATGTTAAAATCGGCTCACTACCCCAGTGTTTACAGGGAAAAATTATTATTTTGTATCGCGAAAGTTTACAGATTTCAAAGTGTCACTTTTGCCAAAAGTGACACTTCTTGCGAATTTAACGATTGACGCCCCATAACGCCCTATTTGTACACTTTTGGTTACAGTCAAAAAGTGACAATTCGGGAAAAAGTGACACGGAAAAGTGACAATTTTGTGTGCGTAAAATACTGAAAATCAGTGCGTTAAAGGCTGTTGTTGGCAAATTGTCACTTGTCACTTGTTACTTGTTCATAAATTGGTAGCAAAAAAAAATAAATGTTAATATATAATATATTGATTATCAATATATTACGGACTTTTCTTTTTTTTCTGACATTAAAATCAATGTGAAAGTGACAAGTGACAAAGTGACAATTTTCGTGTGAAAGTACGTTAATACTCTTATAGGGGATGAAAAGTATCTTTTAGGAAAAAGGAAGGCTTAAAATATGAAGAATGATAGTAAATATTGGCGTATATAAAAATTATATATTGTAAATGCGTGAATTTACGAATTAACATATATAATCAAATGTGCATGAAAGGGAAAATATAATCTAAAAAAACAAATGCACAAATGGCTCCGCTTTTGACGGTACGATTTGTGCACGGTTAACATAAATAACACAGATTAACACGAAAGGCGATAAACATGAAAATATAAGGT
>ERZ1026862.2154-NODE-2154-length-10538-cov-3.052657_pt1 | contig 10538 bp, 9 predicted proteins | sample MGYA00380161_ERZ1026862 | MGnify/ENA primary metagenome ERZ1026862 (study PRJEB33269, sample SAMEA4719797) | human gut metagenome | biome: human-associated habitat; feature: organic feature; material: feces | place: Cameroon | collected 2013-10 ... | reverse complement strand
TATTTATGGCAAGGCAAAAAAGCATCACATTGCCGAAAGTCCGCGTGTGGTATTTGTAATTGATACCGGAAACAAGAATAACGATGTGGCTATGGAGCTGGTAAAAAATCTGTCGGATATGAGATCTGGAGATTTTGTCACAAGTGTGGATCAGCACAGCGTTGTTCTCGTAAAAGATGTATCTCATATCAACGATGCAGATATGGAAGAAATGTTACATGCGATCGCATGTAAATTAACAGATAACCTGCATATGGAAGCGATGATCCGTGTTCGTGTAGGTTATGGAAATGTTGTAAATCAGCTTCCGGAGATCGCAGAATCATATCAGGAAGCAAAGATGGCATTGGAAGTAGGCCGTGTATTTTACGCGGAATACGATACGATTTCATATGGAAAATTAGGAATTGGAAGATTGATTTATCAGCTTCCGATGAGTTTATGTAATATGTTCATCAAAGAGGTATTTGGAGAGAAGATTCCGGATATCTTAGATGATGAAGAAGCAATGTCAACGATCAATAAGTTTTTTGAAAACAACCTGAATATATCGGAGACAGCCAGACAGCTTTATGTACATAGAAATACATTGGTGTATCGTCTGGAGCGAATTGAAAAGGCAATCGGACTGGATATCCGTACCTTTGATGATGCGATGACATTCCGGATTGCGGTGATGGTCATTGCACACATGAAAGATCAGAGTCGAACAGAGTAAGGAGTAGGAAACATGGCAGGATATGATGCAAGCAGTATTGCGGTATTGGAAGGATTAGAAGCCGTTCGTAAGCGTCCGGGAATGTATATCGGAAGTGTTACGACCAAGGGATTGAATCATTTGATCTATGAGATCGTAGACAACTCGGTGGACGAGCATCTGGCTGGTGTGTGTGATACAATCTGGGTGACGCTTGAGGCGGATGGTTCCTGTACGGTTGAAGATAACGGACGAGGAATTCCGGTTGGAATGCATGCCAAAGGGGTATCGGCAGCCCGTGTTGTATTTTCCACCCTTCATGCAGGAGGAAAATTTGATAACAACGCATACAAGACAAGTGGTGGTTTGCATGGTGTCGGATCTTCGGTCGTGAATGCATTGTCCACTTATATGGATGTGCAGATCAGTCGTGAGGGATATATTCATCATGACCGCTATGAGAAGGGCGTTCCGGTCATCGAACTGGAAAACGGACTCCTTCCGAAATTAGGCAAGACAAAGAAGACAGGAACTAAGATTAATTTTCTTCCGGATCCGGAAATTTTTGAAAAAACACGGTTTAAGGAAGAAGATGTCAAAAGCCGTATGCACGAGACTGCATACTTAAATCCAGCACTTACCATTATCTATGAAGACCGGAGAAAACCGGAAGTAGAGCATATTGAATTTCATGAGCCGGATGGAATTGTAGGCTTCGTGAAGGATCTGAACAATAACATTGAGAAACTTCATGATGTCATTTACTTTAAGGGCGAGAGTGAAGGCATTGCTGTAGAAGTCGCTTTTCAGTATACAAGCGAATTTCATGAGAATATACTGGGCTTTTGTAATAATATTTATAATTCCGAGGGTGGAGCACATCTGACCGGTTTTAAGACTGCGTTCACAACGATTATTAATTCCTACGCCAGAGAACTTGGTATTTTAAAGGATAAAGACGCAAACTTTAACGGTGCAGACGTTCGTAATGGAATGACTGCGGTCATTTCAATCAAGCATCCGGACCCACGCTTTGAGGGACAGACAAAGACAAAGCTTGATAATCAGGATGCGAACCGTGCGACAGCAAAAGTCACAAGTGATGAAGTTCCGTTGTATTTTGACAAGAATTTAGAAACATTAAAGACGGTGATCGGCTGTGCGGAGAAAGCCGCAAAAATCCGTAAAGCAGAGGAGAAAGCAAGAACCAATCTGCTGACCAAGCAGAAATTTTCCTTTGATTCCAACGGAAAGCTTTCCAACTGTGAGAGCAGAGATGCCTCCAAGTGTGAGATCTTTATCGTCGAGGGAGATTCTGCCGGTGGTTCGGCAAAGATGGCAAGAAACCGTATGTATCAGGCAATCATGCCAATTCGTGGTAAAATCTTAAATGTTGAGAAAGCAAGTATTGACAAAGTATTGGCAAATGCGGAAATCAAGACGATGATCAATGCTTTTGGCTGTGGATTTTCGGAAGGATATGGAAATGATTTCGACATCACAAAGCTGCGTTATGACAAGATCATTATCATGGCCGATGCCGACGTGGATGGTGCCCATATTTCCACGCTTCTTCTGACACTGTTTTATCGTTTTATGCCGGAACTCATTTTCGAGGGACATGTCTATGTGGCAATGCCGCCTCTGTATAAAGTGATTCCGTCCAAAGGAAAAGAAGAATATCTGTATGATGATGCGGCTCTGGAGAAATACCGTAGAACACATACCGGAAGTTTTACACTGCAAAGATATAAAGGTCTTGGAGAGATGGACGCAGACCAGCTTTGGGAGACCACATTAAATCCGGAAACCCGTATGATGAAACGGATTGAGATCGAAGATGGAAGAATGGCTTCCGATGTTACGGCGATGCTGATGGGAACGGATGTGCCGCCTCGTAAGGCATTTATTTATGAGCATGCAAATGATGCACAGCTCGACATATAAAATTTGCAAAATCGAAAACAAAGAGAGGAACTAATTATGGAACAGAGTATCATACAGACCGAATATTCGGAGTTGATGCAGAAGTCATATATTGATTATGCCATGAGCGTTATTATATCCCGTGCGCTTCCGGATGTGCGTGATGGACTCAAACCGGTACAGAGACGTACCCTCTATGATATGTATGAACTGGGAATTCGTTATGATAAGCCTTATCGAAAGAGTGCACGTATTGTCGGCGATACCATGGGTAAATATCATCCGCATGGAGATTCTTCCATTTATGATGCACTGGTTGTGATGGCACAGGATTTCAAGAAGGGATTGCCTTTGATTGACGGACATGGAAACTTTGGTTCTATCGAGGGAGACGGTGCCGCTGCCATGCGATACACCGAGGCACGTTTACAGCGTGTGACGCAGGAAGCGTATCTGGCGGATCTTGACAAAGATGTTGTGGATTTCATGCCAAACTTCGATGAGACGGAAAAAGAGCCGGTCGTGCTTCCGGTAAAGGTACCGAATCTTCTGATCAATGGAGCGGAAGGTATTGCTGTTGGTATGGCAACTTCTATTCCGCCACACAATTTTGGTGAGGTGATAGATGGTGTGATTGCCTATATGAAGAATCCGGATATCACGACCGCGGAAATGATGCAGTATATACCGGGACCGGATTTCCCAACCGGCGGAATTGTTGCAAATAAGGATGATCTTGCGGCAATTTACGAATCCGGCATGGGCAAAATCAAAATCCGCGGGAAAGTCGAAGTGGAAAAACAAAAAGGCGGAAAAGAGCGTCTGGTCATCACGGAGATTCCATATACCATGATTGGTGCAAACATTGGTAAATTTTTAAATGATGTCTACAATCTGGTAGAGACGAAGGCGACAAGTGATATCGTGGATATCACGAACCAGTCTTCCAAAGAAGGTATCCGTATTGTTCTGGATTTGAAAAAGGGCGCAGATATTGATGCTTTGGAGAATCTCCTTTATAAAAAGACAAAGCTGGAAGATACGTTTGGCGTCAATATGCTTGCTGTTGCTGATGGAAGACCGGAGACGATGGGAATCGTACCGATTATCCGTCATCATGTGAAGTTCCAGTATGAGATTGCAACAAGAAAATACAACACGCTGTTACAAAAGGAGTTGGACCGCAAGGAAATTCAGGAAGGTCTGATCCGCGCATGTAACGTTATCGATCTGATCATTGAGATTCTGCGTGGAAGCCGTAACATTAAAGATGCGAAAGCCTGTCTGACAGAAGGAAACACTGACAATATTACATTTAAGAATCCGGCATCCAAAGTTATGGCACAGCAGTTGAATTTTACAGAGCGTCAGGCGCAGGCAATCCTTGAGATGCGTCTGTACAAACTGATTGGTCTGGAAATTGAAGCCTTGATGAAAGAGCATGATGAGACATTAGCCAATATCAACAAGTATCAGGATATTCTCGAACATCGTTCGTCTATGGCAAAGGTCATCATCAAGGAATTGCAGGCGTTCAAGAAAGCATACGGCAAGGAAAGAAAAACGGTGATTGATAACCTCAAGGAAGCCGTTGTTGTGGCAAAACAGATCAAAGAGCAGGATGTTGTATTCCTGATGGATCGTTTTGGATATGCAAAGACCGTGGATGTCTCTGTATATGAAAGAAATAAGGAGACTGCGGATGCAGAGAACCGGTGCATTTTTAAATGTAAGAACACCGATAAGATCTGTATTTTTACCGACAAGGGACAGTTGCATCTCCTGAAAGTGTTAGATCTTCCATATGGCAAGTTCCGGGATAAGGGTACACCGATTGATAATGTCTGCAACTATGACAGTAAGGAAGAGAATTTTGTATACATTACAAGCCTTGCACATGTAAGCAGCAGCAAAGTGCTTTTTGGAACGAAACAGTCCATGCTAAAAGTGGTGGATGGAGCAGAGTTTGTGGTTGCAAAGAAGACGACTGCGGCAACAAAACTTATGGATGAGGATGAGGTCCTTACCGTGCAGGTATTAGATGGCGACGAAACGCTTGTAATGGCCTCTGCAAAGGACATGTTCCTGCGCATTGACTGCGGACAGATTCCACAGAAGAAAAAGATGGCTGTGGGAGTCCGGGGTATGAAGCTTGGTGCAGGCGATGAATTGAAACATATTTATGTTCTTCATGAGGGAGAGACGAAGGAAGTGGAAGTAAAAGACAAAATGATCGCACTTCAACGTCTTCATGTAGGAAACCGCGATACGAAAGGGGTAAAGAAGTAATATGATGACATATGCACAGGCACGCAGGTTTGCACAGGAAGCTTCCAAAAGCGGAAGTGTTCTGGGACTTGCAAGTATTCGTGCACTGATGAGTGAATTGGACAATGTCCAGGAGGCACTTCCGATCATTCATCTTGCAGGAACGAATGGAAAAGGTTCTGTGGGTGCTTATCTGGCTTCAATCTTTTGTGCAGCGGGACTTTCTGTGGCGAGATATACATCTCCGGCAGTATTTGATCCCCTCGAAGTATTTACTTATAATGGAGAGAACATAACAGAAAGTGAATATGCAAAGGTAATGTCACAGGTAAAAGATGCCTGTGACATTATGGTATCTGCCGGGAAGGAATGTCCGACCATATTTGAGATTGAGACAGCAGCAGCTTTTCTTTGGTTTTATTAGAAAAAGCCGGACGTTGTATTGCTTGAGACCGGTATGGGCGGTGCTACAGATGCAACCAATTTAATTACACATCCGCTGGCATCGGTAATTACTACGATCAGCATGGACCATATGCAGTTCCTCGGAAACACTTTAGGAGAAATCGCAGCAGTAAAGGCAGGAATTATAAAAGAAAACTGTCCGGTCTTTTCCGCACCGCAACAGCCGGAGGTTGTACAGGTACTGAAGAAAACAGCAGAAGAGAAGCATGCAGGGATTACCTTCGTGGATGGAGAAAAACTTCAGATTCGGGAAGAAAAGCCGGGAAAACTGGTCTTTTCCGGTTGTCTGGAGAACGGGAACGCAAAAGAACAGACAGTTTGTGAACTGACCACATCGATGTCCGGACATTATCAGATGCGAAATGCAGCACTGGCTGCAAATGTGGCATTTCAGCTTCTTTCAAAAGTGAAAGCAAATGATTCAGCGACAGAAACGCAACGAGAGGAAATTCTGGCTTTGATCCAGAAGGGGATTGCGGGTGCCCGTTGGCCGGGAAGATTTGAAGTCCTTGGAACAGAACCGCTTTTTCTTATCGATGGAGCGCATAACGAGGATGCGGCAAAGGAATTGGCAGCAACCATAGAAAATTGTTTTACAAATACAAAATTAACTTATATAATAGGAGTGCTGGCGGACAAGGAGCACGACAAGATGCTCCGGCTTATGAGCCCGTATGCCTGCCGCGTGTATACGGTTACACCGGATAATACAAGGGCATTGAGCGCAAAAGCACTGGCCGCTGAAGCGGAAACATATTATGAACATGTAGCTGAGACTTCTTCCGTGGAACAGGCGTTATGTCTTGCGCTGGAACACGAAGAACCGGTGCTTGCATTTGGTTCGCTGTCCTATCTGGGACAGTTGCGCAACGCATATAAGAAGCAGAATAGGAAAAAAGATGGATAAAGATAAGATAAAGCAGGGCGTGAAATTAATACTCGAAGGTGTCGGGGAAGATGTATCCCGTGAGGGACTTTTAGAGACACCGGACCGTATTGCGCGTATGTATGAAGAAATATTTGCAGGACTTACCGCTGATGCGGGGGAACATCTTGCAAAAAGATTTCATGTAGACAACAATGAGATGGTGATCGAGAAAGATATCACATTTTATTCTATGTGTGAGCACCATCTGCTGCCTTTTTACGGAAAAGCCCATGTGGCCTATATTCCGGACGGAGAGGTAGTCGGAATCAGCAAGCTTGCACGTACGGTAGAAGTATATGCCAGACGTCCACAGATCCAGGAGCGTATGACGGGACAGATCGCAGATGCGTTGATGGAGCATTTGAAGCCAAAGGGCGCGATCGTTATGATCGAAGCAGAGCATATGTGCATGACGATGCGTGGAATCAAGAAGCCGGGAAGCAAGACGGTAACTTTTGCGACACGCGGCATTTTTACAGAACAGGATGCATTGTGCAACCGCTTTTTTGACCTTGTGAAAAACTAGAAACAGCACCAGAAAGGATTGCAGAAATGAAGATCGGCAACAGAGAATTTGACGTGAAAAATGACACTTATGTGATGGGAATATTGAATGTGACCCCGGATTCTTTTTCGGATGGAGGAAAATTCAATAATCTGGAAGCGGCACTTGCCCACACAGAGGAAATGATAAAGGAAGGCGCCACCATTATTGATGTGGGTGGGGAATCCACACGTCCGTGGGGTTATACATTGATTTCGGATGAAGAAGAAATCGGACGCGTTGTGCCGGTCATTCGGGCAATCAAAGAAAAGTTTGACATTCCAGTATCCATCGATACGTATAAAAGCAAGGTTGCAGAAGCAGCAATCGCAGCAGGTGCGGATCTGGTAAATGATATCTGGGGATTAAAATACGACAAAAACATGGCGAAAGTCATTGCGGATGCGGGTGTGGCCTGCTGTCTGATGCATAATCGTGACAATATGGAGTACACCAGTTTTATGGACGATATGCTCACTGATTTGCAGGAGACCGTACAGTTGGCAAAAGAGGCCGGGATTGCGGACGATAAGATCATGCTTGATCCGGGTGTCGGTTTTGCAAAGTCCTATGAGAACAATCTCGAAGCAATCCAGAAAGTAGGAAGACTGCATGAACTTGGCTATCCGGTACTTCTGGGAACTTCCAGAAAATCAGTGGTGGGTCTGACACTTGATACAACAAAAGATGAGCGCGTGGAAGGTACGCTGGTTACAACTGTGTTTGGTGTGCAGCAGGGATGCGCTTTTGTGCGTGTACATGATGTAAAAGAAAACATGCGTGCAATCCGTATGACACAGGCGATTTTAAAAGGTTGATGTTCAATGCGGGAGGAGCACGAATGGATTATATTAAAATTACGGGATTAAAAATATTTGCACACCACGGGGTGCTTCCCGAGGAGAAAAAGAATGGGCAGGATTTCTATATCAATGCCCGTCTTTTCTATTCTATGAAACAACCGGGAAAGACCGATGATTTGAATGATGCAATCAATTATGCACAGGTGTGTGCATTCATGACAGAGACATTTACTGCGCAGAGCTTTGATCTGATCGAAGCAGCAGCAGAGCATCTGTGCCATGCAGTATTACTGGAATTTTCCGTTCTGCAAAAGATAGAGCTTGAACTTTGCAAACCACATGCACCGATTGGACTGCCGTTTACGGATGTATCGGTCAATATGACCAGACAGTGGCATAAGGCGTTTGTCGCAGTGGGATCGAACATGGGAGATTCCGGGGAACTGATCACAAATGGATTAAAGGAACTGGAAAGCTGTCCGGATATCCGGGGATTTAAGAAATCATCCCTGATTGTGACAAAACCATATGGTCCGGTGGAACAGCCGGATTTTCTCAACGGATGTGTTTCTTTTGAGACGCTTCTCGACCCGGAGGAACTTCTTGTGCTTTTACACGAGATCGAGGCGCATGCCAACCGGGAGCGAAAGATACACTGGGGGCCACGCACGCTTGATCTGGACATTATTTTCTATGACAAGCTGGTGTATGAGAGTGACGATTTGATCATTCCGCACGTTGATATGCAGAACCGCACATTTGTATTGCAGCCGTTGGCGGAGCTTGCACCGAATGAAAGACATCCGGTTCTCGGGCTCACAGTAAGCCAGATGCTGCAGGCACTGGAAGAAAACGCACAGTAGATGCTGTGCGGGACAGAAAAAACAAACAGGAGAACAGACTTGAAGGCAATATTATTTGATCTTGATGGAACACTTATCGATTCCTCAGAAGGCATTACAAAATCTGCACAGTATGCGCTGGCGCATTACGGCATCGAAGAAAACGATTTAAAAAAGCTGTATTTCTTTATCGGACCACCTTTGTCCGTGACATTTCAGACGCACTACGGTTTCTCGGAGGAACAGGCGTATGAAGCAGTGCAGGTATACAGAGAACGTTATAACAAAACAGGCATTTTTGAATGCAGCCTTTTCCCGGGCGTGGAGACCTGCATTCGTAAGCTGAAAGAAAGCGGATATATGATCGGTATGGCATCTTCCAAGCCGGAAGAATCCTGCAAACGAATCTTAGATCATTTTGGAATTCTGGAATTGTTCGACGATGTGGTAGGAGCCACCTTTGATGGAAGAATTGATAAAAAAGAGGAAGTATTAAACGAAGTGATGCGTCGCTGGAGCAACATCCCAAAGGATGAGATGTGTCTGATCGGGGATACGATGTTTGATGTGGAAGGCGCAAATCAGGTAGGAATCCCATGTTATGCGGTAAGTTTCGGTTTTGGAGATGTCAGCGAGATGCTGGCGGCCGGGGCAGTGGATGTCTGTGATGACATGAAGGATTTGCAGCGTATCATTGAAAAACATTGTTCATAAAGGGGAGGATGTGTATTGATGAAACAGAAAAAGAACATATTCGTGCAGATCTGGTATGTGGCGTATCCGCTTCTTTTCTATTATGCAGTGGCGCTGATCGTGATGTCGTTATGTCAGTGGCTGCTGGGCAGTGATGATGAACATTTTGTAATGTGCCAGCTGGTATCGACTGTGATTACAATTCCATTTATGATGCCGTTTTACCGGTCGGCAAATTATTTTGATTTTTCTGTTGTGAAATCATCCGATGACCAGGCGAAAAAGAAAAGCAGGTTGCCGGAGGGATGTATAAAAAATATTATCTTTTCGGTGATCATTGTTTTGTGTATCAGTTTTGCATTGAATAATCTGATTTCCATGACACCGCTCGTTGAGTGGTCAAAAGGATATCAGCAGGCGAATGCAGGATTTTATGGAAGTACGCTGGGACTGGAAATTCTCAGTTCAGCAATCTGTACACCGATTTTGGAGGAAGTGGTTTTTCGTGGCATTTTGTTTGGAAGAATTCGTGGCATGATGGCAAAGATTCCTGCGGTATTGGTGTCAGCACTTATTTTTGCGGCACTGCATTTTAATGTTGTGCAGTTTATTTATGCATTTCTTTTGGGAATCGTTCTTGCACTTTTGATGGAAAAAGCAGGGCATGTGTATGCTGCAATTGCCGGTCATATGGCAGCCAATCTTCTTGCGGTATTGCGCACAGAACTTGGGCTTTTTTCCAATATGACGGACAAAAGCATCAGCGCATGGGTGATTTCGGTTCTCGTGCTTGTTGTGGGAATTGTTGTATTGTACTGGCATTTGCAGAAGGAAAAGGAGGCATAGCTTGGATTATCAGATTCTGGAAAACAGTCTGATCGATGTCATCAAGGAGGAACAGGCAAAGCTTGGGTATCGTAAGGAAGAAATTCGTCTGTATTACCCGCTTGGTTCGTTGAATCATTTCTTTGATACGAATGGAAATGAAGAAGAGATGACAGAGTTGTTAAAGGGATTCGCGGCATATACAAAAGAACGTCTTGGTGAAGTACGTTACAGTAATCGCGGGGAGCGATTTTGCTTTTTTATTCCGCCTGAGGGAAGTGAATATGTGCATATTCATACACCCGAAAAGGAATTCATTAAAGAACTTGTTACGCTTGTGGGAAAGCATGGCTGTACCATGGAAGACATCCGGACACTTTTTTTGCAAACGGAAAAGAAGATACACAGGGAAGCGATTGACAATGGAGAATTTGATGAACTGATCTATTTTGAAGATGACACAGAGGACCCGTATTATTATTGTTTTAAAGATGAGGGATGTCATATTATTTATCATCGCTTTCTGCCGGAAGATTATGCAGATTTT
>ERZ1026862.2153-NODE-2153-length-10540-cov-21.298903_pt1 | contig 10540 bp, 8 predicted proteins | sample MGYA00380161_ERZ1026862 | MGnify/ENA primary metagenome ERZ1026862 (study PRJEB33269, sample SAMEA4719797) | human gut metagenome | biome: human-associated habitat; feature: organic feature; material: feces | place: Cameroon | collected 2013-10 ... | reverse complement strand
ATTTTATATAATGCCTTTATACTTTCTTCTGTTAATATACCATCATATAAACTATAGATTTCTGTATTTTTATATTCAGAAGTTCCTTTTGAAAATAAATACTTAAAGTAGTTTTTAATTGATCTTTCTGTACAAAATTCAAATTCCAGTCTCAAAAATAAATTATTTGATACTGGATCTATTGTTACACCATGTTTATTTTCAGTTTCTCTTCTCTTTTCATATATTTTTATTTTTGTCTTTCGGGAAACTGATTCTAACCCGGTTATTGTCATACCATCATATGTTTCCTCTGTGTTTTTTCCAATAAAAATATTAGAATTAACTTCCTCTTTATCTCCTTGGATTAGAAATACTCCATGTGTGTAACTTTTATTTGGGAAAAATTCCTGATAGTATTTCAGATAACGAAACAACGCATTAAATTCCGCAGAAAAAGCAAACGTATTATTTACCTCTGCGGAATGAAATATTACTGCATCCTTGTTTATATATATTCCGTAATCTTCCAGTTTTCTTATTGCCAAACTTACAGCAGATCGAAGTTCCTCTAAGGTATAGTTATTCCAATTTCCTATCCAACTATCAGAAGGTCTTACTCTGATTTCAAGCTGTGTCAGTTCCTTGCCTTTTGTACTTTCTGTTTTTTCATCTTTTGCTGTGTTATTCAGCTTGATTGTAAGTATCTCATAGGGCGATAATTGCACTTTTACCATCGTCCACTTTTGTTTTTTTATCAGATCGTTATTTGCTCCAGGTGTACCTGTTAGTATATATTTTCTTGTCGAAGACGAACCATAGTTTATTGTAATCCATTCCTCTTTGATATTCTTTTTTAATTTCTTTTTTTCCTTTGCTGCTGTTAGCAATTTGTCCATGTCGATTCTCTCAATTATGCAGTTAAAGCAACACCGATCAAAACCTATCCCCTCTCTTATCAGTACCTTATATCGTTCATCGACAGCTTCTTTCCGTTCCCTTACCGATTCATATTTAATGTTTATACTATCCATCGGTACGATATCTGCAAAACTATCCGGTTTTCCGTCAACCTCTTTGATGGGTCTTGCACATTCTTCCCCATAATATACTTGCTTGGGATTTAAAAGCTGTTCCAGCGGTATATCATTTTTCAAACAATATAGTATAATATCTTTCCACAATTCCGAAAGTTGGATTTCTGCTATTATTTTTCCGTTTATTTGAAAGCAGTTATCGAGTATCTGATTCTCTGTTTTTCTTACAGATAAATCCCAAAATATTCTTCGATAACTTCTGATTCTATAGCAAAATATCTGCTTAAATTCATGAGCAAAGTTTATATATTCTTCCCTACCAAAGTCATATGTCACATCTTCTATTTCATCCCATTTAGTAACCAGTTCCTTTGTCAACAAGTTTGTTGTTTTCAGTTCCTGATTGATTCTTGCATTAGTCTCCGTATGGCTGCGTAATAAACGGTTCATAATATCCATATTATTTTCTAAATCAGTCCGTCGAGGTGAATTATAATCTAAACACTTTATCCAGTTATCATTTAAGTAAACATATACTTTGGCAGTATATACTAAATAAGCCATTCGCAAACGGTCAACAATATTCTGCACTGATTCCCCCGATTTATATATTTCTTCCGCATAAATCTGACGTATATTTCTTCTCACAGCATCGCTATACTCGTTCATTTGCGCATCAAACCCTTTTCTTTGAACGGTTTCTCTATTTTGTTTCCTGCCCCAAAGACAATGTTCTGCAAGTCTATCCAGCTGTGTTTCTTCGTGGTCATTGCATTCTCTTATCAGTTTATCTACACCCTTGTTTTTTATGTCCTTTTTACGATAATTGCAGAAAGTGGGATCCTCTACAATACCTTTTAGTGTTGTAAATATCTCCATATATTCGTTGGCATTTCTAACAAATGTACCTTCCAGCATTTTCTCTTGCAATTCGTCTATTATCTCATGTATTTCCTTTTGCATATACTTCCTCCTGTTGTTTCGTATTTTTATATTATAATTATACAAGTTTTATCCCAAATTGTTTATCTTTTCTAATGTTTTAAAAAGTGTAATAAGTATCTATACACCTTTTCGGGATCCCGCCCTTTCTGCAATATGTTGCCACCGATCTGCCAGTTCTTCCGCATATCTACGTTGTATCATTTCGCAAAAATTATCTGCTTCTACCTTTTCTAAGCATTTTTTTAATTTCGTGATCTCTCTCTGCAGCATCCCGGCATCTGAGGATAGATAATCGTTTAGCTGTTTCTGCTGATTCTTGTTCTGCTCCTGCCAGTCTAACAGCTGATTCCTGTAACTCTCGATTAAGTTCGTTAATTCGATCTGCTCTTTTCTCAGTCTCTCGTTTTGCTCCTGTAGCTGCTGTATTATCTGATCCTGCTGTTCCAACAGTGCCATCATTTCCTTGCTGGATGGTGCGTATTCTGTCCTTGTATTTATCAATTTTTGCTCTAAGTTCTGCATCCTGTCCCTCCTGTAATAATTCCTTACTCAATACCTCTACGACTTCTTTGGTAAGATCATATTCTCCCTGTCTCAGATGGTTTTCCATTATGCCAGTCATCCCGGATGACATCATAATCAATAGATCGTCCTGTGCTTGTGCCAGCTTTGCCGTGGTGTCCATTAACATATCTGCTGTCTGCTCCTGCGCTGCCTGCGTGGTATTATATTCGTTTTGCAATCTCTGATAATAGGAAACAATACTGGCAAATGCACTCTCAATGGTAATAGCCGTTCTACCATGCGTATATTTTGATACATATTGTTTCGGTGGCTTATACCTCTTGACCCTTTGCAAATCTTCCTGCAATAACTTTTTCAGTTCCTGCATATCCTTTGATTCTTCATATTGTCGTATGCTATGTACGACATTGCCCTGTGTGCCGTTGTATGTTCCTGTACGACATTCTTTTTCAATCTCTGCAATAATCTGCTGCACATAAGCTTCTCTGCGTTCTTGGGGCATTCTGCGCAGCTGTGCCACCAGCTTACGATGTACTTCATATGCAGCTTTTGAAATGTGCCGGCCCGGCATCTTTTTAATACCCTGTTTTTTGTACGATAACGATGATACCTGATATTCTTCAGGCAGATACTGATTTTCCAAATCCGCAAATAATCTTCGCCATCTCTGCACATTGCCTATATGCGGATCATTAAAACTATCCACAAATACAGGTGCTTCCTTTTTCCATTGCTTTCTTCCGTATTTATTCTTTTTCTGTAATCCAGTTTCTTTGTCAATAATAGGAATCCTATTGCCGTCTGCATCTAATTGAAAAGTACGTGGTAACACTTTACGTTTCTGCCAGTTGCCGTTTTCATCCAGTCCCCTGCAGGGAGCCATAAAATGTACGTGATAATTACCGTTATCCTTGGCATTATGTAGTGCGTATTGTACGACCATGCCCTCGGCAGCCAGTGATTCCGCAAATTGTCTTGCTACGGATTCCATTTGCTCTAAACTTAAATGCTTCTCAAAACAACATATCCACTCTCTGTATAGGTCTGCATTGCTTCGTTTTGCCATCTGATCTACCTCGCTCCACAGTACACTGGGATCACGAAGCCGATCAGGTGCATTTGTAGGCAACACAATGTCGGATGATAATACCCCTTTTTTCTTTGTGTAATCTGCAACCCTTTCCTTTGTCTCTACCTTTTCTCCGGATATGTATGCTGAAGCATCTATCGGGGACAATGCATCTACTTTGCTTGCCGTGATATATGCACTGGCAGATTGTGCGCTGTTTTCCCCAATGGCTCCGTTCTGTCGTTTTCCTGTTTTACTAATAACCTTTACTTCCATGCGATAAAATCCGCTCATAATAATCCTCCCAAAATATAGACAGTTAAATGCCTAAATACATAAAACACAAAACCGTAATAGCTCAGTTAGAACATCCCTCACCCTTCAGATCAGGTGGTAGATGTTGGGTGCCGTAGTCTCCGTCTACTTGTGTAAACCTCTGTGTTTCTGTGTTTTTTCCATTTCTCCTGCAATATCAATAAGTGCTGATTCTCCATGTTTCTTTCCGTATTTTTCTTCGTATCTCTCTGTCAATTTGTTTTCAATGTGGAAGATCATCGAACTGGCGGTATCACAAATCAAATCCAAAGCGCTTTTAAGTTCTTTAATATCCTTACCCTGTGACCAGCCTGCAATATACCCAAAACTGTATTCCGACGTATCAATCCCCAATGCGGAACAAACCGTATATGCTACCGATTCTGCCTGTACTTCCATATCATTCCGACTGATTTTAGTTTTCGATTCTTTCATTTTTTCCGAATTGTGCAGTAAACTGTGTGCGATTTCATGGATCATGGTCTTAATTTCCTGTTGTTGCGCCAGTCCATTTTTGATGACAATTTCATTTTCTTTCGATGAAAAATACCCCTTTGCACTACCTTCAATATCTCTATGGTAGATCGGACAAGGAGCCATACTTTCGATCACCTCTTGCAAAGTGTCAAAGCCATCAACTTCTCCGATTAATTCCTGCACTGTAGCCATTTCGGGAAGAGGTTCGCCCTCTGTTTGGCTGACATCAAATACAGAAACTGGGCGAAATGCTGGTACCATGATCTGTACCTTTTCCTTAACTATGTTTCCTTGCGCATCTCTGATCGGCTGGTGTGTAACTGGATCGGTGACATCCTGCAGCATTATTTTTTTGTAGGGACAAGGAGCCAATATCTTAATTGCTTTTTCCCCCTTGGAAACGTGCCTTTTAAATAGCCGTTGCCATGATTCATAACCTGCTACCATAGTCGCACTGGGACATTGCATTGCGATCAGCAGGATATTGTTATAAGAATAGGAGTGAAATTTTGACATCACTTGCAAATACTGCTTATATTGCTCACTCTCAAAAACTTCTGATACTCCTTTTTCCAATTGTTCTACGATCTGTTGTGTTTGTGTTTTCTTCTGCGCAGGCTGCTGTTCTTTTTCTAATGTATCCATAATTTATCCTCCGAATATGCAAAAAGGGACAGCCGGTTAAAGCTGCCCCTCTGGTATGTAGTTAATAGTTATCTTTTATTTGTTCTCAAAATCCCATTCCCAGTCTATATCTACCGATTTTTTAAGTATCTACGATAATACTGTATCAGCTTACAGTAATACTCCATTTTTCTTTCTATACTCATTTCCATATTTTCATCCATTTTGGTTTCCTCCGTTACATATGCATACCGTGACTTTTGTGCGGTATTGATTGTGTCATTGTCTGTAATTCCTGTTCAGTATGTGCGATTTCAATTTTTTTAGTCTTTGCATTGTACTGAAATACCTTATCACTCAGTATTTCTGCAGCCGGTACGCTTTGTCTGTTGACCTGATTTACGCAATCTCTCAGATACTCTAAATCTTCTGATCCTCCACTTTTTTCGACCAAAATTACTTCGTGAATTGAAGACGGAAGAATATAACAGTCAAATCCCATTTTTTCGATGGCTGTTCCGATCACTTCCGGACACGCCAAACAGCACGCTCCCAGCTTTTTATCTTTATTAGTGACAACAAATGCTTTTGGTGTACTCTCAGTAAAAAAATCTGAAAAATCATCTGCAATATCTTCACCGTTTTCCTCCATTGCTTGCATCGTTTCTGCAAGCAAAGAATTGATCTCAAAAAGATTTTGTTCGGAAGTATTTATTTTTGCCACCTGTAATATCTCATCCCCTGTCATCTGCAATACCGGTAACATGCCATTTTTAATGATAATGGATCCTTTTTTACCGCCTATGTTGATTGACAGTCTGGGAATTGCTGCCAGTTCACCTTCTGCGATCAAAAAATGCGGTGTATCGGCTAAAAGTGTTTTATTACTAGCTGTATTTACTACCATTAAATAGGTACTGCTTAAAATATTATCCTTAGATAACACACTCATGGTGTCTATTTGTCTGTCTCGTTCTGCAATGATTTTTTCTGCCAAAGCTTTTACCACAGCAGGCATATCATCACAATCACAGCAGTGCTCATAAAGCGGCAGGGTGCTGATAGACGGTGATACATTAGTCCCCGGGATATCTACCTTAATGCTTTTTTCCAAAATCCCATTATTACGCATCTTATTAACAATACTTACCTGCATATCATATGGTGATAATTTTAATTGTAATTCTGCGACAAATTGATATACAAACTCTTCGTAATTAATTTCTTCCATAGCTTAATCCTCGCTATTTCTCTCGATCCTAATGTGATCGGCTATCTTGCTTAACTTTGTATCTTTAAAATACTGGCACCTTGACAACATATATGCCCCATACGGTGACAATACTACTACCTTGTTTTTATCCGGTAATGTCAGCAGATCGGATGCCTGTAATATATCCTTTTCTTCAAACTGGTAGCTGTAACTCTTGTTTTTGCCAATGCTTACCGACTTCTTCTTTTCATTAAATTTGCCGAACGCTTTGACTGCCATATCTACATCCTTGCTTTCCGGCTGTGCCTGCAGGAATACTCTATACGAAAAGTTGGTAAGCATATCCTGTGCTACCTTTTCTCCGTAGTGGTCTTCTGCAGAACTCCATGATTGCAAACATCCTAATACCGTGCATCCTCGTGATCTGCCAATCTGTAATATTGAGGGCAATCCCTGTATTTCGGGGATGCGTCCCAGTTCATCCAATATAAACACAACCTGACTGTTCTGGGGATCCTGTGTAACTGCCTTTTCTCTGCTAGGGGATGATAAATAGGTGATACATGTTGCAACCGCCAGCGACAGGATAGGTGCGTATGTCTCTAGGTCTCTATCTTCCACAAATAAGTCTATAGATATGCCCTGTTCCAACAGTTCGGGTGTGATCTTTTTTGGTGCTTCTCTTGTAAGGTAACGTAAATTGCTGTCAGAAGAAAATAACTGTAATGCATTTCCGATATTAGAAGAAATCGATCCCAGCGTTTCCTCCGCTACACAATCCCCACCGTATGGAGAAAGTAATCTTGTAACCACACTATTGTCCTCTGCTTCTGCGATAATATCCGTTATCAACGTATTCAGATTTTTAGAAAGCGCGAAATCAACCAACTGTGGAATCGTATAACATTGTTGGTATTCCCAAGCAAACAGAAATAATCCTAACAATACCGTCCTTGCAGCTATGGGCCAAAACTCGTCACCTGTATGTCGTAATGGGATTAAGCTGTATATCACTCTGCGCAGGGTTTCGATTACTTGCGATTCCGTGGATTTTTCATTGATGTCATACAAAAAATCAAAACCATACAGATCACGTCTTCTCGGATTAAATACAGCTACCTTGTCATTCGGTGTAAATCCCTTTTGTAAGAGTTCCCCTTTTACATCGACCAGCAAAAAGGCATATTTGTCTTTGTTAATACTATTTGCCAACAGTGTAGATAACAATACACTGGATGTTTTACCCGATCCGCTCGTACCCAGTACCAATGTATGGGTTGCTCCCGGTGTGATACCCGGCAGGATGGATAGGTACTTACTATCTACTCTGCCAAGGACAATGCCTTGTGGGACTTTACAAAGCAACCGCTTGTCCGGCTTTTTGCTTAATGCTTTTGTCCTGTATGATACCTGATAATATGGGTTCTGGTCTGTGTGATAGGGTATCAATGGATAATCTGTAAGTCCGTTTTGCTTTGCAATGCGGTTTAGAGACCATATCCACAGTGATATAGCCATCCCTAGCAGTAATGCACAAACCATAGTCCCGATAATCACATTTGTAGAGCAATAACAGTAATAAGTTATTCCCCCTACAAATATGGTTAGCGGTGGTGGTAACCACAAGCCTGTATACTTTAGCCAGTCCCAGTATTTTTTTAATTTATCCGTCATAGGCGATAGTCCTCAGACACCCAGCTTTCAGGATCGGTACGCATTACCAGTGCCAAACCATCCAAAAATTCATCATCCGAACTAAAATCGTACTTACCTATTATATATGTAAGCCAATCTGCGCAATCTTGCTCGGTCACGTTTTGGATGTCTGCCTGTGCCTGTATTTCTTCGGGCAGTAAAACTTTGATTTCTTCCAGCCATTCTGTTATACCCTCGTACAGCTTGTACTTCTGATCCTGCGCAGGGGTCGTCATGCCCTTAATTACTCTTTTTAGGAAATCGGAATCCCGGCTAATCTCCGCATGATGCTGTAACACATAGGCTAACAGTTTTTCCTTGTCCACATCTGATACGTTTTCCACTTTGTATCCTCCCTTAATATCTTCGTGTCGTTGTTGCGCTTTTTCGCATAGATTTTGTAAGTCCATGATAATTACCTCCATACATAAATATTTGTTCCTATTTATATATGTAAAATAATTCTTGATTTTGGTTCAAAAATGGAAATAAATTTGAATTTTTTTTAGAAATATTGAAAATATTGACTTCTTGAAAAAATGATAAAAAAAGGTGCAAAAAAGGCCCGACTTTTACGGTTTATTTTGACATAAAACCATGACACAAATAAACCGCATTTATCACCCGGGTTAAATGTAGTTTATCACAACTTTATATTGACGTCAATAACTATTTTTAAAAGCAAAAGAAAATAAACATGGAGGATTTTATTATGAAAAAAAACACTATTATGGCACTTATTAACGCTTTGCAGTCCTGCAAGTCTTTTGCGCCTGCAAACCCTGTAGACATTTCCGCAGAATTACGCAGATGGCAGCTCGCTGAAAATTACGATGCAACAACTATCTCCATCTTTGATGCCACTGGACAAACCATCTACAATAACATCTGCAAAATATATACTCGATATGCAGATATCCGCACAGATGATAACATCACCTATTATGCAGTTGACGAAGCTCCACATCTCACGGCTCTGCGCCTGCTGGGGGAATCACTGGACTGCACAGGTATCTCCCGTGTAGTCCTACTGGATTGTCTGTCTACATGCTGGTCTGATTTTAGATGGATTCCGGAAACCTATGACATCCTGATTGCGCTTGCAAAATCACTGAAATATTACGAAGAGCAGATTCCTGAATACGCACAAATTGCATCTGATCTGATGGCAGAAGCTATTTTAACATCTGATTTAGCATCTGAAAGAATGAGGTAAATTGATGGCAAATACATATAAAAATAATAATGCCCTTATTATTGATTTTTTAAGTCATAACAAAGAGAAAGATTTCTTGGCCATGATTCTTTCTGATGATATAATATCGGTGGACGATGCGCTGAATATACAAATTATGAAGAAAAATATTCAACGTGTAAAAGAAATGCATCCCCATACTATTCACCACACTGATGCCAGTGGGTGGTTTACAAACGTCGACGATCCTACGCAGCCTAATGGGCTGCGTAAGATCAGAAGATCCAGTGAAGCTAGTTTTTGGGATGCCTTAGTAACATGGTACCTTGACAACAACATAAATCTTACCTTACAAGACGTTTATGGCAAATGGCTTGAAGAAAAGCGCACACCGAAAAATGCTAAAAATATTGAAAGGCTCGAAGCAGCTTGGAAAGCGTATTATATCAACGAACCATTAAGTTCTAAAATTATCTCTAAACCATTACGCATGATTACCGCACTAGAATTAAAAGAATGGGCAGAGAACTTGCTACGTAAGCATTACCCTGTAGACACCAAAAAGTTTTCGCGAATGTTCACTATTACCAATCAATGCTTCGATTTTGCATCTGACGAAGACCGCCATATTGTGGAATCCAACACATGGCAAAAAGCTCGAAAGAAGATCAATAAAGATCTTATTTTCAGAAAGGCTTTGGAACCTGACGAAAAACAAGTATTCACCGATGATGAGCGCAGAGCAATCCGCGAGGAAGTCGAATGTGATTTAATCCGTTATAAAAAGCAAGCCAGTACTGCTGGATTACAAATTTTGTTTTTGTTTGAAGCAGGACTGCGTATCGGCGAATGTTGTGGTTTGAAATGGTCAGATATTAGTGGACATTATCTCCAAGTAAATAGACAAGCTGATAATGACGGTGTCCGCGAATGGACAAAAACCGATTCCAGCCGTCGCGAAATCTATTTAACAGATCGAGCGTTGCAAATCTTGGAAGACGTAAAAGACTTTAACCGTGAACATCATTTTACTGCGGAATGGATTTTCCAGTCTGCCAATTCCGACTATGATTATCGTTTAAGTTATAATGCCGCTGATCGAAAATTACGAAAACTTTGTAATCGCATTGAAACGATTGCAAAAAGTCCGCATAAATGCCGTAAAACTTGTATATCCGCTTTGTTGGATTCTCCCGACATTAACCCACGTACCGCACAGCGTTTCGCAGGTCATAAGGATATACGTACAACATTAACTTATTATTCTTACGAAAGAAAGACCAAAGACCAGCAGGCTATTGCCATCAACAAAGCACTTGCAGTTTAAGTCGTACCGAACGTACCGTCGATTTTAGTAAATAAAAAATGCGGAAACCTTTGATTTTACAGGGTTTCCGCACCTTTAGAAGAGAGCGGGTGATGGGAATCGAACCCACGTATCCAGCTTGGAAGGCTGGTGTTCTACC
>ERZ1026862.2150-NODE-2150-length-10550-cov-47.057075_pt1 | contig 10550 bp, 5 predicted proteins | sample MGYA00380161_ERZ1026862 | MGnify/ENA primary metagenome ERZ1026862 (study PRJEB33269, sample SAMEA4719797) | human gut metagenome | biome: human-associated habitat; feature: organic feature; material: feces | place: Cameroon | collected 2013-10 ... | reverse complement strand
TACGAGGTACAGTACTTTTTTGTTCATTTGTTTTCTCCTTTAGTTTTGTTTTACGTGTGGAAGGTCTCGAACACACGAATGGATTTCCGAAAAGCCTTGATTTCAGGGCGTTTCAGCCTTACTAGTATACCAGTATTCAGGAAAAAGTCAAGCCCGGGTACAATTTTGGCACAATTTTATGTAAATGGTGAATTTTATTGACGAAATCAAAAGAGAGTGTTAAGATAATAAAAGAAAAGAGTGCTACCGTACAGCAACGGTTCACCTAAGTTTTCGGTTATATATCAAAAAAGCAACCTATTCCTTGGTCGGGCGGTTGCTTTTTTGATGTTTATGTTTCCGTGCAGTCTGTACGATACTGATAATCGTTACGATGATACTGATGATCGTAACAACAATACCGACAATGCCTACCACTGTTCCCAGCATCTTATGTACCTTTCAATAGATTTCCCATCTGTATCACCTCCAATAATACTGGAAGCTCTCAAAATGTCATCATTTTGGCGAAAGGTGAACCGCTTACCGTTTTGGTAACACTCCATTTTTATTATAAGCGATAGTTTAGTAAAAGCATACTTTATTTTTCTAAAATATACACCAAAATTGACAGGGCCAAAATTGGTTATTTTGTAGAGGGCATGAAGCTTCTACATCATCACTAATCACCCTATAAAATCTCTGGCTATTCTCGCCACTGCCAAAACATTTTCCCAGCGTTATTGTATTAAATGTAAGGAGGACAGAAAAGAAAATGTCCGAAACAAAATAGTACAGTATTTTTGTAAAAGTCAAGATGATGTCATCTTGTGACGATAGACGTCATTTCGTGCCGGAGGTATTGCGGGGAGGGGATGGTGTCATATATATTCATACTATAGACTTGGGGAAACTGAAATGAGTACATGACAGGAGAAGGTATGAGAGCACTGATCTACACAAACAACGAGCAGGAGTATCAGCTTTTGCGGAAGATTACGGAGGAAGAGATCGACGGTATCATTGTCAGCCAGGTCCACATGGACGGACATTTCCATGTGGAGGAGGACAGTGATATCGCTGTTATTGCGCTGGACGGCGCCATGGGCATGGAGATCATGCAGACCTACCAGAGCAGACATCCCATCTGCAGGATCATCTGGATCACGGATGACCAGTATTTCGGGAGAACCGCCATTCGGAATCATATCTTTGATTTCATCGTGCGTCCCTATCCGGACAACCGTTACCGGGAGGCCGTCAGGAGAGCGGAGAGGAACACGGCGTGACGGACGTAAGACGGCGCAGGGCATGTGGAAGTAACAATTTTCGAAAAATGAGGAAGAGAATTATGAAAAATCAGACGGTGAAACAGCACCTTGGGAAACGGCAGGAAATGGAAAAACAAAATGGAAACGACAGAAAGCGGAGCGTGGACGGTCTGCGCAGAGTGGGCAGATGGGCAGCGGCATTTCTGCTTGCGGGCTTCCTTGCGGGAGCCTCCTTCGGGACACCTGGCATGGACAGAGTAAATGCGGCGCAGACCATACAGACGCAGGCTGCGGTGTTGGAGCTGGACAAGCTGCCGCTCACAACGGATAATGCTCAGCGTCTTGACTTTACGATCAATGCGGGCAATGTGTCCAAGTACAACAATGCGGTTCTGACAGGCAGCTTCTCGGACGAGGACGGAAATATCGCACGAAAGAGGATCGTGATAGACGGTACAACCGTCAACCTGACAATACGGGATGTGAACATCGATCGCAACGCATGGTACGCCACAACGGCGGCTATCGAGTTAATTAACGGTGCAAAGCTGAACCTTACGCTGGAGGGAAATAATGTGCTTAAGGGCAGCATCGGAGGTGCGGGGATCGGCGTCGGGGAGGACTGCACCCTGACCATCACCGCACAGAGCACCGGAACCCTGACAGCGGTAGGCGGCAGCTATTACGGAGGTGCAGCGGGCATCGGCGCCAACGGAACGGGAGCTTATCAGGATGAGCTAAGAGAGGTGATCCAGAAGTTCGGAACCATCATCATAGAGGGCGGCACAGTCAATGCAGAGGGCGGAACCTATTTCTACAGGGGCAATCTGGATACCTCGGGAGCCGGAATCGGCGGCTCCGGCTTTGGCTCTGAGGGAACCATTATCATCCGGGGAGGCGTCGTCAATGCCGTCGGAGGAACCGGTGCAGCCGGCATCGGCGGCGGAAGTGTCGGTCATGTAGATAAGATCGAGATTACCGGCGGCAAGGTGACAGCCACCGCCGTTGGATATAAAACCGATTCCACAACTCAGGGAGCGGCGATCGGCAGCGGCTACAATGGAAACTCTAAGAAGGCGCTGCCCTGCGGGGAGATTTCCATTACGGGCGGGGAAATCACCGCAGACGGAAATATCGGCTACGGAACAGGAGACAACGAATATAATGGCGGCAGTATCCGCATTGGCGGGGAGGCAAAGCTGGATGTCACAGGAACGATAAGCCCCAAAGACCCTGAGGGAGTGGCATACACGCTGCAATTTACGGTATATGATCCAAAACTGGTGGGAAGCCAGAACATTTCCGGAACCGCAGAGCTGAAAAATCAGAAAAAAACTACGACCTGTTCTGTAGCCGGGGCTTCCGCTGCAATCGAGTTAGAATATTTTGCTGAGAGTGCCCTGACCGGAAAGCAGGATGTAAAGGTAACTCTGGGAGCAGATGTATATCAGACACAGGTGGATTTTCAAGAGGGCAGGACCGATTATACCGTGCAGATCGGACAGACGCTGTGCGACACACGGCTGCGGTTAGACATTGACTGGAATTGGAAGACGAAAACGCGGAAGGTCACCGCTCTCAGTGTCTGGCAGGCGGGCAAAGAGCTTGACAGTCAGGAATATTATGCCGGAGAGACGACGGAATGCTCCGAATCGTTGGACTATCTTTATGTCCAAATGTATCTTCCGGAGGGAGAGCAGTATGATATCACTGCGGCCATTGAAGATGTAAACGGCGGAGAACCTGTGACCGTGAGCGGGCAGACGGTAAAAAGTGATGTCGAAAATATGCTCTATGTTCTGCCTCTCAATGTGAAACTGACCGATGTGGACAGGACGGATAATCTGGCGGAGGTCACAGTCTCCGGTAAAAAGGATATAAAGGTATATTATCTGGTAAGCGCAAGTGAACTCACGGATGCGGAGGTTCAGGAAAAGGCGGAGGCAGAGGAGCCCCAAAGCCTTACATTGACCGGTGGAACACAGACGTTTTCCGTGGCAGCATCGGATGTAGAGACGGATGTGACCTGCTATGTCATTGCCAAAGGCAGTAATGGTTATTCGGCGGTTTACAGACAGAGCTTCCATTCGGGGAAGCTGGCTGCGGTGAAAGCCATGCTGTATAAGCGCGGCGAGACGGAAGGAATTGCCTATGCCACATTGAATGCCGCAGTCGCAGCGGCACAGAAACCGGGGAATGCAGGCTGCACGGTTCGTCTTCAGGCGGATATGACCCACAGCGGCACCCTGACCGTGAACGATGGCAGTTTTACGCTGGACGTCAACGGCAAGCAGCTGACGGGGGAGCCCGGCAAGACGCTCCTGCAGCTGAACGGCGGAAGTCTCACCCTGAAGGACAGTAAAGGAACCGGCGGCATGGTGGGCGGAAAAAGGGCTGGGAACACCGTTGCGAATATGATCGTCGCCAACGGCGGCACACTGACCATACAGAACGGTAACTATTGGGTAAACGGAAGCAGAAATGATACAGGTGCCGTTATTTATACAGCCGAGAGGGCGAATCCGGTTGTAAAAATCAAGGATGGCAGCTTTGGAGGGAAGACCCAATGTTCAAAATATGGTTTTTATATGCTGAGCGGTACACTGGAGGTGGAAGGCGGCACATTTGTAAAAGTGTGGAATTATGCAATTAAGGATACCGAGGCAACGATCAGCGGGGGCGAGTTCCAAAGCAATCTTTATCTGAATCAGGACAACGCAAAGCTGAGGGGAGGTATCTTCAGCAGTATTTATGTGGCGGATGATGAAGGTAAGATTGCATCAGACGGCAAATGTACCAAACTGCTGGATGGAGAGTATGGAAATAATTATCAGTATTATAAGAAAGATAGCCAGGGGCGATACAACAATCCGGTAGATAAGACAGCGGCAAACGTTAATAGTTTGCTTAATGTAAAGGTTTTCTGTCTGCTGCAGGAACTGAAGGGAAGCGCTGTGATCTCCGTTAAAAGTGCATCTGGAAGCATAAGACAGCCCATGGTCGGGGATACCTTGCAGTGTACATTTACACCGGAGTCAGGCATGACGGAATGGGATGTGATAGAAGAACCTGCCTACAATTGGTACCGCATGGATGGTGAAGAGGCGACGCTTGTGGAAACAAAGACAGGAAGGTGGAATAATACATACGATGTGACGGCGGACGATCTCGGGAAAACGCTCTACTGCGAAGTGACGGCGACAAACTACCAGAAGAGCGTCCGCGGCGAACTCAAGGGGCCTGTGACAAAGTACAGACTGAACGCCATCAATACCCTGTTCAAAAACACAGTCACCAAGTATTATACAGGAGAGCCGGTCACACTGACGGCGGAAGACTTTGCTGACGCAGGTGTGGGAGGCAGCAATAATCTGAATCTGCAGGTGGACACCGACTTCGTTGTTCAAAGGTATGAGAACAACATAGAAGTCGGCAAGGCAACGGTGTGGGTTGAGGGAATCGGTGATTATATAGGTTCCACACAAAATAGATTCGACATCGTGTATAAGCCCATGAATGTCACTCCCACCGTAAAAGGGCTGGGAGCGGACGGCTGGACCAATTGTGCCGAACTGGTGGCACCGGAGGGCTATACTATCAGCTTTTCCCAGAAGGATGGCTACGCAGGCAGTATCTTCTATGACAAGGAGAGTGGCATGGACGGTGTGCAGCCTACCTATTATCTGCGGGAGACTGCAACCGGTTATATTTCCGATGCAAAGCAGCTGGCGGATGTGATCAAAGTTGAGAAGGAGGCGCCTGTCTTTACCGGAGAATCCGACGGCATTTCCTTCGGCCTGAGCAACTGGAAGGAACGGGAGAAGCCTATTTCCTTTGAAATAAAGACGAAATCTGCGCAGATGGCGCTTCATGCCACGGACGCACTTTCCGGCATACAGACCTACTATTACTACGCAGACCGGGTACAGGACACTGCCAATTATCAGGTGCTGACCGATTACCAGCTGCAGGAACTGGAGCGGAGCTTCAAGGCGGCTGAAAACGGCAGATTTACGTTGGATACGGACGGCAGCTATGTTGTGTACGCCTATGCGGTGGATAAGGCGGGCAACCGGAGTGCTGTGATCTGTTCCGACGGCATTGTGATCGACAACACCGCACCGGGACTGACTTCGACCGTGCCTGCGGAGAAGATTACGTCCAATACTGCGGATGTGGAATTTACAATGGATGAGGTGGGAACGCTTTTCTATTATTACTGTGACGGTAATTCCACCCTGGGTCTGAATGCGACACCGACTTTTGAGGAACTGGAGAACCATAAGGGTGCTTTTGACGAGCATTTCAGATACGGTACTGTTTACGTTTCCGAAAATCAGGTGGGACAGAGACAGAGCATTTCTCTGGAAAAGCTGCATTATGATACTGAATACGCCGTTTATCTGGTGGCAAAGGATGAAACCGACAATATCAGTCAGGTGCAGAGACGGAAGTTCTCCACCATAGAGCTGCAGGATCTGCAGGTACAGGGCAATGTGGAAATTGACGGAAGCAATGAACTGACTTATGGACAGAAGCTGTCTGTATTGCTGTTAAAATTCGACGGAACCGTTTATGGGATGAACAGCAGGGAGATTCCGGGCAGCTTTGAATGGCTGGAACCGGAGAGTGTGCCCACTGTCGGAACGACATCGGCAGCCTATACCTACCGTCATTCGGAGCCGGATAGCTACAGGGCATTTCAGAAGGGGATTGCTATTACCGTTGTTCCGGCAGCACCGAGAGTGACGGCACCCGTCCTTGCAGAGGGCGTGACGATCACCTATGATCAGACAAAGACCCTCGGTGAGATGGCACCCATGAGCAATTATGTACCGGCAGGCGGCAGTGCGGCGGGAAGTGTCTGGACGGGCGGCAGCGCTGTCTGGACGGTCGGAGACAATGAGGTGACAGTGGACGGAAGCTGGAGCTGGGAGAATCCGGACATCGTGCCGACAGTGGATAATGAGGGCTATGTAGCTGTCTTTACACCGACGGATCATGTAAACTATAAGCCGACGACGGCAGTGGTAACACTTTCGCTCGGAAAGGCAACACCTGAGATCACGGAGAAGCCTGCGGCGGCAGCTATCACCTACGGACAGACACTTGCGGAGAGCCAGCTGAGCGGAGGTGCGGGAAATGTAGACGGAACCTTTGCATGGAAGGACGGAAGCGTGAGACCTACCGTTTCCGACGGTGATGCAACACCGTACGAAGTGGTATTCACCTCGACGGACAGCAACTGGGGCAAGGCAGAGACCACAGTGACCCTTACGGTCCACAAAGCCTCCTGCCCGTCCAATATGCCCCAGGCGAAAATGGAGCCTGCCCACAGGGTGAAGACTGTCGGAGAGGTGGAACTGCCCCAGGGCTGGTACTGGGAGGAAGCTGACGCTTTGCTGGAACTGACCGATGAGACGGCGGTGACGGCAACGGCAGTTTACAATGGAAGTGATAAGGGCAATTATGAGACCGAGAGCGTTGAAATTGTGCTGATCCGGAGTCGTTGTGAGCACGCACAGACAACGGTGAACGGAATGCGGGATGCGACCTGTCAGGTGGAGGGGTATACCGGTGATACCGTATGTACGGAATGCGGTGTCACGCTGTTAGTGGGAACTGCGATTCCGAAGACAGAGCACAAGTATACAGGCACGGTGACGAAGGCAGCGACAACGGAGGAAGAGGGCATCCTGACCTATTCCTGCGTCACCTGTGGGCACAGCTACACCGAGGCAATCGCAAAGCTGGCTCCGACACCCGAGCCGGAGAAAGATACGACACCTGACACTGCTCCGATGGAAACCCCTGCGGCAACCCCGGCTCCTGCAGCAGGCCCGACGGAGGCCCCCGCGGCAACCCCGGCACCGACAGCGGCTCCTGCGTCAAAGCCTGCCACGACACCGATACCGGTTCCGGCGACAGAGCCCACAGAGACACCTGTGCCGGATACGGAAATGCCGTACCTTAAGAATGATACCGGAAAGAACAGCTGGGAACTGATCGCGGAGCAGCTGGAGAATGCACCGGACAGAGAGATTATTGATGTGGAAATGAATGGTACCACGATGGTGCCGGGAGATATTTTTGACACCATCAAAGGCAGAGATGTGACCGTGGTGTTCCATATGGGAGACGGTATTACCTGGACGGTGAACGGCCAGGATGTCACGGCCGCCGGGAAGAACATTGATCTCGGTGTGGTGTTCGGCGGGGAAGCCGGGAAAACGATTCCGGTGGAGATCATCAACAATGTTACCGGAGAGAGATATTCCGTCAACCTGACGCTTGCCTATGACGGTGAGTTTGGCTTCCGGGCGACGCTGACTGTGAATATGGATAAGAAGAATGCCGGATTCTTTGCAAACCTGTTCTATTATAACGAACAGTCCGGCGAACTGGAATTTATCTGTGCAGGTGAGATAGACAGTCAGGGAGAGGTCGGACTGACCTTCACCCATGCCTCGGACTACACGATCATCGTCGACAGACAATCCATGGAGCCCGGCGTTGTGGAGAATCCGGTGAATCCGGCATCTGCGGAGGAGATAAGCACAGCCGGCAGTTTCCATCCGGTCAGGGTGCTCCTCATGGCCCTGGCGGTGATCATTCTCGGAGCGGCAGGTATCCTGCTGGTGGTAGTAAGAAACAAAACGGAAAAATAAATACTACTTTTGGATTACAACATCCATGGTAAAACGATCGGCGGTGTGGGAGAATTTAGCCATGCCGCCGTATTTTTCTGCCACGGTGGCGATGGAGGTCAGGCCGATGCCGGAGCCTCCCTTATGTGTGGAGAGGTAGGCGTTGTCCTTCTGCTTTACAACACCGTCAAAGCTGTTTACGGAGATGATGTAAAGACAGCTTTGACGGATCTGGATCGTCAGATCGTGATACCTTTTATCCGGCGGAAGGGTCTGGCAGCCATGGTATACATTTTCTAACAGGTTGCCGAGAAGACCACAGAGCTCGGTATCTGTGATCCGGAGGTTTTGCGGAAGACTGATCCTCCAGTTGCGGCGGATGCCGTCAGTATCCATCCTTGCCCCATAGTAATTCAGCAGGGCGTTGACCGGGATGTTCAGACAATAGGTCGTCAGGGACTCCGGGAGGGAAGAAATATATTCCGACAGATGGCCGGACAGCGCATCATACTCCCCATTCTGTATCATCTGGGCAATGCTTAAGAGCTGTTGGCGAAAATCATGGCGCTGTCTGGAGGATTCCGTAATGTAGCGCTGCTGGGCCAGGTAATGGCTCTCCTGCATCTCGAAGAACCGGATGCGTTCCCGATCCTGCGAACTCCGGCGGAGTTCCACAGTCATCATATAAAAGATCACATAGATGACATTGAACAGGAAAAAGGAAAGGACTATGTAAAAAAGGTACATCAAGTATACCCGGTTGACATGCATAGTCTCATATTTATGAGGCATCATCAGGATATTGAGCAGAATGAAAATCAGCGGAACGGGAAGGGAAACGGCCCACACTCTGGGGGACTCCATGAAATCCACGAAATCTCCGAGAAAACGGTAGAAAAACCAGGCATATAACAGCAGAAACAGGGCACTTATGGCCAGCTGGATGCCGCAGACAAGAGGACAATGGGACAGAACCCCTTCCAACGGATGCACCTGGCAGTCGATGGCAAGGGCGATGAGCGCCGGGAAGGACATCAGAGCCATGACCAGCAGAAAGATGGAAGCACTTGTAAAGATATGTGTCCTGAGCACCCTTTGATAACATAGGAAAAGGATTGCCACCACCGGCAGAAGGACGTAGTTGGTGGGGAGATCGGCGAGGGTGACAAGGGCAGCGCAGAGCGGTATCAGCACAACGAATACCCCACCCGCCATAAGGGACAGCTTCCGGACGGAGATGCGTAGCTGGTTCCTCACGGGAAGCAGGCACAACACAGCGGACGGAAGCAGTATCGCAAATGAAAAAATTTCAGATAAATAATTCATGGGATTCAATTCCTTTCGGGCATGGAGTTATGAAATTTTGTAAAATTGTAATTGTGCCAGGTCTGGATCAGCTGTCGCAGCTTTCGCTGTGTCACTGGAACACTCAGATCGTTTTGCAAAAGACAGTTGTTGCCCTGAAAACCGGTGATATGATCCATGTTGACCAGAATCCCGCGGCTGACTAACAGAAAGCGTTCGTCGTCCGTAAGCGGCTTTGTAAAGACGGAAAATGCGGAGTAAACGGTATATTCTCTGCCGGAAGTGCACTGCACCACCGTGGAATGCCCACAGGAGGATAAACAGGCGATTTCGCTGTAGAAGAGCCGGATGTCCAGCCCATTGGAGGAGAAGGACAGGTAATCCTCGGGCTTTGGGAGAAGTGCCAGGGAATCTGTAAGACAGGTGAAAAATTTATTTCTATCCAGTGGTTTTTCCATGTAATCGAAGGCATGGACGGAAAATGCCTGCCCCATATGCTCCCCGCTGGAGGTGAGGAAGATCAGCAGGGAACGGCTGTCGGATTCCCGCATTTTCCTGGCGGTGTCGATGCCGCTCATGCCGCCCATGTAAATATCCATAAATACAATATCATAGGTATAGGGAACGAACGCAGCAAGAAATGCCTCTCCGCTCCCGAACATATCTACCTCAAATTCCGTATGCATTTCCTCGGCAAAGGATGAGAACAGTCTGCCGGCTGTCTCTCTCTCCGCGGCCGCATCATCCACCAGTGCAAATCGCATCAGATTCAACGCCCCTCTTCTGTGTGGGAACCTCATTCCCGGTTTATGGATAGTATAGCACAAATCCTTCCCGATGTCATTCGTGCGTAAAACTGTCGTTTCGTGCAAGCCGCCTTGCGCAGGGAAGACGAATCCGTATAGAATAGAAAACAATATCAGTACAAATATTTGTAACCGAGATAGTAAAGGAAAGCGGGCAGAAAGAGTATGAAGAAGCAGACCAGAAGGTGGAAAAGAATCATGGCAGTAGCGCTGGCGGTGCTCATCGCCGGTAGTACGGTGGAACCGTCGGCGCTGAAAGTGGCAGCGGCGGGACAGAAGCAGGCAGCGGTGACGACGGCATCTGACGAGCCGGATGCAGCAATGACAAAGACAGCGGTGGGGAGCGCTACCGTGAGTGGGAATTCCGGGACAGTCGCAGATAAGGCATCCGGCGGGCAATACGGAATTGCAACGCTGTCGGGGGAGAGCGGTTCTGCAGATGATGTGGTCAGTCTGACCGTAGGTGAGACCACCACATACTATAGATGTCTGTCGGAGGCAGTGGCGGCACTGCCAAAAGGTTCTGACGCAACACTGACGCT
>ERZ1026862.2146-NODE-2146-length-10562-cov-7.274674_pt1 | contig 10562 bp, 14 predicted proteins | sample MGYA00380161_ERZ1026862 | MGnify/ENA primary metagenome ERZ1026862 (study PRJEB33269, sample SAMEA4719797) | human gut metagenome | biome: human-associated habitat; feature: organic feature; material: feces | place: Cameroon | collected 2013-10 ... | reverse complement strand
ACCTGTGGATTACATATCCATGTCAACAGAACAGCCTTCGGCAGTACCCGGGAAGTACAGGATGAGTGCGTTTCCCGGGTACTTTATTTTGTGGAGCACCATTGGCTGGAGCTACTCAAATTCAGCCGCAGGACTGAGTACCAGATGAACCGCTGGGCAGCTCGTTACGGCTATAAGAACAGCCCGAAAGAAATCCTGAAGGACGCTAAGAAAGGCTGCAACGGTCGCTATGCCTGCGTGAACATCACAAACTATCACACGATAGAATTTCGTATGTTCCGCGGCACATTGAAATACAACACTCTTATTGCAACGCTGGAACTTGTGGATAAAATCTGCGAGCTAGCGACAGATCTGACTGATAGCGAACTGAAATCCGTAAGCTGGTCAGATTTCGTCGGTTCGCTTGATGACAGCACTGAGCCCGAACTTATCATATACCTAAAAGAGCGCCAGCTCTACATAAATACACCAATCACGGCAGAGGAGGATGAATAATTATGTGTGCAATTTTTGGCTTGGTAGATTACAATCATACTTTGAGCGCAAAACAGCGTGAGAAACTGCTTCGTGTTCTTTCTGAGGAATGCGAGGAGCGCGGAACCGATGCTACCGGCTATGCATTCAATCACAATGGTAAGCTTACGATATTCAAGCGTCCGTTTGCCGCTCATAAGGTTCATCTCAGACTGCATGATGATTCCGACGTCATCATGGGACATACCCAAATGGCTACCCAGGGAAACAAGCTTGATAACCGCAATAATCACCCGTTTCCCGGAGTGGTGAACGGAACGCATTTTGCGCTTGCACATAACGGTGTGCTTCACAATGACGTCAGACTTCGCAAACAGATGTCACTGCCGAATACTCCAGTCAAAACGGATAGCTACATTGCGGTTCAATTACTGGAACAGCAGAAGACCCTCGACATTCAGTCTATCTCCGAAATGGCTGAACTTGTCGAGGGTTCTTTTGTGTTCACCGTACTTGACGATAAGAGCAACCTATACTTTATCAAGGGAGATAACCCATTAGCGCTGTACCATTATGAAACCTGCGGACTGTACGTCTATGCCAGCACGGAGTCAATCCTTGACCGTGCACTTACAAGGTTAGGCATTCTCAGTATAGAGCACCAGAAAATCAATACGAGCTGCGGTGATATTCTGAAAATTGACAGCACAGGCGCAATGGAACAAGGAACGTTCGACACAACAAACCTGATGATGTACGACTACCGCTATTTTCGTAGGGATTGGTGGAATGTCCCAGAATCATGCGAAAGTGAAACGCAGGACGTGAAACAGCTGAAAGACTTCGCAAGTTCCATTGGCGTGTCCCGGGAGGATATTGACCTGCTCTTAAGCTACGGCTATTTCGTTGAGGAGATAGAAGAAATGCTCTACCAGCCAGGAGTGATTGAAGAATCCTTGTGCGAAATTCTGAACGAATGCGCCTACGACTACTGCGGTGAATTCTGATGAAGAATTTCATATTCGGATACGCCCGAGTATCTACGGAACAGCAGAATCTTGACCGCCAGCTTGATATGCTCCAGAAATACGGCGTGGATTTCATCTACAATGAGAAGATGACCGGAACCAAACGCAATCGTCCGGAGCTTGAAAAACATTTCGAACGCCTTACAGAGGGTGACACCGTAGTTGTGGAATCCCTCTCCAGGCTCGGCAGAAGCACAAAGGATCTGATATGGCTCATGGAGACTTTTAACGCGAAAGGCGTGAATCTCGTATCTTTAAAAGAATCCATCGACACCACGACTAGCACAGGAAAGCTGCTTTTCACGCTGATGTCAGCGTTAGCACAGTTCGAACGTGATGTTCTGGCTGACAGAACAAGAGAGGGATTAGCAGCCGCTCGTGCGAGAGGGCGTAAGGGCGGACGAAAGCCAATCGACAGCGATGCTGTTCGCAAGGCGGTGAAGCTCTACAAGACCGGTCAGTACACTGTCCGTGAGATTACCGAGCTGACAGGTGTAAAGAAAACTACGCTATATAAGAATCTGCAGGGATAGCAGAGAAAAATAAGTCTGTTTCACCACAGGCTTATTTTTTATTAAAATGCTACCGATATCGGTTTTAAGACGAAGAAGAAATGTGGAAAGCGCGATAAATAATAACTTAGAAGATTCGCTGGATTATAAATCAATTCAAAAAATGCACTAATAATTTGCATAGTAACTTGTATTGCTTTATTGTTCTTGCTATAATAAGTACGGATTACTAAAAACAATGAAGGCGTGTAACGTGAATACTAAGAATGAATTACTTTCAAGCATGTCTGTACCTGCTGCTTTTTTAAGACTTGCAGTTCCGGCTGTTGCCGCACAGCTTATCAATATTTTATATAATCTTGTAGACAAAATGTTTATCGGTCACATTCCGGAAGTCGGAAAACAAGCCCTGGCAGGGGTCGGAGTAACAGCGCCCGTCATTTTGGCGATTTCGGCTTTTGCGGCTCTTGTCAGTATGGGAGGCGCTCCGAAAGCTTCTATATTTATGGGCAGAGGCGATAATGAAAACGCAGAAAAAATCATGGGAAGCTGCACATGGCTGCTGATCATATTATCCCTAATCCTGACTGCGCTTATGCTGTTTTTCGGGGAACCAGTATTAATGCTGTTCGGCGCGAGCAGTGATACGATAAAATACGCCGCTGACTATATGAAAATATACTGCCTTGGCACGCTGTTTACACAGCTTACTCTTGGACTGAACGCCTTTATTACCGCACAGGGAAAAACTCTGATAAGTATGTGCAATGTGGCCGCTGGAGCAGTAACCAATATAATTCTTGACGCAGTATTTATTGATGGGCTTGAAATGGGGGTAAAGGGTGCTGCCCTGGCAACCGTTATTTCACAGGGAGTATCTGCGTGTCTGGTTATCCGTTATCTGACGATGTCGAAAAGCCAATTGCGTATACATTTCACAAATATCCGATTTAATGGCAAGCTTCTTCTGCCGTGTGTCCTGCTGGGAATTTCACCTGCACTTATGCAGCTTACAGAGAATATGGTCGCTATCAGCTTTAACACTTCGCTGCAAAAATACGGAGGTGATATCGCGGTCGCTTCTATGAGTATTCTGAACAGCGTTATGCAATTTGTAATGCTGCTCCTGCCGGGGCTTGTTCAGGGAGCACAGCCGCTTTTGAGCTATAATCTGGGCGCTGGGAATATCAACAGGGTAAAGAAAACTTTCAATCTGCTGCTTATCTGCTGCGTCAGCGGTTCATTTCTTATCTGGCTTGTTTGTATGGTTTCTCCGACGACGATTTCATCTGTTTTTACCAATGATACTGCATTGATTGCTTACACAGGCAGGAGTATGCGCGTATATCTGGCAACGCTTTTGATTTATGGAATTCAGGTAGCGTGTCAGTACAGCTTTGTGGCTTTAGACCAGGCGCCAAAGGCGATTTTTCTTACTATATGGCGAAAGATCATTATACTTATACCGCTCATATTTATCCTGCCGCATTTTGTGTCAGAGCCTGTAATGGGCGTTTATATGGCAGAGCCGATTGCTGATACCATTGCCGTCTGCGTGACTGCGCCTATGTTTTTTTCATACTTCCGAAAATTAAAATAGCTGTTTTTTAGATTGAAGTTTAAGCCGCAGAACTAATCCCGGCACGAACTCACAAAATCATTCACGGCGCATGCGGCGTCCGGAGTGTTAAGGTAATCAGGTAGAAATCAATAAAAAGGAGAATAAAAAAATGACTTTTCTGAAAAAGAACATTCCCGGAATAACAATGTGCGCGATAATTGCCGGAATTGCTACATTTCTTGCAACACTGAAAATCGGAGATTTTTCCGTGGAACTTATAGGTGCGCCGGTGCTTGCGATACTAATGGGAATGATAATATCGCTTGCCGCGCCGAACATCACGAAACATGAGAAAATCGCAGGCGGAATAAAGTTCACCTCAAAAAAGATACTCCAGTGGGCCGTCATAATACTCGGATTTACGCTTGACCTCGGAATGATCGCATGCGTCGGTGCAAAGAGCCTTCCTGTAATAGTGTGCACGATTTCGACTTCGCTTATAGTTTCCTTTATACTTATGAAACTGCTGAAAATTGACCCGAAAACTGCCTGCCTTATCGGCGTAGGCTCGTCTGTCTGCGGGGGTTCCGCGATTGCGGCGACAGCGCCGGTCATTGACGCTGACGACGAGGACGTTGCCCAGTCGATTTCGGTGATTTTTCTGTTCAATATCCTTGCAGCGCTGATTTTTCCGGTATTCGGTCATGCGATAGGTTTAGGCACGGAGGGCTTTGCAGTATTTGCGGGCACCGCAGTAAATGACACTTCATCGGTTACTGCTGCGGCTTCTACTGCGGAGAATCTCTACCACACGAGCGGTATACTTTCAGCTGCAGTAACTGTCAAGCTGACGCGTACTCTTGCAATAATCCCCATAACCCTTGTGCTTGCATTCCACCGTGCGCGAAAGGCCAAGACCTCCGGAGAATCCGGGTTTTCTTTCAGAAAGATATTCCCGTGGTTCATTCTGTGGTTTGTTGGCGCGGCAATCGTCACCACGCTTGTAGGAGTGCTTCCGGAAAGCGGATTCACGGCTGCGTATTCAGGAGCGTTTGTTCCTGCAATGAAGTGGCTAGCCAAGTTCTTCATCGCAATGGCAATGTGTGCGATAGGACTGAGCACCAACATTGTTGAGCTTGTCAGAAAAGGCGGAAAGCCGATAATTCTGGGGTTCTGCTGCTGGTGTTCCATTACAGCAGTGTCAATAGGAATGCAGCTTGCTATGGGAATATTCTATACGAATATCTGAATATAAATACTGCTTCTGACGTCCGTTGTATTGCTGAAAATACAAATCAAGCCCGGACATTATCCGGGCTTCTGCTTTTACCATTTGTTATCGAAATTGCATATCTGGAGCGCTGCACCGTCCTCCATGAGTGTAAATCCGCACTTCTGGTAGAAAGCGGCGTTTTTGCGTTCTTCCGGCATTACCTCGATGTACAGATAATCGTGGTATTTTTCCTTCATCAGCTCTATCATTCGGCTTGCAATGCCGTGACCGTGGTATTCCGGGTCCACTAAAACGTAGTGGATATATGCGGTCAGCTCCCCGTCGTCCAGCGCACGGACAAGCCCTACAAGTCTGCTTCCGTCCCATGCTGTGATAACGGTCGATGAGCCCGTCAGCGCCTTGTAAAGCCTGCCGGGGTACTGCCCTGATATCCAGCCGACTGACAGGAAAAGTTCCTGAACCTGTTCCTGCGTGAATTTTTTCTGCTCGGTAAATTCTATCATAATGCTTCCTTTCCTGATGTCAGATTCCCAGAATTATCGTTGCCGCGCAGTAAAGCAGAAATACTCCGAGAATGATATTTATGCACCTGTAGTGCCTGCCGTAAAACGAGCTTATCCGTACTCCAAGGAATGCCCAAGTAAGGCTTGCGATACTGCCGATAGCGACCGTGAAAGCTCCTGCTAGGGCAAGTCCCCATGCGGATTTTATATTCGGAATGTAATACGCGCTCAATATCGTGGAGATGTAGAAATAAATCTTGACATTGACAAGCTGGAGCAGGAATCCCTCAAGGAACGTTGGCTTTTTATCGTCACTGTCAGTAGTGAAGCGGCTCCGCATAATGTGTATCGCGAGCCATATCATGTACGCCCCGCCTATGTATTTCAGCACAGACAGAAGCGGCGTGAACACCTGCGACAGCAGGCACAGCAGAATCGTACAAAGCGCCTGAACGGTGGCATATCCGGTGCAGATACCTGCGATAAGCCGGCGGCTGTTTTTCCATCCGTGCTTGCTTGTGGTGTTGAGGGACAGTATATTTCCGGGGCCGGGAGTAAACGAGCACACCAGCATATATCCCAGAAGCGAGGCTAATTCCATTAGTTGATTCTCCGTTCGTTTTTGAACATTATACTCCGCATACATGTGATTTTCAAGTAACTAATAAATTAAATAGCGGCTTTTTTATTTATAATCGCACTTCTTGCAGTGTATCATCATGTTTTCGGGGTCCTCCTTGTAGAAAGCGCCCGACCATTTGCAGATACTCTGCAAAATCGGCACTACGGAAATCCCCTTTTCGGAGAGCGTGTATTCCACCCGCGGTGGTATCTCATCATAGGATTTCCTTATCACGATGTCATTCGCGATGAGCTCCTTTAGTGAAGCCGCAAGCACTGCGTCCGTGATGTTGCCCATTTCCTTTCTGAGTTCGCTGTAGCGAAGGACTTTTTTCGCAGCAAGCACGCATATTATTCGGGAATTCCACTTGCCACCGAACACTTCAAGACCGTATTCCAGCGGACAGCGGATATCCTTTTCAAGTTTTCTCTGATACATGAAAACCCTCCTTTGCTGTATCTATTATAAGTCAATATCACGTATTTTTCAAGTTACTTATAAATTTAATAGTGACTTATAATCCGACTAATATCTTGCTGATTATGAGCGCAGGCGCTATAATGAAATCACCAAAGGCAAGCAATATGGAGGTAAACAAAATGCTTAATGAAAATGTAAAGAAGCTTCTGGAAAACAGCATGTGGGATCTCGCGACCTGCACGAACGGTGAGCCGAACGTGGTTCCGGTAGCGTTCAAGTTCGTGACCGAGGACGGAAAACTGGCTGTCGGCGATGTGTTCCTCGAAACCACGCTGAACAATATAAGGGCGAATAACGGCAGGATCGCGATTTCCGTGTACGACGCCAAGAGCCTTGAAGGCTATCAGGTAAAGGGCAGGGCTGAGTACCTGACCAGCGGAGAGATCGTAGATACGTTCAAACAGATGGTCGAGAAGATGTTCAACGGTGCCGCTACCGCCAAGGGAGCGCTGCTGATAACTCCGGAAAGGGTAATCGTGACAACTCCTGGTGCGGATAACAAGAAAGAGATCTGACAGCAAAGCGGTGCTAGAAAATGAGTTCCTGCACCGTTTTTTGGTTGCTTTTTGAGGAGGCGGTGTGCTTTGAGCGAATCGCCGACATATCGGAATTGATTTACAAGAACTAGATAAGTTCAACGCGGCGGTGTATATTTCCGTTTGCTGACCGTCTGCAAAACGGTGCTTTTCCGAACATAGATTCCCGAACGGCTTTCCGAACGAAATTACCCCCGAAATCACGCAGATTCCGGGGGCTTTTAATATGTCCGAAAAACGTTCGTTTTCTGAACGCCAGAGCTGTCATTATCACATAAATTATAAAGCCAAAACAGTCTATGAGTTTTTATTGACAAATAATAGCCAGGCACAAAACAGTGAAAGCTGTTGAGTGCCTGGCTGATTTTATTTTTTGTTCTTTTTTATCAGTTGGCGAGGTTCGTTAGTATATCCGGCGATATAGTCGATACTCACATTGTAGAACTCTGCAAGGGCGATCACACGGTCAAAGGGAATAATGATCTTTCCGCTCTCATATTTGTCAAAATGACCATATCCAGAGAAACACTTCCTACAATGGCTGAAGGCGTAATTTATGCCCACAAAAGAGGATTCGAGGTATTATGTAATCTGGCTTATGGCATTGATTGGTCTGATCCGGATAATATTGCGATTCTTGACAGGGAGTTACATAAGCTTATTGATTTTTATATAGCAAATCCTCAAATCACTCCTTGCTCAATGCTATCGATGGGAATAACGAATGTGCTGCTTGAAGACAAACGACCGCATCGTCATTGCGGCGCAGGTATTGAGATGACAGCTTACGATGTTGACGGCCGCAGCTATCCGTGTCAGTTCTTCATGCCTCTTTCAGTCGGAGAGGAAAAAGCCTCAAAGGCCAAGGATTTAAAATTCTACGAGGATTTTATTCCTTCAGAGCTTGCCGATGAAAAGTGCAGGGACTGTGTAATAAACAGATGCTGTCCAAATTGTTATGGCTCGAATTATGCCTCTACGGGTAATATATATCATAGGGATATTAATATGTGCCGGCTTACCAGGATAATGGTCAAGGCCTGCAGTTATTTCTATGCAATGCAATGGCAGAACGGTCAGTTAAATGTGGAAGGCAACGAATTACAGAGTATGCTTAAGAGCATTGAGGTCATTCAAAAGGAACTCGTAATATCATGAAAGACTATTACAAGATACTGGAGATCAGCCCATCAGCTTCATTTGAGGTGATCAAGGCGTCTTACAGAGCGCTTGCGAAAAAATATCATCCAGACACACAAGCTAGTTCGAATATGGGAAAAACAATGGCTGATATTAATGAGGCTTATGAAACCTTGTCGAACTCTCAGAGCAGGAAAGAGTATGACCAATAGTACAGCCGTTTTATTAACAGCACAAAATCGTGTGAAAAAATGGTTTCAGAAAATGACACTGGCTCTCGGCTTAATAAGACTACAACATCCGAAAAAAGCGGCAATGAGCCCGACAGCAAACATGGATTTTTTTCGTTCGTGAAAAAAGTCGGCAGTGCGATAGTTGAAGATTATACCCAAACGTGTGAGCGGCGTAAAAAAGAAATCGAAAATGCGTATATTCGTGCTCAAAGGCTTCCTGATGACAGATTGATTTATTGCTTCCGTACATCTGGTGGTGCTGAAAAAATTGGTTATGCCAGAGAGCTGGAACACAGGGATTATCTGTATCTGGACAGCGATGGCGTATATCAGGCTACTTATAAGTACAAAAATTTCAGGTACTGAGAAATTCTACGCATAGCTCCACCGGGAAGAGCATTTTCACAGCAAATGAAATTGATTTCGGGATACTGACCGCATAACAAATAACCTCCACGGTTTCAGCTGTGGAGGTTTTCGGTTTCTGAACACACCAACAGTATAGTAAAAAATATTGGAGGTGTTCAAATGGAACATGACGGCTATCAGGAGCTCGCAAATGCAATAGTGATTCGTGCTGCAAAGGACTATCGCATACTATTACGGTTTCACCAGAAACACCCTGATAATGCGATTGTGGAGAATAGAATCAGGGAACTGGAACGCGATGTACATACTTCATTCTTTCAGAGCCTGACCACTCTTAACATTGACAGGATATTTTCTGAAATCAGAGCTGAATTTGAATAGTATTGTGCCCCTGCCTTATCCGGCAGGGGCTTTGGCGTACATTATTTCACAGGCACGATTTTCTTCTCAGCGCCTTTACCAACGGTCTCAACGAGGTTCATTTCCCGCAGTCCTTTGATGATATTAAAAGCGCGGGTCTTTTTGACGTCAAGCAGTTTCTGGACGTCCAGCTCGGTCATTTCTCCGTGAGCGGCGAGGTAGTTAATTATCAAACGTTCCTGCTCAGTAAGCTTGTGTTTATCAACGGGCGCGCAGGATCTGTTCATATTCGGAAGCGTGATTTTGAAGGAGTTAGAAGTAACGCTTATCTCCGGCTGCTCTGAACAGTCGGAATAGAGCGCGAATATTCTGCGTATTCCGGTGCCGTAGGATTCGATGAAGTTCAGTCTGTGGAACATCTCCGCGAGATTCCTGTTGCGGAGCTGGGATATTCCGTTCTTTATGTCATCGGCGGAAAGTCCCTGCACAAGCCCTCCCAGGGAGATGAACTCCATGCAGCTGTCGTTCACGTTGATGATGATGCTTCCGCTGAATGAATAGTCGCGGTGAACAATGGAATTCAGCAGAGCCTCCCTGAGCGCTTCCACGGGGTAGTCCCATCTGTCAATGCGGTTTATTCCAACTATCTGCGAGGGATTCTGGTTGCAGAGCATAAGGTAGTCGAACGCTTCCTCAAGCTGTGTGAACACAGAGCCGCCAAATTCCCTGTGAGCCTTGAATACTGTGTTCCTGTCGTCAGCAAAAACGGCTACCTTTATTGTATGCTCGCACTGGTCCGAGATTATCTTCGCAAGATTTGTATACAGGTTGTCCGAAAGGCTGACTATCCCCAGCGCTGGATATTTTCCGCTGTTGAATTCAAGATGGTGCTCGCTGAATACCTTTTCGGCTGCGCTGAACGTAAGATTCTGATCCAGTGAACGCGCGGTTTCGTATACGTCGCCGTCCGACAGCTTGATCATCTGGCGTATCAGTTCCGGCGAGGCAGGAACTGAGGAGGCTCCCTGACGTACATACACGCCGCTTGGTTTCAGTCCCTTTGACTTGAGATAGTAAGGCTTTGCGGTGCCTTCTGATATTTTGATTTCAATAATTCCGTTATCAAGTTTGTATTTAACAAACATCGTTACATCAGGGCTTATGGAATCCCTGATACTGTTGGTAAGCCTGGTGTAGGTATCATCTGTGTTTTCAATCCCAACTGCATTGCCGTTGTCGTCAACGCCAACCAGTATCTTTCCGCCGTTTGTGTTGGCGAATGCAATTACTTCCTTGCAGATATCGTCAACATATTCCCGTTTGTATTCCGTGTTTTCACTTTCAAAAGGCATATCAGTACCTCCGTTCCTATGGTAGTATGGTTCTATTATATAGTGAATATTCACTTTTGTCAAGTGAATAAAGTGAATTTTAGTGAATATTCAGTCGAAACCAGGGAATGTTGTGATTATTATATCTGTCTCTTATACACATCTCCGAGCCCACG
>ERZ1026862.2144-NODE-2144-length-10564-cov-12.841945_pt1 | contig 10564 bp, 11 predicted proteins | sample MGYA00380161_ERZ1026862 | MGnify/ENA primary metagenome ERZ1026862 (study PRJEB33269, sample SAMEA4719797) | human gut metagenome | biome: human-associated habitat; feature: organic feature; material: feces | place: Cameroon | collected 2013-10 ... | reverse complement strand
TTGCTACATAATGTTGAGTGAAGATAAAAATATATTCAAGTCAGTTTTGTTACAATTATTTAAAAAGTATGGAAGAAAATAAAATATTGATATCTGTCGTTATTTCTTTGTATAATAAAGCACATACTATAGTAGAAACTTTAAATACTGTATTAACGCAAACTTTTAATAAGTTCGAGGTTGTTATCGTAGATGATGGTTCTACCGATGATGGCGTTCTAAAAATACAGGAAAACTTTAATGATGATAGAATAAAGATTATTAGGCAGGAAAATGCTGGTGTTAGTTCTGCTAGAAATAAAGGTGTTGAACATTCAGATGGTGCTTATATTGCATTCATGGATGCTGATGATAAATGGCATGAGGACTATCTTTTAATTATGTCACAGGCTATTCAAATGCATCCGCAAGCTGTAATGTATTCTTCGGGGGGAATATGTACAAATGTAGATAATACAGATTTGTCTTATCGTTTGTGCAACAAATATCTAAACAAAATATTAAAAGTTGACTATTTTGAAAATCCTTTCGTTTTTTCACATACAAGTAGTACTGTTGTTAAGAAAGAAGTTTTTCTTGAAAGTTGTAAGTTCCCTACGGGTATGAAATGCTTGGAAGATTTTGCTTTGTTTTATGATATTGCTTTGCGTGGAGATTTTGTTTATATAGGCTTACCTATAAGTAAATATGTAGGTGGAGTTGAGGGACAAATAACTGCTTCATCTCCAGAAAAAAGGTTCTCTTTTATGCCTTCTGTCGTACAATTTTATAATATGACTTTCGAGACATATCTGAGAAATTATCGAAAAGATGAGAACTTTAAGCTTTATTTTAAATATGACTTGCGACATAGAATAAAATGTTATTTGCATAACGAAGATGAGAAATGGATAGATTTCTTTCTTTCTAATGTAGATAAAAAAGCACTGAGTGTACTTTCGTTCTTCGAACTTCTTCTATATAAAAATAAGCTCAAAAAACTTTCTTTTTTATGGATTAATATGACTAAAGTTATATGGAGAATGCATAAATTTCCAGTGGTTGGTGAGAGGGTAGAAGCACGTCTGATTGATAAGAAATATAGAGTTTGGTAGATTAATCCACTTCGAGTCATAAAAATAATAGAATACAAGAAAATGACAAATGTTGGTAGTATAAAGGCAAGAGAAATATGGATAGATAATGAAAAGGGCATATTTCTGTTTCTTATCGTATTAGGGCACTTCGGAACAATCCCAAAAGGTGTAGAGTGGCTGTTGTCACCAACCGATTTGGTGTATGTATCAGCTTTCTTCTTTTTAAGTGGTTGGCTATTTAAAGATGACAAATATACTAAAGAAGAGTTCTTCTATAGAAAATTTCAATCTCTTTTCATTCCATATATTGCTATTAGTTTACTTGTATCTGTATTAGATTGGAATCTGTATCTCCATCCTTTACAGTATGCTAAAGACTTTATATATAGATTCTTGATGGGTGATGGTGCTGCAAAAGCTTCTCCTTTATGGTTTGTTTCGGCATTGTTTATTGCCAATTTATTGCTTAAAATAGGATATATCTTTAAAAATAGGTGTTTAAGAAGTCTTTTTTTTATATCTATGCCCTTTCTCTGTTATTATTTGTATTTTACAGATATACGTCTTCCATTACGAGCGGATAGTGCTTTGGGGGCTTGTTTTATAATGTATATGTCTCAGATTGTAAAAGGACTATCACAAAGTTTGTGCAATAGACTTTTGTTGATGATAGCTGCGGTTCCTCTATTAGTACTAGGGATTTATTTAAAATTGGGCTTGCTCAACTATAATTCATTACATAGTGTGATGAGCTTTCCTTGTGCGCTAGGTGGTTGTGTGTCAATCTCCTTACTTATGAGAAGATTATTGCGACGAAAAATTGCCCCCCCCATTTGGATTGCACAAAATGGACTTCCCATATTAGGATTCCATTGTTTGTTATCGTTTTATGTAGATGTTCTATTTAAATTATTAGAAGTTTCAAATACTGATTTTGTCTTTGTTTTCAAAGTCGTTTTTGTCTTTTCCATGTTGTATTTTATAGTTATTCCTGTCTTAGAAAGGATAAAACCTAGATGGTGGGGATTAGCTGGTAGAAAATAATATTAGAATATGATAGTTTCAACAATTACTGATGGTTTTGGTAATCAGCTTTTTATGTATGCTTGTGGCTATGCTATGGCTCGACGACATAAGGAGAAGTTTGCTTTAGATACCACTTACTTAGCCACTTCTAATTTGAGAGAATACGAGTTAGGTGGTCTTCGAGTTGAGTATGATAAAATGTACTCTATAAATAAAAGCTTACCTTATTTCTTGAAAGTTGTTTTACGTAAGGCAATACATGCTTGTATGTCTTTGCGTTTTAAACAGTATCATGAAAAACAAGCTTGGCATTATGATGGGGAGTTGTTGCAGATAACAGGCTCTTGTCGTTTGAAAGGTTATTGGCAATGCGAGAAATATTTTAAAGATTATAGGAACGAGATCCTGAAAATGTTATCTCCTAGCTATGAGCCAACAGCTTCGTTTAAAGAGTTGTTATCAAAGATACGAAATTCCAATAGTATCTCTGTTCATGTACGTCGTGGTGACTATGTTGCGTTAGGAATATGCTTAAGTGATGTTTATTACAAGGCAGCTATTCGTTTGATGAGTGAAAAAGTGAACGCTCCAGAGTTCTATGTTTTTTCGGATGATATGGAGTATGCCCAGGGATTATTTGACGGTATTGAAAATGCTATAATCCATTTTGTAAAATATGAAGCTCGCAATGCAACCATAGAAGATTTTCTGTTAATGAAAAGTTGCCTTCATAACATTACTGCAAATAGTTCTTATAGTTGGTGGGGAGCATGGGCGAATGAAAATAATAAGAAGATAGTCGTTTGTCCGAAGCGAGAACCAAAGGATGATTTTTATCCAGAGGAATGGATTAAACTTTAAATTATTAGATTATGGCACAGTTTACAGATGAACAACTTAATGAAATCTGGGTAAAAGGTTTAATAGATTCTCGTTTTGATCCAAATCTTATTCGTAAGGATGCTTGTGGAGCTTGGATGGTTCGTGGCAGATATAATGACCGAAATAGTCCTTTTGGATGGGAAGTAGATCATATTTATCCAGAGTCCAAATTGAAAGATTTGGAAGTTCCTAATGAATTGATTGATAATATGGTCAATCTTCGCCCTTTAAATTGGAAAAACAATGTATCTAAAGGAAGTGATTATCCACATTACCAATCAAAATCAAAGGCTAGTACTTATAAAGATTCTAAAGGCAAAGATTTTGATGTCAATATTGATTGTGAGGATGAAAAAGAGATTAATGATCAAACTCAGCAACAAATAGAAGCACTTTTTAAAGGATATCGCTTATGATTTCAAACTTTAGTTCTTTTGTAGAGTTCTTTGCAGCAATTTATGTGACGATGGCTGTGAACAATGACTTTTGTAGCAATTTCTGGACACCACAGTATTACAAAGAAATGGAATTGCTTTTGAATACATACGATTTTTCTGGTAGTAGTTCCATTCATGACAAATTGATGGAAGAAATAAAGTCAAAATACGAGGTAGTTCAAAGTCACGCACATTTTCGTGGTTTCATTCTTTTGACCCTTTGTGTCGGTTATTTAATATTTATGGGTTATGAAGATGAAATCAATAGTTTGGTTGTAGGTCACTATGTTCCTCTTCTATATAGTACAGTTCTTGTCGGTATGACAATTCTATTTTCTGGTGTGATATTGACAAAATGGAAATGGACTATTTTGTCGGTTTGCCTTTACGCTGTAGTTTATATTGTGCTAAAAATAGGAAATTGGGAATTTATGGTTAATCTCTCTGTATCAAAATTCTTATATACTTACAAGACTCAGCTAATGATAGGAATCATATTACTTCCGATTATTTATCAGATTTATGTATATTGGCTCCATTCTAGCATATATAAAGGTTATTTGAAGCATCATGTAGCATTTGAATATGAGCGTTACCAAAAGTCGATGGCTGGTATTAAGGCTAAAGATCGGTCAAAAGTTGATAATATATATATGACTGCTTGGACAGAAGCTGCATTTGCTTCAGGGTCAGACCCAACTTTGACAAGTTTTTATAAAGTATTAAATCAACAGCTTCTTATTATAGCTTCTCCTTCTTATTGGGAATTGTTATGCTCTTGGGCTAATTTCCATTTGAAAAGAATTTGTTTAAAGTTCAAAAAAGAAAAAACGGAATCAAAGTCCGAACGAATTGATGGAGATAATGTTCTTATGCAAAATATGTCTATCCAGAATGAAGGCAATAGTGTTTCTGTTCTTGATTTTACGCATGAATATGCCGACTATCTTGTATGGAAAAAGTCTGCTGGTAAAAGAAATAGTGTGACAGCTTATTGTCAATTAAAAAATATCCCACTTAAGGATATGAAAGCTTGGCTTAGAGTTAATAACCCAGGAAAATAGTGATAATATGAATAAATTAGAGATAATAACATTAAAAACTTTACGTAGGCTTTATGGCAAGTTATTTAAGCCAAAATCTACAACGTATGATCGAGGTATAACTGATCCTGATAAAGCTTCTGAGCAGATTTATAATCTGTTGGCTTCAGGTAAACCTTGTATGATTGCAAGATATGGAAGTACTGAGATGTTTGCTATAACCAATTATCTTGGAGTTACTGCAAAACATCATTCTGTGTGGAAGTATATCCGAGGTAAGCAATCTGGATGGTGGTGGGAAGATAATGTAAAAGATCAAATGACAAGATGGAGCGGATTTTTTCCTTCTACGGAAGAGAACTTAATGAAATTCGGAAAAATGATGGTCGAGGATAGTAAGCAGGTTGATATTCTCGGATCATGGCTTTCTGAAGAGAAAACAATGATTGATAGTTTTAAGTTGAACTTAACGAAAGTTACATTGTTGTCTTTAGAGCCATATTGGTCAAATAATCCATGGAGTAGAGTCCTTGAAGGCAAGAAAGTTTTAGTGATTCATCCATTTGCCTCTTTAATAGAGCTGCAATATAATGAGAAACGCGAATCCTTGTTTGATGATAAACGAGTTTTGCCAATGTTTGAATTGAAAACAATTAAAGCTGTGCAAAGTCTTGGAGGAGATTGCGAATATCATAATTGGTTTGAAGCTCTTGATTCGATGAAAAATAAAATGGATGCAATGGATTATGATATAGTCTTATTAGGTTGTGGTGCATACGGGTTCCCACTGGCAGCTCATGCTAAATGTATGGGTAAACAGGCCATTCATCTTGGCGGAGCGTTGCAGTTATTATTTGGAATAAGAGGAAAACGTTGGGATAATCCAGATTATGGAATTCAGGAGTTTGGTAAGCAAAATACATACAAAACACTTTTCAATGATTCATGGATTTATCCTTCAGCAAGTTATATACCTTCTAAGGCTCAGCAAGTTGAAGGAGGATGTTATTGGTAATATGCAAAAGATCGAATAATTAAGTTAAATGCTAATCCTGTAAATTTAGCTTCGTGCTATAAATCCGTTGATGGTATAAATCATGGTATACTTCTCTTGTGCCTTTATTGAAGGATTAGAACATAGATAATCAAGTTATTATATTATCTAGGTGTTTTTAACTCTGCTTAATAGACAATTATATTTTTATGAAATTTACAAAATCAAATATTTTTTTCTACTCATTGATAGTTATAGCTTTGCTATCACCTGCTCAATATTGTAGAATCCCTTTAGGAAATACTTTTGTTTACTGGTTTTTCGCATTTTGTATAGTCTTACTTATACCATATATAAGAAGAAAATATAATCCCATTATCCGAAATAAAGATTATTTCTTTGTGAAGTGCTTTTTAATATGGGCATTTATAGGGGCTATAAGAGGATTTTTTATTGCAGATAATTATTGGGAAACAAAAAATATGATCGGTGGTATACTTTGCTGTTTAATACCTGCAATGACTTATGTTTTTTGTCCGACTGTTTTGTTGAAATTTTATAGGCTTTGGGTAAAAATATGCATTCCTGCATTCTTCCTATTTTATTTATGGACGGTTACTCCAGGTGAGGTTAATTTTTATTTAGGTCCTATATTTGTAATTGGTTGTTTCCTACCTTATATGCCCCAAAAATGGAAGATTATTGTCGGTTTTCTTTTAGTTTTTATGTTAGTTGCTGATCTTGGCGGACGTAGTCAAGTCTTAAAAGCATTTCTTGCCATATGTATCAGTTTATTATGTATATTCAGAAAATTCGTTTCTGATAAAATGTTACGTGTAGCTCATTGGTTATGTTATATTTTTGCAATAGTGTTGCTTGTTTTAGGTATAACTGGAACTTTTAATATATTTACTGATATGGCTTCTAATAGTGGTAAGTATGTTGAGAAGAAAGTAGTTAATGGCGAATTTAAAGAAGAAGATTTGTCTACGGATACTCGAACTTTTATTTATGAAGAGGTATTGCAATCTGCTTTGAGGAATAAATATGTTTTATGTGGCCGTTCTTTAGCTAGAGGTAATGATAGTAATTATTTTGGTGCTTCCATTGCAGAAGATTTGAAAACGGGAAAATATGAGCGATATAAAAATGAATTATGTCACCTCAATATCTTCACCTGGTTAGGAGTTGTTGGTATGTTATTATATTCTCTTATTTATTTTAGAAGTTCATATCTTGCCGTATATCATTCTAATAGTTATTTTTTAAAATTGATTGGTGTCTTTATTGCGTTCCATTGGGCTTATGGTTGGATTGAAGATACTACAAAATTTGATATATTAAATATTTCTCTTTGGAGTGCAATAGGTATGGGATTATCTTCGCAATTTAGGTCAATGTCTGATCAGGATTTCGTAGAATGGTTTAGAGCAATATTCACAAAATAAAATCTTTAACAATGAAAGTGTTATGGTTAAGTAATTCAGCCTTTGATACTGAAAGAATAAAGGTAACAGGTAGCTGGTTGCAGCCTATGGCAGAACAACTAGCTTCTTATATAACTATCGTTAATATTACAGATGGTATAGTAGAAAAGCCTATATCTAGTAATTTAAAAAAAATTAAGCAATGGGTAATACCTGCTAAATCAAGTAACTATGGACAAGAAGCATCAGCAGAGACTTGTTCTATTGTGAAGGATATAATAGAAAAAGAAAAACCAGATTTGGTGCACATTTGGGGTACAGAGAAATTTTGGGCTTCGATTTATCGTAAAGGATATATAGGTGTTCCTACCATTCTTGATATACAGGGACTGCTTGTTCCTTATACAGAATATTATTATGGTGGATTGAGTATTAAGGAAATCTTTCAGTCGATTCATTTGAAAGAAATTCTTATGCCCACAAGAATTCTTTTTCATAAAAAAGAAGTTTTCAGAAAGAGAGGAGTGTCAGAAACTGCTAATATTAAATCATTCAAGCATATCTCTTACCAATCTCAATGGGTAAAGAATTATATTTCATTTGTAACCCCAAGTGCTATGCTTTATCCTACGAAAATTATGCTTCGTAAAGCCTTCATTGAATCACAAAAGTGGATTTTTCATAATGTTGAGGATTCACCTGTTGTTTTTTCTTCTTGTTCTGCTGCTGTTACTTATAAGGGGATGCATATTATCATAAAGGCTATAGCTTTACTTAAGAGTAAATATCCTAAAGTGAAACTGAAATTAGCTGGTAATATTAACGTGGGTAATAAGCTGTCAGATGGTTATTCGGTTTTCCTGAACAATCTGATTAAAAAATATGAATTGCAAGAGAATGTTATATTACTCGGTTCCCTAGATGAAAACCAAATTATCACTCATCTACAAGAGGCAAATGTATGTGTCATACCTTCGTTTATAGAGACATATTGTTTGGCTTTCGCAGAATCAATGATAGTTGGTACTCCAACCATAGCTTCATTTGCAGGTGCTATGCCGGAATTGGCAGAGAATGGTAAAGAAGCTTTGTTCTATAATTCCGTTGATTATTATACTTGTGCAGCTTTTATTGATAAAGTGCTACAAGATAAGGGGCTTGCAGAAAAGTTATCTGAAAATAGTAGGGCAAGGCGAATGAGGGAGAATAATATTGATACAGTTGTTGAAACACAGTTGGCAATATATAATAAGGTTTTGAATTATGAGTTTAATAAGTCTGACTTTTAAGTCTTTTAGAAGAATAGCTTATATAGTTACTGAGGGGATAAATAAATTGTATGCTAAATACATATTTATTGGTAACAATGTAGTTTACAAGTCTTTTCACACTAACGGCATTCCCTATGTTATGGTTGCTCGTGGGGGTAAATTTTCTATTGGTAAAAACTTTGCTATGAACAATGGTATTGAGGGAAATCCCATTGGATGCTATGAACGTTGTACATTCTTCGTGGATAGAGGAGCTGTATTGACAATTGGAGATAATGTTGGTATTTCGCAGGTAGCATTAGTATGTCATAAGAGTATCACGATTGGGGACAATGTGAAGATAGGTGGTGGTGTTTGTATTTATGACACAGACTTTCATTCCCTTGATCCTGTTATCCGTAGAAGTAGTGAAGATTTGAAGAATAGAGCAGAAAAGCCTGTTGTTATAGGCAATGATGTTTTTATAGGAGCTAAGTCCATAATCTTGAAGGGTGTAACAATTGGAGAAAATTGTGTGATAGGGGCTGGTTCTGTTGTAACAAAAACAATTCCTGCTAATCAAATTTGGGCTGGAAACCCAGCTAAGTTTATAAGAAGCATTTAATATCTTATGTTAGATTCAAAGTATGATGGAATTTTTCAGTATCCGCAAATCGTGCAGGATTATTGGAAGAACGAGCCCAATTATCTGATTGAATATGATGAACGTCCCAGCACAAAGGATTATTGTGCCATTTATTTTTGTAGTAATGATATTTGGTTTCCGCATACGGAAGAGATATTTCGTAAGCGAATTGTGGAGAAGAATTTCTTTGAGTGGTATCATTGTCGTATAGATAAAGCTTATAAACATATATTTGTGCGAGATGTTTTTAAGCAGTGGTATCTTACTGGTATCAATGGACAGATAAATTCATCACAAAAAATATTGGAATTCTTAAAGCAAGAAACAAATGGTTTTAAGGTGATAACGATAGGAAGTTCTGCTGGTGGCTATGCTTCTGCTTTATTCGGTCCAAAATTAAAGGCGGAAAAATCAATCTGCTTCAATGGACAGTTTTGTCTGGAAAGATTGGTAAAAGAAAGTAGTCTTACTACTTCTCCACTTTTGTTTAGTATCTTTAAAATGAATAATAGGGGGGCAGTTAATATATTAAACGATATCAACTCAGACACTCCGATATATTATATTTATTCAGATAAGTCAAAATGGGATGTTGAGCAACATGAGTATACTAAAGGTGTACGGAATGTTAAATGCATAGAGTTTAATTCTTCTAAACATGGTATACCTTTCTTGAAGGTTGCTCTTTCCAAATTCATTAATTTGGAGGTTGATCAATTAAATGAACTAACACGAAAAGTTCAGCATCCATTACTATTTACAATTGAGTTTGTTGGTATATATAAAACGATTTCTGGTTTGGTAAGCCAGGCCTATAAAGCGTATAAAAAAAGACATTAATATATGAAAACAATTGCAGTTCTCCTCACGGTATTTAATCGCAAGGACAAAACTTTACAAAGCTTGAAAAGGCTATATAAATTGTTGCCATTGGATGGTTATCAAGTTGATGTATATCTCACTAATGACGGATGTACGGATGGAACTCCAGAGGCAGTAGCGGAGCAATTCCCACAAGTAAACATAATACATGCTAAAGGTGATCTGTTTTGGAATCGAGGTATGTGGACTGCATGGGACGCAGCAGCAAAGGCTAAGGACTATGACTTCTATCTATGGCTCAACGATGATACCTTTGTTTATGATAATATGTTGAAAGTGCTTATTGAGGCGGCTCTTGAAACAAAAGAAAAGGCAATTGTCGTTGGCGCTACAGAATCTACAGACCATTCTGAAATAACTTATGGGGGTAGATTAAAAGATGGTAAGATTCCACCCCCTAATGGTAGATTGGTAAAAGTAAATCACTTTAATGGCAACATCGTGTTAATACCTCAAGCTGTTTACCAGGCGCTTGGCAATCTTGACCCATACTTTACTCATAGTAAGGGTGATTTCGATTATGGTTTGAGAGCCAAAAAGGTAGGTGTTGATATTTATCAAGCAGGCGAAGTTTTGGGTGGATGTGATGCACATCCTACTCTTGATAAGTGGTGTAATCCCGACGTGCCGCTGGCTCAACGTTGGAAGATGCTTAATAGACCAAATGGTATGCCTCCAAAGGAGACTTTCCTTTTAGAAAAAAGACATATTGGTCTTGTTACGGCTTGTTTTCATTATGTAACAATCTATGTGAGATGCTTGTGTCCTAAACTTTGGAATAATAGAAAATAAACACAATATCATTATGAATGATTTTAAAGATATTAAAGTAGCAGTAGCCGGAACAGGCTACGTAGGTCTGAGTATAGCAACCCTGTTATCTCAGCACCATCATGTAACA
>ERZ1026862.2142-NODE-2142-length-10565-cov-6.847764_pt1 | contig 10565 bp, 1 predicted proteins | sample MGYA00380161_ERZ1026862 | MGnify/ENA primary metagenome ERZ1026862 (study PRJEB33269, sample SAMEA4719797) | human gut metagenome | biome: human-associated habitat; feature: organic feature; material: feces | place: Cameroon | collected 2013-10 ... | reverse complement strand
GTACGTTAACCCAGGGCGTTGCCCTGGGCTCCGGACTTGTTGGGCTTTCAGCCCGCGCAGGGTCGCCCGTATGTCCCGAACCGCGAAGAAATTCGATTAATTTGAAACCGCCGCACCCGAGCGGCCCGGCAATTCGTTAAATTCGTTGTTACGCCGTCTGAGGCCAACATCGAATTGCGGCGCAGCCCGCAACCCCGTTGCAAAAATTCGATTAATTCGAAACCGCAAATTCGATTAGTTCGAGGAATTGCGCCGCCCATCCTTATAGAAACTAAATTGTAAATCCATATATACTTCGTGTTATGAAAATACGATTGAACCCACATACTTTGCAGCGTGCTTTCGTGCTGCTTCTCTTCAGTCTTGTTGCAGGCATCTCCAGTGTCTTTGCCCAGGAATATACCTATCTACAGTTTTCGGGCAATGGCCGTACGGTGTTGCTCGCCAAGGACGGTGCGCTTACCGTTGTCAGTACAACGGAAGACGCTCCTGCTGGCAACGGCTACCAGTGGACGCTTGAGACCGTGTCGGGCGATAACGTGCGCTTGAAGAATAAGGAGGGAATGTATGTGACTCCCAACCTCACGCTTACCAATCGTCAGAACCAGGCGGCGACGTTTACGAAGACGGAGAATACCTATTCCTCTGCTACGTATGGCGGCTCCCGTTATGACCTTGTCTATGGCGGCAAGGGGGCCCTTGGCGTGAAGAATGGCCAATTGTTTTGGACCGTTGAAGATTCCCGCTACGGCTGTATCCGCCTGGCCAATAATGTCAAGGGCGCTAAGGTTACTCCGCTTGTCAGCAGCGAAGGAGGCGAGGTGCGTTGGTATTATATGGAGCTGTTATGGAACGGTTCGGAATGTATCAAGGACGCAGGGGCAGGGAAGAAATTGGAGAAATATTCTACTCCGTCTGCCAAAAATCTGCGTGCCTATATGTGGTGCGTTTACGAGGCCAATGAACAAGGAGACGTCTATTTCAAGAGTGTCGACGGGAATTATATTTGGCAGAATGGTGCATTTCAATATAGTACGTCTACCAAATCCGACGTATGCAAATACCGCATTTGCGATGTGGCAGACCAAACAGATGGTAAATACCAGGAAGCTTTTGTCTTGAAAAATACCGAAAAGAAACAATTCGTGTTCCCTTATGGTAGTGGAAATCCAGATGTTGGAATGGGAAGTAATTTACACCAAGCCGAAGCCATGCGCTTCATCTCCACCCCTCCCCCCACCGGCCCCCATATCTACCAATTCTCAGCCAATGCCGCCACCGCCATTTACGACAATGGCACCAGCGTCACCATGCAGCCTGTTGGCTCAGAAGTTGCTGGCTATCAGTGGACGTTGGAGCAGGTTGGCGGCGCGTATGTGCTTAAAAGCGGCCGCGATAACTATTTGAAACAAGCAGGCGAAGCCCTCACCGTGACCACCAATCGCGATGAGGCTTTGAGGTTGTTTCCTTGTGGCAGTGCATACGACGACAGACACGATGTGCTGACTTTGGCAGGCGATGCTTCCAAGGCCCTTGGCGTTAAAGATGGTCAGCTCGCCATTGTCGAGGCCAATTCCTTCTATGGCGTGGTGCGCATTCTCGACAGCACCGACGAGGTGAAGGGCGCAGTGGTCCCTAAATTCTCAGACATCAGCAATGTCTATTATTATAAGTTGCAGTTTAAGGCCAATCCCAAGGGCGATGCCCGTCTGACACTGACCAGTATGGGTTATGACAATCCTGTTACGAGAATGGAGTTCGAGCCTACCAGTGCGCGTCAGAACTGGAAACTCGAGGCTGCCAGGCATGCAAACAGCAAACCAGGCGATTTCTACCTCGTCAATCAGTTGGGAGAATACTTGGTATATAAAGACGGCCGTTTCAACTTCGCGTTTGATGCCAACGAGACCACCGTCTTCCGCCTCAAGCAGACAGACGAACAGCCCGAATATTGGACCATTGATATGGCGCTTGCGGGCGATGACAACCACCGCCTCGGCTTGCAGGCTGGTATGACTCCATACACCTTGCAGGCCTGTAACGGTACGTCGAAGTATAATGCCTTGAGTTTCAAAGAATCGGAACGTGGTTCAGATTACGACTACCTGCAATTTTCGGGCAGCGGTCGCGTTGTACTTTACGATGACGGCCAGAACGTCAAGGCCGTTGCCACCACCACGGAGCAACTTGAAGGCAATGGCTACCAATGGACTTTCGATCCGATTATGGATGGTGCAGGCAAGGTCAACGGCTACAATCTGAAGAACAAAGCGGGCCGTTACCTCCGTTATGATACCGCCGCCAAGACGTTTACCAGCGTGACCGACCGTAGCAAGGCCAGCGTGTTTGATGCTGACCAAAACACCTATTATGATGTTCCTGCGCATGTTCAAGGCAGTACCAACATTATTAACTACAATATTGCCGGAGGCTTACGTTACAACGCCGTGCTTCGCGGTGTTTCTGGTACGTATAACACCCTCGGCGTGAAAAACGGGCAATTGCAGCTCGTGAAGAAAAACTCCCGTTATGCCGTGGTGCGCCTTGCTGAAAATATCGAAGGTGGACTCGTCAACCCTTATGTCAGCACCAGCGACAAACCGCATTACTATGCTTTAAACTTCTTCCAAAACGGCAGCGAATATCTGCAGGACAACACGCCTGGCAACATTTTGCTTAAATCGCCTGTTGCGCCTTTCCCGTTGAGAAGATATTGCTGGATACTTGAAGAAGCCAATGACGACGGCGACGTTTACATCAGAAGCACCGCAGGCAACTATATCAGCTATAATCCCGCCTCAGACGGTTATCAGCACAAGGTCAACACGACTACGAATGAGTACAGCCGTTACAAAATCTGCGATGTGGCCGACCAGCCAGACGCATCGCTTGACGGGCTTTGGTCGCTCTACAATTGCAAGAATTATTACTTCGTTCGTCCATCTAATACCGATAATTCCATTGGGCGTGCAGAAAAGGTCGGGAAAAATACCAGTATGACCTTTGTTGATATCGCGGCCGACACCACCAGTTACCACCTCGTCTTTCCAGCCATGGGCCAGCGAGCCCTCATTATGGACTATGACGAGGCCAAAAATCCGCGCGTAAAGGCGCGTGGTATCCTCGCGTCTGACAAGGATGCACACCTCTATCAGTGGGTGGTTGAAGGGCAGCATCTCCGCAACCGTGCAGGCTTCTACCTCACCTACGACAAAAACAATAAGCAGTTCGGCGTCAGCAACCAAAAAGCTGATGCCTATACGTTCGTGTATGATGTGAACGACTACGAGAACAACAACCACGTGCGTTACGACATTCTTTCCACCGATGGCAAGCAGGCCCTCAGCATCGGCGCAGAAGGCGTTCTTTGCTGGGCGAAACCTGGTACTCGATATTCGCTGGTCGACCTGCGCCCGTATATCGTTGCGCCAGAACTTCCCATCCCGTCGTCAGGCGGTGCGGACTATCACCTCTATTGCATCCGCACTGCTAATGGCGACCGCTATGCCTACCACATGGAGGATGCTAACACCATCTCCCTGAAACCTTATGCGGAGAAGAACCTGTGCCAGTTGTGGGTGTTTATCAGAGACGGAGAGGGCAAGGGCGACGGCTATTTGCAGAGCGCCTACAACCGCCACTTCCTGAAATACGACACCAGCAGCAAGAGCTTCGTGGCGGTGGCAGATGAAAATGATGCCACGCGCATCCGCCTTGTTGAAACTTTAGGCAATTACGACCACTGGCAAATTGAACTGCCCGACGTTGACGGCAGCCGCAACCTTATCTCCCACAGCTACAGCGGAAATGGCAATCCGAAAAACGTCAGTCTGTCGCTGCAAGACCCGAACAACGGCAATAACTTTGTTGAGATCTTCCCAGTGGACATCACCCCCGATTTCTATGAAGAGGCGGGCGGTGCTTTCCGCAATATCTATCTCAACGAACTTACGCCGAAACTTGAACTCACGGCTGACGGCACGGCGCTGAAGGCCAAGGCATCTGCCTCGGAAGACGATGCCAACAATAGCTGGAAGAATATCGGCACCAAGGACGACTTCGTGCTGCGCAATGGTCATGGGAAATATATCGGTGCGGATGCCGACGGCAACGTGTTCCTCACCACAGACAAGGCACAGGCCACCCATTTCTATCTCTGGCTCAACCACGGAGACAAGGATGGCAATGTCAGTTGGTGTTTCGCCCAGTTGAATGCCGATGGCAGCAAACCGGAGGGCAAACCCGACAAATGTCTCGGCGTTTCTGACCTTGCCAACGGCACCGTCGCCATGCTGCCATTCGCCACTTATGAAACCAACAAGCTGCATACGCTCTGCTTCACCTTCGGACGCTTAACGTGTCCAGAACTCTCTGATGCCGTAGCAGGAAAATATTACTACAACTTCATCTGCTTTGACAAGGTGGGAAATAAATTTGTCAGCGATGGCAATGACACTAATAAGAGGGTCTTCGCCGAAAACGGCAAGAAACTCGTCAACGACCAGATGTGGGCCTTGGTGGGTCAGAATAAGGACGATGTTGTCTTGATGAGCAAAGATAAATATTATGTGTATTTAGACGGCGATCGTTTTTACGTGACGCACGACCCTGAGAAAGCTGTTCATTTCAGTGTTAAGTATATCTCCAGCCAGAAACGCTATGCTCTTACCATCGTTGAGGGACCGAATGATGGAGGAAAGAGTGGTTACAGCATGAATTTGCATGGTGGAGACCATACAACTATCCTTCCTTATAATGGTGCAAGCATTCAAACAGACCGCAATTTCTGGCTCAACTTCATCGCCGTCCCCCAACCAGAAGACTATTCCGATTACGAGGTACTCCCCAAGCGCTCTTGGTTTGTCAAGCAGGCGCGCGAGGCTACCGCTGACCCGATGACTGGTTTTATCCAGCGCGACGAAAGCGGCTGGACCAAGAATCCCTATACCGGGAAGATGATGCAGAAGACGAGTACTTACACCGTCACCCACTATCTCAAGGCAGAGAGCACACGCAATCTTTATGTGCCTACCTGTATAGTTGGATCGGCTGCTACCCGTTCGCGGGCCTTCCAGCGTTGGTATAACTACAAGACCGACGAGGCTGTGAGCGACTCGGTGCTCAACCTCGACATCAGTAGCAGCCGACGCTATAAAAACGGAATTGTTGTGGGCGACCAGTTGAAATTGAACGGTCAGAACTCTGGTTATTACGTTACCCACAATGTCACCTTCCAAATGCCAGAGGTCATCCCCGACGATTGGGAATACATCCTTGGTGGCGACCTCACAACCTACAGCGATTTCGTTGATTATTTCGGCGACAACGGTAACCCCATATATAATGGGAATGTCACCAGCGACATCATCCTGCCCTCGAAGCAAAGCATTGTGGAGCCGACCATCACCGGCCGCAACCTCTATGTCATTCGCAATGCCCGCGCCATTGCCAACGAACTGCTCCAGTGTAAGGTAAGTGAAGGCAATGACAAGTGGTATGAAGAGCACACCATTGCTTTCCCGAAGAAGAAGGTGACGCTCAATTACAGTTCGGTTGCCCTCAATATGCAGAAGCAGGACTATTGGTTTTATAACAATGGTATCGCCTCAGAAGACAATCTTCAGAATGCCGTCAACAATGGGGCAATCGAGGTTAAAGTGGACGACCTGGGCAGCGGCATCACTTTCGCCAAGTTCCTCAGTAGTGGCGCTGGCGGTGCCGCTACCGACCGCGCCATCGCCTTCAATTATCCGGGCGATACCGCCGACGGCAAGGGCACCGGTAAGGCCAATGCTGGCAGCTGCACTTTGAAGGTGTATGGAGTGGCCAGCGACGGCACGCGCTATCAGATTGCCAAATTCAATCTGACGTTTGAAGCGGATTTCGAGCCAATTATCTATTCCGAAATCATCGGGAAAAACGCCGACGGCAGCTTCAAATCGGAGCGCTCGCCAGAAGCCTTGCTGAAAGCCACTGGCGACCCTGTGGCCACCATCACCTTCGACCCCGATGAGTTTGACGCCTTTGTCTCGCCACCTGTGGGAACCTATACGGGATTTGATAAAGTGGCTGGGGCAGGTACGAAATATGGTTTGACATACCGCTACCCCTTCAACTACGATAACACCTCTTATTGCTTTGCGCCAATCGGGGGAGATTTCAATAGTACTGATGGTAAAACTCCCGAGTGTACGTGGGGAAATTACACTGTTGCCCATCGTTTTAATATGGGAGATTCTCGTGGTAATTTCTTTGCCGTTAAGAAGTATTACGAGAATGAATATGGCTCTGAAAAATATGATGCCAGCCAGAGCGGCTTCCTCTATATCGACGCTTCCGACCTTCCCGGTAAGATTGCGTCTATCGACTTTGCCGGTATGCCTTGCAAAGCCTCGCGTCTTTTCGTTTCGGCATGGATGAGCAGTCCAGACCGTGGCAATGAAAGTCCGGCCAACGTGGTGTTCTCCATTCAGGGATTTAAAAACGGCAAGGCCACGACGCTCTATTCTTACTGTCCTGGAAGTATCTTGGGCGATGCCCGTGATGCCAAAAAAAACATATTGAGGACTAGGACCAACGGCGACATCGGTATCTGGCAGCAGGTGTATTTCAGCTTCGTCAACAAGGAAGCGGACGACTTCGACAGCTTCCGCCTTACCATCGACAACGCTTGTACCAATACCCGGGGCGGCGACATCTTGATTGATGATGTCGAGGTGTTCAGCGTGAAGCCAGAAGTGCAGATTGAGCGCACCATTCCAGTCTGTGGCGACCAGCTTACCTTGTGTAAGATGACCGTCGACTACGACCAGGTGCGTGCCCAGTTGGGCCTCAACACTGGCGAAGTGCTGACGGACAATCCTAAGGTGTGGTATTGCCTCCTCGACAAGGAGATGTTTGACGCCGAATTGGGCTTCGACACTGGAACGTCAGAAGGACAGGAACGCCTCTACCGTATGCCCGATGCCGAGGTGAAGCCCGCCTTCGTCAAGGCCCTCTTGGGCGACCCCAACAGTCAGGCATCTGGAGAAGGCATTTTCCGCTCTGTGGAGTTTAAAACCAAATTCGATGACCTCCCGCTCTTCAAATACAGAGCCGCCGTGGAAGCCACTGTCGGCATGGCATCTCGCGAAGTCACCAGTGCTGGTGTGCGCCACTTCGTCATCAGCGATAAGGTGAAGGATCCGAGAATCAAGCCCAACCACGATTATTATTTCCTCTTCGTGCCGCGCTTCTCCGACGACCCCGTCACGCTGGCCAATGCCTTCCATTCGTTTGAGGTCAACACGCGATGCAGCGTCCGCTGTAAGTTCCGCACGCTGTCGCCCATCCGCGTGGTGACGGATGCCGACGACGAGGCCGCCGTTGAACACGAAACCCAGACCTGTGCTGGCAAGAGCGTCTCGCTCAGCGTCAAGCAGGTGGGAGAGGATGCTGAAGGCAATATCGGCGAGCGCATCGTGCAGTATGACTGGTGGCGCGATTATGTGGGCGGCGCATTCACCGACGTGTGCATCAATGTCGACAATGCCACCTGGCGCGTCTTGGGAAGGAACGAAAGCCGCCTCTCCAACGAGATTTCGCTCCGCGAGGCGCTCTTGGCTTTCCGTCATTTCTATCCCAAAGCCACCACCGTGGCGGGCGCTGCGCCGAAGAACGACGAGGGATACACCCTCGAGCAGAGCGTCATCGACGTGCTCCATCAGTTCACGCTTAACAGGGCCGACAAGGTGGCGTCGCTCGTGTTGCTCAACAACACGTGTAACGTCTATGTGCCTGCCGCCACGCCGCAGGGCGAAGTCCTGAAGGTGACGGTGGTGCCCATCGACCACGAAGACGGCAACGGCACGCAATATTGCTATGACCCTCAACAGGTGGGCATCAAAGTGAGCGGAAAGGCGCCGCAGCTCTTCGATGGCAAGCATGGCAACCAATATAAATATCCCGAGAAGCTCACCAATGTGCCAGTGCGCAGCAGTCTGGCCGCCGTGGCAGAAGTGAGGGCTGGGGCCGACGGCAATGCCGCCAATGTCTTGCGCGTGCCTTTGCGCGGCATCAAGACGGTGACGGCTGGCGCCATCGGTCTGACCAGCGTCAGCTCAGAGGTCTTCCTCGCGGGCACCAACGACCCCAATATGAAGGCGTATGAAACGAAAGCCGCTGAAGAACGCGCCGGCCTCAGTGTGCAGAACTTCCGCATCGTGGGCCAGCTCAAAACGCTCGAAGCCAGCACGGAAAACCCCGAAAATGCCCATGCCGACATCGTCTTCAATAGCAAATTCCAGCCGCGCGAGGGATATGTCTATACGCTCCGCTTCGACTATCGGGAACGCTTTAATGCAGGCAGCACCACGCAGACAAAGGCGTGTGACGGCAATGTGCTTGTTGACCTCGTCATCGTGCCGAAATACCAGAAATGGACCGGTGCCGCAGGCAATACCGACTGGACGAACGATGCCAACTGGCAACGCGCTGACCTCGCCGACCTGCATTTCAAAGCCGATACGGAGACGGGCTATGCCACCAATGCCGACAACGGTACGGCGCAGGGCTATGTGCCGATGCTCCACACCAGTGTCATCGTGACGCCCGACAAGGCAGGACCGCAACTCTATGAGACCAACAATGCCGGCGTCGACGGCGACCGGTTCCTCAACTTCGTCGATCATGAAAGCGAACAGCGCACGGCAACGCCCGACATCGAATATGCGCTTCTGGCAGCGCCGAAAGCCGAAGCGGGCGTCAACCGTTGCGACATTTACAGGCCCTATCAAAGTAAGGACCTCGTGGTGCAGAGCGGAGGCGAATTGCTGCATGCCGAACGCCTCGACTATAAGAAGGCGTGGGTGGAATATGCGCTGACTCCCGACCGCTGGTACACCCTCGGTTCGCCGCTGCGCCAGAGCTACGCGGGAGAATGGTATGCGCCTAACAACGATGCTTGTCAGGCCACGCCTTATTTCAAGGACGTGACTTACAACACGACAGACTACCATCGCTTCGCGCCAGCCGTTTATCAGCGCAGCTGGGACAAGGCTAAGTCTACGCTTTACTACCTCGATACTTATTCGGCCGAAAATCCGCAGACCGCCAATGTGAAAACCACGACGGAGAATATCTACCAAGCCGCCAACTGGAGCGCTGTCTACAACGACGTGCGGGAGGCTTATTCGCAGGGGGGCTTCTCTGTCAAAGTCAACGGCGTTGGCATCGGGGCGCAGAAGTACAATAAGTCGCTCTTCCGTTTGCCGAAGGAAGACACGGCCTATGGTTATTACACGGAATTGAACGAGACGGACAGGAGGACTTATACTGTGGACCGCACGCATCATCATAAGTTGGCGACCGACCAGTTGAAGTCTGGCACCGAACTGACCGTGACGCTCAGGAACGAGAATGCCAACAACAGGTTCTTCCTCGTTGGCAACCCGTTTGCCTGCGCCCTCGACCTCAACGAGTTTTTCAAAAAAAATGCGGACCAGCTCAATGGGGCGAAATATTGGGTGCTGACGGCCGGCGGACAGGAAGGGGCGATGCGCCAGCCCAATGCCGGAGAATGGATTTCCGTGAACGGCACGACGGAGGCCGCCCTCGCGAGTCTGCCATCGGGACAGGGCTTCTTCGTGGAAGGCAAGGAAGGAACAAACACCATCAACTTGAAGTTCACCGCCGACATGCAGACGTCGCTCCACACCAGCGGAACGCTGCTGCGTGCTCCAGCCATCGGACGTGCTGAGGCTCCTATGCTCCGCATCCGCGCTTCGCGAAGCGGGCAGGGGAGTGAGGCACTGGTGGTGAAAGACACCACAGCGGTCAACGGCTACGAGGCTGCGGAGGATATGCAACTCTTGCTCGACAACTCGTTGCAGGAAATCCCGATGGTATATACTTTGGCCGGCAACCGCACGAGCACCATCAACCGACGCCGCTCGCTCTGGCGCGTCCCCTTGGGTGTGTTGAGCGACAGCGAGGAACCCGTGCAGCTCACGTTCTCGGGCATGCGCTCGTTTGGCGAGACGCTCTCGCTGCTCGACAGTCAGACGGGGGCTGTGACACCGCTGCGGGGCAATGGCAATGCCGACTGCGTGAAGGTGGAGGTGCCGGGAGTGACGACGGGCCGCTATTTCATCCTTTCTTCTGAGCGTCCAGCCCTGGAGGATGAACAGGATTTCACGCAACCGCTCATACAGGCCGACAACGGCAGTGTGACGATCTCTTCTTCTGCAGCGCATGTGCTGACGTATGTGCGTATCGTGGCGGCAGATGGTCGTACGGTGTACAAACTCACGCCGTATGTCTCACGCCTCTCTCTGAAACTCCCCACTGGCGTTTATGTGGTGGAGGCACGCACGGATGAGGGTGAGAGTGTCGGGAAGGTGTCGCTCTGATTTATGTATAGATAATGTGCTCTGATTTATATATAATGACAAAAGCTATAATGACAAAAGCGCCGGAGAATGCTCCGGCGCTTTTGTTTTTGGGGGACAACGAAAAAAAATGGGGGGCAGACGTAGGGTGTTCAAAATTCCATAAAAATCAAGGTTGGTAAAGAGGCGCCAGCGCCC